>Ga0116226_10000185_pt1 | contig 48807 bp, 38 predicted proteins | sample S1TSphfallax_FD_89692 | JGI IMG/M metagenome (GOLD analysis project Ga0116226, IMG submission 89692) | Host-associated microbial communities from peat moss isolated from Minnesota, USA - S1T2_Fa - Sphagnum fallax MG | ecosystem: Host-associated > Plants > Peat moss > Unclassified | place: USA... | reverse complement strand
TTCTTCGAGCGGCAGGGAATGAAGTAGCCAGCGCGCTACCAGACGGCCCGGTGATAGTTCTTCCTGATATCTTCATCCGCCGAAATCAGGTAAGCGAGGCTATTCGCCTTGGCGTTCGCGACAATCAGGCGGTCGAAGGGGTCGCGGGTCCAGGCATCATTGCGGGCCGCATCGGCGATTCGGCTGAAGGACAGATCGCAGATGCGGAGACCGAGTTCATACTCGAGATCTGCCCGCACAGCACTCCAGGGCATCTTTGTACACCTGACCTCGTAAAGAATATCGAACTCGAACGTAGCCATTGGGGAGACAAGGAGATCGGACTCTTCGATCAAACGTTTCGCGTCGCGGCTGAGCGGTTTCGTATTGCCTTCGGCGAGCCATATCACGACCTGCGTGTCGAGGTAGGCAATCAAATTTGGTCCCAGTCCTCTTGTATGGCTTTCCACATCTCTATCTTGTGCGCGTCTTCCGGCACGTCGTGGTTGATGAGGTCGCGCTTGGTAAGGCGGGAGAGTTTGCTGCCCTTCGGCTTTTCCGGTTCGATCCTAAAGCGACGACCCTTGTGCTTGACCCACACTTCGGCCCCGCCCATCGCCTGCTCGACGAGGGTGAAGAGATCGCGGCGGAACTGGGTGATGGTGACTTCCATGCCATCACGATAGCACATGTACATCTCTTGGCGACAAGGATGTACATTGGAGGCTAATGAGGATTCCCGGGCTCTATGCGATTGCGGATTGCGGCGCGTTGGCGAAGTTCGGCCTGGGATTACGGGAGTACGCCGAAGCGTTGGCGGCTGCTGGAGTTACGCTGGTGCAGTATCGGGATAAGGACACGGGGCCGCAGGCGGTTTTGCGGAATGCGGCGGTGATTGCGGAGGCGTTTGCGGGGAGCGGGGCGACGCTCATCATGAATGACAGGGCCGATCTGGCGGTGCTCGCCGGATGGGATGGGGTGCATGTGGGACAGGGAGATCTTTCGCCGGAGGATGCAAAGAAGGTTCTTGCTGGCGCGTTCGATCCCACCCATCGCGAAAGACAAGAGCGCGATGGATGGGGCACCCGGAGTCATACCGCTTCGGAGAACCCACGCCTCAGAGGCGAGACGTGGGGCACCCAGACTCATACCGGTTCGGAGAACCCACGTCTCAGAGGCGAGACGTGGGGCACCCGGATTCGTGGCGGGATTGTGGGCGTTTCGACGCATACCGAGGCGCAGGTGGTTGCGGCGGAGGCGGGAGTGGCGGATTATGTCGCGATTGGGCCGGTCTTTGCTACGGGGACGAAGCTGGATGCGGCGGCGGTGGTGGGGCTTGAGGGGGTGCGGCGGGCGAGGGCGCTCACACCGAAGCCTCTTGTCGCGATCGGCGGAATTACGCGGGAGAGTGCGCGGAGCGTGATGGAGGCGGGGGCGGATTCGGTGGCGGTCATCGGCGGGTTGTTCGCGCCGGGGGAGACGGTCGAGAAGGTTGCGAGAGACTTTATGGAGCTCCTGCGATAACCCCATTTTGCCGCCGGCGGATTTTGCTGTAGAACAAGTGGAACGTGACAACTCCGCTAACGGCCAAGACAACCGCAGTTCCTTCGACTTCGCCTGGCGCAAAGACAGCGCCAGACTCCGCTGAGGATGACACCTCAAGAGCGGCGGGGACTCCGCACTTTGTGCAGGGGATGGGGCTGTTCTCCGCGACGGCCATCGTGATGGGATCGATGGTCGGGTCGGGCATATTCATCGTATCGGCCGATATGTCGCGGATTCTCGGTTCGCCGGCGCTGCTGATTGCGGCGTGGCTGGTGACGGCGGCGATGACCATCATCGGGGCGCTCAGCTATGGCGAGCTGGCCGCGATGATGCCCAGGGCGGGCGGGCAGTATGTCTATCTCCGCGAGGCTCTGGGGCCGCTGTGGGGATTTCTGTACGGCTGGACGCTTTTTCTGGTGATCCAGACGGGGACGATTGCGGCGGTCGGGGTGGGCTTCGGGAAGTTTCTCGGTGTCTTTTTCCCGAGCATCGGTACGAAGCACTGGATCTGGCAAATTGGCTCGGGGAACATCGGACTGAATACGGCGAACCTGGTTGCGATCGCGGTCATCACGCTGCTCACGTTCACCAATACTCTGGGCGTGAAGCTGGGCGCGGCGGTGCAGAACGTCTTCACCACGGCGAAGATTCTGGCACTGGCGGCGGTGGTTCTCGTCGGCGCGATGGCGAAGAACGCGGTAGCCATTGCCGCCAACTTCGGCGTGGGGTGGCATCAGTTCTGGGCCGGTTCCGGCTGGGGAACGAAACATCCAGTACAGGCTGGTGCCGATACGCTCAGTGCGTTTGTTGGAGTTTTCACCATTGTAGCCATCGTGCAGGTTGGGTCGCTCTTCTCGGCCGACGCGTGGAACAACGTGACGTTCACGGCGGGTGAGATCAAGAACCCGAAGCGGAACCTGCCGCTCTCGCTGACGCTCGGCACCGGCGTGGTTCTTCTGCTTTACGTCCTCTGTAACTTCGTCTATCTCAGCGTGCTTCCATTGGTGGGCAGCGACACCGCGACGACCATTGCCGGTCGCGGCATTCAGTTCGCGTCGGAAGACCGCGTCGCGACCGCCGTCATGGAGGTCGTCTTCGGCGCGGCTGGCGCGAAGCTGATGGCCGGGGCGATCCTCATCTCGGCCTTCGGCTGCGTCAACGGACTGCTGCTCGCCGGGTCGCGGGTCTACTATGCGATGAGCCGCGACGGGCTCTTCTTTCAAGGGGTCGGCAAGCTCAGCGCGAAGTCCAATGCGCCGGTAAACTCGCTGTGGGTGCAGTGGGCGTGGACCTGTCTGCTCTGCCTCTCGGGCAGCTACGGCCAACTGCTGGATTATGTGGTCTTTGCAGTGCTTGTCTTCTACATCCTGACGATTGGCGGACTCTTCGTCCTCCGCAGGACAAGGCCCGACGCGGTACGTCCGTACAAGGCATTCGGTTACCCGGTGCTGCCGGCGGTTTATATCGTGATGGCGGCGTGGATTTGTGTCGTACTATTGCGTTACAAACCTCAGTACACATGGCCGGGCCTGGGCATCGTTCTCCTGGGGGTGCCGGTGTACCTGGTGTGGAAGCGTATGGGCACGGCGATTCAATCGGAGCGGGAGGTTTAGCATGACACCAGCAACTGTGGACAAGCCCGGAGAGAAGCAGGCTACAAAGTTCGATCTGCTCGCCAAGAAGACCATGAACTCCTTGATGGCGGAGGCCAACGAGGAGGGATCGCAGACGCTCGAACGCTCGCTCGGGCCGTTCGCACTGACCGCGCTGGGCATCGGAGCCGTGATTGGCGCGGGCATCTTCGTGCTCAGCGGTCTGGGCGCGCATACCGCCGGTCCGGCGCTGATGCTCGCCTTCGTGCTCTCCGGGCTGGGATGCGCTTTTGCGGGACTCTGCTACGCGGAATTCGCGGCGATGATCCCCCTGGCCGGTTCCGCGTATACCTATGCCTACGCTACGCTGGGCGAGATCTTCGCCTGGATCATTGGCTGGGACCTGACGCTCGAGTACGCGATGGGTGCCAGCACGGTGAGTTCCGGCTGGTCCAATACGTTTGTGGAGTTCCTGGCGATCTTCCACCTGAAGTTTCCGTTGTGGCTGGCCTACGACCACTGGACGGGATTGAAGCGCGCCTTCGACACGGTAGGCCGGGCTGCGGTCCACGCCGCCCATCCCGACCTGGTTCCCGGAACCAAGGAGTTCAGCAATGCGCTCTCCGCGCTTCTGGCGACGCCCTCGGCCGCGCTGACCGCCCAGGCCCACGCGCTGCTGAACGCCCCGACCATCTTCGGCGTGGAGATCGGCTTCAACCTTCCCGCCTTCCTCATTGCGCTGCTCATCACGACGGTACTGGTTATCGGCATTAAGGAGTCGGCGAACTTCAACGCCGGAATCGTGGTCTTGAAGGTCAGCGTCGTGCTCTTCGTGCTCGGGCTGGGTTCGCACTATGTGAGCAGGGCGAACTGGGGATCGGACTGGCACGCCTTCGCGCCCTTCGGCGTCGGCGGCATCGGGTTGGCGGCTGGGCTGGTCTTCTTCTCGTACATCGGCTTCGACGCGGTCTCGACGACCGCGCAGGAGGCGAAGAACCCCCAGCGCGACATGCCCATCGGCATCATCGCCTCGCTGGGCATCTGCACGCTGCTGTATATCGGCGTCGCGGCGGTTCTCACGGGGATGGTCTACTGGCCGGAGATCAACATCGAAGCTCCCATCTCCCGCGCATTTCTGGACCGCAACCTGTACGTTGCGGCGGACGTGATCACCATCGGCGCGCTGGCCGGCCTGACCAGCGTAATGCTTGTGATGCTTCTTGGCCAGAGCCGCGTCCTCTACTCCATGGCCAAGGACGGCCTGCTGCCCAAGAGCTTCTTCGCCGCCATCCATCCCCGCTTCCGTACCCCGTGGAAGGGGACCATCCTCGCCGGGCTGCTGGCTGCCGTCGTCGGTTCGGTCACTCCCATCGACGCCATCGGCAAGATGGTCAACATCGGCACGCTCTTCGCCTTCGTCATCGTGTGCATCGCAGTCATCATCCTGCGGTATAAGGACCCCGACCGTGTGCGGCCCTTCAGGACCCCGCTCGTGCCCGTGGTGCCGATCCTCGGGATACTGTTCAATGGCTACATGATGGTCGAGCTGGGCGCGGCGAACTGGTACCGGCTGATCGGATGGATGGCGGTTGGGCTGGTGGTCTATTACTTCTACGGCCGGAAGCACAGCAAGCTGCAGCAGGAACTGGCGGCTGCCGGCAAGTAACGCAATCTCATAAAAGAGCCCGGCGAAGGTGCTGAGCTCTTTTGTTGCCGCAAGTCTCAGTTGGAGGGCGGACCGGGTTGTACGGCCGAACTCTGCGTCGCCGCCGGAGTGGCCGCGGGGACAGGTGTCGATGAGGAGTTGGCTGGCGCGGCCGCAGAGGGTGCCGGGACCGTCAGTACCGGGAGCGTCACCTGGTCGGTCGCCGATGGGTCGTCGCGCAGCCGGACGTAGAAGGTCGAGTCGGCCGGGTGTGTCGTGGTGTCGGTTGGGTGCGGGATCGTGACGGTGCTGCCAACAAAGCCCTCTGGCACCGGCGTTTGCGTGGTGAAATCCGGGTCGCTCGCGAACGAGTCCACCAGGTAGAGATCGGAGCCCGAGAGCGTGCAGGGCTGCTGCTTCGCGTGCGCCGGGCAATGCAGATCGGTCAGCGTCGGCACCCGGACCAGAGTTGCCAGCGGAATCCAGTCGCCCGCGGTCCCGTCCGGCGCGATCGCGCGCAGCCGCAACGGCCCGAAGGCCGAGGGCCCGAAGAGCTTAAGCGGCTCCAGGGTCGCCAGCACAGTGTGCCTGTTTTGCAGCACCAGCGTTCCCTCCGCGATGCTCAGCTTCGCGTGCAGCGCGTCGTCGGGGCTGGCAATCTCGATCTGCTCGCTCCGTGGGTAGTTCTCCGGGGACTTCAGGAAGAAGGTCAGTTTGGCATTTAGAGGAACATCATCCGGCCCGAGTTGGATCGGCGATGCCTTCGGCTGGTCCACGCCCTTGCTCAGCAGCGTCACCACCGGGCGTGGCGTGTTCACGACGACGGGAAGCGTCAGGGTCCGACCGTCCTTCAGCGTTGCCGTGGCGGTGAACTTCTCCCCAGGCGTCAGCTTCGCCACGCCGGTCTTGGCGTCGATCTCCTTGGCGTCGCTCGCCTTCGCATCGAGCGCCATCGTCAACTCGTTCTTCGCCTCCGCGGCGGCGTTCGCTTCCTGGGTGGGGGCAGGCGTGAAGACCACACCCTTCACCTCGAACTGTTTCACCTGGTCGAGGCTGGTGCCGGTCAGGATGGCGGTTGCATCGCCCGCGTGGAGGTTGAAGGCTTCGAGCTTCGCCGGTTCGGAGTAGGTCTTCGCCGTCACCGTGTCCAGCTTCGCGTCGCCGTACTGCTTCACCGCGAGTTCCACCGTGTCGGACTTCAACGTCTTCAGCGGCAGAGTCAGGGCGATCTCGTCCGGCTCGCCCGCAGGCTTCCACTCAAGCTTCGTCTCCTTGCCGGGGACCGAGTCCGAGATGATCGTCTCGACGCAAGCCGTGCCGGAAGAGGCCAGCTTCAGGTGGTTGTCTTCGCCGATGATGAGCGGATCGGTCGTCACCAGCCGCCAGCCCTTGCCGGGGACGATCTGCAGCGGCAGCGTGGGGCCGGTGAAGTGGTCGAAGCCCCACATGCCGCTCACCGTCCCGGTCAGGCCGGCGGCTTCCTTCGCCTGCCTTGCCGCGGTGGCTGCCTTCGCCATCTCCGCGGCGGCCGCCTTCGCGAGATCGGCCTTGGCCGGGCTGCCGACTGGTTTGGTCACGATGTCCCGGTCTGCTTCATCCTGCGTCTCGGGCGGGGCGGGCGGCAGCAGCTCCCGCTGCGGCTTGGGAGCGAGCACGAGGCCGCCGCGAAAGGCGTCCGGCGCCAGCGGAATATCGGGGATATTCTTCGCGGAGTTCACATGCAGCACCATCTCATGCGCGAAGCCCGTCGAGTAGACCAGCGGCGCGCCCTCCAGCCCCAACACAAGGTCGGGCCGCAGCAGGCACGCGACCTGCTTCGGGTCGGAGGCCCGCAAGGGCGGCGGGGCCGCGGCCTGGATCGCCGGAAGCCCGATTACGATCACCGACTTCGGGTTATGGAACGAGGGCGGCGCGTTCAGCCGGAGGTTCAGTTGCTCGCGGTCGGGGAAGGCGATGGCCGGGATATACCGATACTGCGCCGTGTGCAACTGGCTGGCCAGCCGCACGAAGTCCACGATGGCCCCTACATAGGCGCTGTACAGGCCGCCGCCAGCCGCCTGGGTGTAGCTGGCCGCGTTGATGAAGTCGCTGCTGGGCCCATTGGAAAGCGCCGCCGCGATGGTCTGGCCGTGGCCGTCGTCCAGCAGGATCTGGTTGCCCGTCTGGGTCAGGCAGTTGTATTGCACGTCCACCGGCTGCTTGAAGCACGCATCGTTCGGCTTGAGGGCCAGAGTGCGGGCTAGCAGGGTGGAGTGCTCCGCGAGCGCCTTGGGGTCGCCCGGGTCGACGGTCTTCATGCTGTCGAGATACTTTTCGATCCGCGCCTGCTCGAAGCCGGCCTCGTTCAGATCCTGGGAGGCGCGGACGAAGATCCCGGGGTTGCCCTTGACGGCCGAGCGCAGGGTCCCGAAGTCGCCGCCTGTCTCCGGCGCAAGGAAGAGGATCACCTGCTGGGCCTCATCGGGGACGGTGATGAAGACGCCCTCGGCCTCGACGCCCCGGTTCCAGGTCTCGATGCGGGTGAACCAGCCATCGGGGGGCGGGTTTGTCGTGCCGCGTAGAAACGCCACCACCAACAGGTACTTTACCGACTGCGTTGGCGGAAAGTCCGGATGCAGCCACAGCTTGTCACCCGCCTTGAGGTTCGGGACCTCCGCTACGGGGAGCGTCATGCCGTCGCGCGTCACCCGGACCTCGATCTTGGGTCCGGCGAGATCGAACCTCGCCCCGTCCGCCCGCAAGAGCGGCGTGCAGGAGAACAGTACGGCGAGACTCGCGAGGATCGGCTTGCGGAGCGATTTGGCCATAGCTTCCATTTTAGATGCGCCAGACTGCATCCCGGAGTGCGGCAACAGCGGGAGAAACAGCAGCCTGACCGTTGGACGCCTGCCCGTACGGAATGCCGCCGTGCAGGCTTCCCGAAATGATTTGTTCACAATTAAATCTACCGATGTACACGCGCCATTTGCACACGCGGATGTGCAACGTGATGAGATGAAGCTGTGGGAGGGTCACGATGCGGGGATGGGCATGGTTGACGGGATGGATGGCGGCGATTGCGTTGGCACCGATGGCCGGCGCTCAGGATCTGCCCGGGGCGCAGGGTCCGACCCAGGCCCAACGATTGAGCGCGGAGCAGATTGTCATCCGTGTGATGCAGCATGATGCACAGCGTCGGACAGCGCTCGCCGAGTACGCATCCCTGCGGACCTACCGCATGCACTACCACGGCCCTCTCGGCGAGCGGGAGGCTCAGATGAGCGTCCGCATGGAGTTCTACGCACCCGACCGGAAGCGCTTTACCGTCATCTCGGAGTCGGGGTCGACGATCTTCTGCCACCAGGTGCTGCGTAAGCTGATGGAGGGCGAAGAGGAGGGTGCGCTGGAGGCGAACCGTTTGCGGTCGATGCTCTCGCCCGCTAACTATCGCGTGAAGCTGCTGGGTGAGGACCTGTTGAGCGGCGAATCCGCCTGGGTGCTTGAGGTCACTCCTGTTGCAGAGAATAAGTTCAGCTACAAAGGGAAGGTCTGGGTCAGCAAAGACGATTACGCCATCATGCGCATCGTTGGCTCCCCGGCGAAGAACCCGAGTTGGCTGATGGGCAGTTCCAGCTTCGACTACCGCTACGCCCGCTCCGGCGAGTTCTGGCTTCCGCAGCGCAACGACACCCTCAGCCATCTGCGAATCGGCGGCGAGATCAGGCTGGCGGTCGATTACGGCCAGTACCGAATCGTCGCGGCGGGGCTGGATGGCAACGTCCCGGCCTCCAACCTGCGAGCCGCGAAGGTCGCTCAGAAGGCCGTTCCCGGACTTGCGGTATCGCTGCCGTAGCGCTGCATCGGCACCGGCAATCTTTGGTAACGTAGCCCGCCGCTCTCCCGCTTGACTTGCGAGCAGTAGGGGTTACCTTGGGATTACCTTCGGGTGCAACCTGGTTCGTGTACGGAGGAGCCATCTTCGGCGGGTCCTCCGTTCAGGATCGTTTATGTCCCCAGGAGTACGCAGAGCAGGAAGGGGAACCGGCGCGTTCGGGTTGTGTGGGGTAAGACTGCGGCCGCCGCAGTCTTACCCCGATTGCGTGGGGCAACCCCGTATTTTGTTCCGTTGAGCCCCGCGCGATCCCGAGTTTGCGCTTGACTTTTCCCTTGGACGCGCTATGGTTGCACCATTCCCAAGAGCGAAATCCGGAAGCGAAATCCAGAAGCAAGATCAAGCGGCGCACTCCGGGAAGAGAAATCAACGCCTGCCACCCTGAATCGCTGCATCATCTGTTCCCCCAACCCACAGAGACAGCGGTAAGGGGTTCGTATGCAGCTTTCGGTTGCTGAAGAAGGGCCTGAAGTCCTACCGCCAGCCGCACGGCCGATTTCGCCCGCCGGGCCGCAGTCGGCGATGGTTCTTTTGGCTCCGCATCTTCCGGGGATCGACGTGTTGCGCGGCGTGGCGGTGCTGGCGGTAGTGGTCTTCCATGGGACAGCCTTTTCGGCACTCGACGTCCAATGGGGAGGGCTCATCGCCAACTGGGTCTACGGACTCACCGCCTGGGGCTGGCTCGGGGTCAATCTCTTCTTCGTGATTTCGGGCTTTCTCATCACCGGGATCCTGGACGACACATCGGAGAGTCCGAACTTCTACAAGAGGTTCTATATTCGCCGCGCACTGCGGATCTTGCCAGCCTATCTCGCCGTGCTGGCGCTGGCCTGGGCAACGGGATTTGTTACGCCCAATTACATCGGCGTCTGCCTGCTCTTTCTGGCGAACATGCCCGGGCTGTTGCTGCGTCACGGATACCTGCTCTATGGGCCATTCTGGTCGCTTGCCGTCGAGGAGCAGTTTTACCTGCTCTGGCCGGCGCTGTACCGTCGCCTGGGCCGCCGGAGGATGCTGGCGCTGAGCCTGGGTCTGCTTGCGCTCTGTCCCGTGCTTCGGGCGCTCGCCTTTATGCACCTGCTGCACACCGGCGATCCGTTGAGTAAGACCTGGATGGTGGCGGACAACCTTGCCCTTGGCGCGCTGCTGGCGATCCTGGTGCGTTTACCCGGCGTGACAGCCGGGCAGATTGCGGCGCTGGGATGGGCGTTCCTTGCCGTGGGGTCGGGGGGGCTGGCCGCACTGTTTTCCCGCGATCGCATGGGGGCGGAGGATGTGTTGCGCAATAGCGTAGGGATGAGCTGCTTTCTGCTGCTCTGCGGAGCCGCCGTGGTGGCCGCACTGTGCCTCTTCCGCTCGCAGGCGCTGCCGCGATGGCTGAGGGGCGTGGTCTTTTTCGGCGACATCAGCTACGGCCTCTACCTCGTGCATCTGCTGCTGCTCCAGATCTACGACCGCGCCTTCGGGACAGGCTTCACGACGGACTGGAGACTGCTATTGCTCCGGTTCGTCGTCGCGAATGGCGCGGCAGTTGTTCTCGCGGTGGCTTCGAGGCGCTGGTTCGAGGACCCGATTCTGCGCCTCAAGACGAGGATTGCGGCAGCGCGGTAGTAGAAGTAGGATGCAAGGTGACGGACACAATAGGCAGCTTGGCGACGAAGCGAAAATCCCGGGGAGCGTACATGATCTCCGCCGTGGCGGAGATGTACGAGATCCATCCGCAGACCCTCCGCCTGTATGAGCGCGAGGGCCTGCTTCGCCCGTCGCGCAGCGACGGCAACACGCGTCTCTACACGGACGAGGACCTGGAACGGCTGGAGTTCATCCTGAACCTCGCCCGCGACCTCGGCGTGAACATCGCCGGCATCGCGATCGTGCTGCAGATGCGCGAACGCATGGAGGAGATGAACCGCCAGATGCAGGGCTTCGTCGACTATGTGCGGACCGAGATGCTCTCCCGGATGCAGCAGCAGGACCCCGGGGCGGGGCTGGTGCCGCTGCGGAGACCGGTGATTCTGCCGGCAAAGCCGGTGGCGAAGGTGGTTGTGAAGGCGGCCACGAAGAAGAAGTAGAGGTTCCGCGTCCCACCCATCGCGGGAGACAAAGGCGCGATAGATGGGGCACCGGGATTCTGTGGTGGTTCGGCCCAGGTCTCAGAGGCGAGACGTGGGGCACCCGCCCAGCACCCGGTTATGGGGGCGCGGTAGACTTCAGGGTGATGAGTCTTCTGCTTAAAGCCTTGTTCTGGATCGCCGCTGCGGGAACGGTGACCTCTTCGATTTATTGTCTTATGGTCGTCGCCGCAGCGCTGCGCTTTGGCCTGCGCAAGCGCCGTGAGGACCGCGCCCCCGCCGACTTTCTGCCTCCGATCAGCGTCTTCAAGCCCCTTCATGGAACCGAGCCGGGGCTGCACGAGAACCTGACGACGTTCTTCGAGCAGGACTACCCGGAGTTCGAATTGCTCTTCTGTGCGCGTCACGAGACCGACGAAGGATTGAAGGTGGCGCGGGCGGTCGCGGCGCGATATCCGGGCGTGGATGCGAAGTTCCTCACCTGCGGCGAGCCCACGCCGGAGTTCCATAACGCGAAGGTCTTCTCTTTCGCGCGGCTCCATGAGGCGGCGAGGCACGAGTGCATCGTATCGAGCGACGCGGATGTCCGAGTCGCGAAGGACTATCTGCGGCGGATGAGCCAGAACCTCAAGCGGCCGGAGATGGGGCTGGCCTCCTGCCTCTACATCGGGACGACGGAGCCGGAGCGGCCCGGTGGCAGGCGGCGGTTCACCTCGCACCTGGATGCGGTGGGCAAGAGCGTCGAGATGGGGTCGGGCGTCCTCGTGGCCGACATGCTCGAAGGGACGAAGTTCGCGCTGGGGCCGACGATGGTGCTCCGCAAGCAGGCGTTTGAGGATGTGGGCGGGTTTGTGGAGCTTGGGCAGTTCCTCGCGGAGGATTTCGTACTGGGAAACCGGCTGGCGAACCAGGGGGTTGGCGTCCAGATGGCGACGCACGTCATCCGGCTCATGGTGAAGGACCAGCCGTTCTGGCTGTCGTTTCGGGAGCAGTTGCGCTGGATGCAGAGCACGCGGCGGTCGCGGCCGTGGGGACATCTCGGCACCGGGCTGACGTTCGCGATGCCCTTCGGATTGATGGGTTTGCTGTGGGGGATTCTCTCCGGCCATGCGGTGCTGGGAATAGTGTGGCTGCTCGGAACGGCCGCGAACCGCTGGCTACAGGCGGGAACGATGCTCGCAGTGCTGGGCGATCCGGACTGGCTGCGCGGGACCGCCATCTATCCGCTGCGCGACCTGCTCGGGAACCTGATCTGGGTGGGGAGCTACGGCGGGAAGCGGTTTTCGTACTGGGGTGGGGCGTTCGAGCTGAAGGACGATGGCACGGTCGAGGCCGTGAAGTAAGGCAGAGCGCAGGGGTAGGGAATAGGGTGTGGCAAGCTACCTGTTGCTCAGGATGCTCTTGCCGCCGGACAGGGCAAGGACCTGGACCGGACCGAAGCGGGCAAGGTCCTGCCGACGGGCTTCCGTGTCGTAGGTGAGCAGGAAGACGCGGCGCGGCGAGGTCCAGAGTGCGTGCAGCGACGCGTCGGTCTCGAAGACCTTCGGCGCATCCGGCCAGAAGCTGCCGTACCATAGGCCGTTCACGCGGCCATCGACGACATGGACCGGTCGGCCGGTGTAGAAGATGAGGCTGGAGCCGGCGGTGAGTTCGCCATCGATGAGGATGAGGTCGCCGGGCCGGATGACGGTGTTGATCGTATCGGCGAGGTCTTTTGATCCAAGGATGGGATAGAAGCGGCTGAGGCCGGTGTGGGCGGCCAGCAGCGCGACGGTGATTCCGGCGGCGAGGGTGAGGTTGGCAGCATAGGTGCGGCCCTTGCGGCGCAGCAGCGCGGCGGCGGGCCCCAGGGCCACCATGCCTACCGCGACGGCCGCCAGTGGCCGCCGGAAGAAGCCCATCGCCGCTCCGGTGAGGTCCGAGAGGTGGCCCAGCGACAGGTTGTACAGGCTCTTGTCCGTAGCGAGAAGCTGGGCGAGCGTCGTTCCCGCTGGCGGGTGGGGCGAGAAGACGGCAAACCAGCCGCAGAGGAGCGCGATGGCGGTGGCGAGCGGCGTCAGGAACCAGAGCGACCAACCGGCCGCAATGTCGGCGGCGCTACGGGACGCGGAGCTGGCGCGGTCGCAGTCTGCGTGAGCCAACAGGCCGCCGACCATCAAGCACAGCGCCGGGATCGCCGGCAGGGCGTAGTATTCCTGCCGCGCGGAGACGCTGAAGAATCCAAGCACCAGCGCCGCCCAAAGCCCCAAAGCGAGGGCGGCCTCATGCCTCCGGCCCGCCTTAAGCCCTTCCGCGGTGCTCGAACGCAGCACCCGCATCTGCGACGCCATTGCGCCGGGCAGGAACGCCGCCCACGGCATCGTCCAGATTGCCGTGTAGACCCAGAAGAGCCACACCGGCGTCTGGCCGTAGTCGTGCGGAATGCGTTTCGAGAGGAAGCGCGCGAAGTGCTCGTTGTACAGATAGAACCACGCCCAGCCCCCATGCGGGGGCAGTCCGAGCGCCGGGGGCAGCGCAATCGCTGGGTTCCTTATTGCCGCAAGGATGTGCCAGGGCGCGGCGATGGCAAGAAGGACGGCTGCGTTCGCAAGCAGCTGGAACCGCCGCAGGAGATGGAGTTGCCGGGTGAGGCCGAGATACAGCAGGACGAAGCCGATGGGAAAGACAGCGCCGATCAGACCTTTCGTCAGAAGGTTCAGCCCCATGATGGCGGCGAAGCCGAGGCAGGGAAGCAGCGAAGAGCGCCGTGCCGCTTCGGCCCACGTCTCAGAGTCGAGACGTGGGGCACCCAGATTTGCGATGATCCTTTCAAGCGCGATGAGGAAGAGGTGGACGCCGAGCGTCATCCAGACGGCGATCAGAATATCCGGGATAAAGAAGCGGGTGTAGAGGTATGGCCCGATAGCGGTTGCGACCGCAAGAGCGGAGTAAAACCCGCCCCGGTCCGGTGCATCGACCGGCGAGACCGTCCGAAACAGCCGGTTTCCGAGGGAGTAGACGCTCAACAGCAGGGCCAGGACGGCCAGAGCCAGCGGCAGCCGCGCCGCCCAGTCATGCGGCCCGAAGATGGACATCGATCCGGCCGCCATCCAGTACATCAGGGGCGGCTTGTCGAAGAAGCGGATGCCGTCGATGTAGGGGGTAACGAAGTCGTGGCGCTGCAGCATCTCGCGGGCGATCTGGATGTAGATGGAGTCGACGTCGTCCAGCAAACCGGGGGAGAAGATGCCGCCGAGTTGGAGGATGAGCCAGGCGAGTCCGATGATCGCGATGCTCTTCAGTTTGATGAGGCCGCGGCCTGTGACTTGCGGCGTTTCGGTCTCGCGGGGTGGGGTGAGCAGGCTGGGCATCGTTCGATCGCGGTGCGCACGGAGCCGAGACGCTTCAGGACCGGTTCAGATGCGGTTCTCCGTATGTCACGATTCTAACCGATGCGGGCCAGTGCGATGTCTGGATGTGACGTTCGGGTGGGATGTCTGGGTGCTCAATCCATCGCGCACCTGTGGGTTGAATCTGTCTTTCGCGAGGGGCAGGATGCGCTGCCTACCGCGGCTCCAGAGGCCGGTCGGTGATGAGCGCCTTGCCGGAGATCTCGGCGAGGACGATCTGGCGTGACGGGGGCAGGACGCGGTCCAGGTCGTCGCGGCGTTCGAGCGGCACGAAGAGGAGTTTGCGCGGGCCGGTGCCCCATCCGGCGAGCAGGTCGGCGTTGGTGAGGAAGATCTTCGGCGCGTCGGGGAAGCTGCTGCCGAAGATCATGGAGCTGGAGCGGCCTTCGACGAGCGGAAGCTGCTGGCCGAGGTAGAAGGGAATCGACGAGCCATAGGACTGGTCGCCGTAGAGCATGACCTTAGTGTCTGGGGCGATGGCGTGGTCGGCGCGGAGCGTAGTGATCTTTGCGGCGAGCCTCTCCGACGAGAGCATCGGCCCGAACCTCACCAGAGCAATGTGCGCGGCGATCAGAAACGTCGTGGAGGTGAGGGCGATGGCCCCAGTCGCCGCGAGGTGCCGCCGCTGCCCACGCAGGAACCAGGCGATGGCGGGGCCGAAGGCGAACGCGACGGCGGCGAGGATCGCGGGAAGGCGCAGCGCGGCGAAGCTAGGGCCGGTGAGGTCGAAGAGGTGCGACATGGAGAGGGTGTAGTCGCCGACGCCGCGGTGGGCGAGCAGGTCGCCGATGTCGGGAACGAAGGGAAGATGGCGGCTGGTCCACAGGCCGAGGAAGAGCGCCGTCGCTGCGGCGATGCCGATGACCGTGAACGCGGCGTGGGCGAAGAGGATCCAGCGCCGGGAGGATCTTTGTCCGTCGTAGGTGCTCTCGGCGCGGGTCAGGGCGGCGGCGAGGAGCATCAGGAGCGGAAGGTAGGCGGGGAAGGTGTAGTACTCCTGATTGGTGGAGAAGGAGAAGAAGAGGAGGACAAGGGCGGAGTAGAGGCTGAGAAGGGTCGTAGTCCGGACTCCAAGTCCCTGTTTATCGAGAGTCTCGCCCGCCGCGAAGAGCTTCTTGCGCCAGATCCCAATGGGACTCAGCAGGTAGCCGACAAAGTAGGCAACCACGAGCATCGGAGCGAAGAGAACCGCGAGGACAGTGAGCGGCGGTCTCGGTCCCGTGGCTTTGTAGTACTGCCGCAGCGAAGGGAGGGCGGCGAAGTAGGTTTTGAGGGGAAGTGGCCCAAACAGCGCCCAAGGAAACAGCCACACCAGATGCAGACTCCAGAAGAGATATCCGGGCAGCTTGTTGTAGTCCACCGGATACCGTTTGCCGAGAAACCGCAGGAAGTGTTCGTTGATGAAGTAGAACCAGAAGAAGCCGTGGGGGTGGCCGTTCAGGTTGCCGTCGGTGTTGCGGAGCCCGGCGAGGAGGTGCCAGGGCGCGGCGATGGCGAGGAAGAGGATCGCGCCGGTGAAGGGCTTGATGCGACGCCAGTGGCGGTACTCGCCGGTGAGGGCGAGGTAGAGGATGGCGGTGCCGAAGATGAATACAGGGGCGACGAGGCCCTTGGTTAGGACGGCCAGGGCGAGGCTCGTCCACATGAGGTAGGGGGCGAACCCACCCATCGCAGAAGGCGCGATGGATGGGGCACCCGAAGTTGTCGCCGGGGTAAGTGACTGTAGAAAGGTGTACAGCGCCGTCGCCAGGAAGAGCGACAGCCAAACCTCCGGGATGAAGACGCGGGTGAAGAGGAAGACTCCAGCGGAGGTAAGCACCATCACGCCGGTGTAGAGCCCCGTCCGCGCGTTGAACGCGCTCGCGGCCCAGTGATATCCCAGCAGCGCCAGCAGCAGCACCGCGATTGCCTGTGGCAGGTGCGCCGCGAACGCATTGAAGTCGAAGAGTTTGAAGCTCGCCGCGACGATCCAGTAGGGCAGCGGGGCCTTTTCGAGGTAGCGGATGCCATTTACGTAGAGCGTCACCCAGTCGCCGCTGGTCAGGATGTGGCGGGCGGCGTTGGCGTGGGTCGCGTCGGCATCGTCGAGCAGCGGGGGCGCGAAGAGCGAGCCGAAGAAGATGGCAATCCACAATGCCAGCAGCACCAGAACACCGATGACTCCGCGCCGTGCTCTCAGCGGCGCTGAGAGAGCCGATTGCGAGTGGATCTCAGTCTGAAGGCCGGCCGGGGAGGCGAGAGAGGTCTCTGTCGTCATTGGAACGTGGGTACTCATTCAGGATAACCCGTCTCTCCGGATCCGGTAGACGGCAACTTGCCGCTCAGCATCGGATGCCTGTCCATACGGGTTCGATGCGGGCAATGTATCGTTCTGGAGAGGACTGAACGTGAGTGCCCGACCTCAGTTGGTCCTCTGGGCAACGTAATCGCCGCAATGTGACGAATCCGGGAGTTTGGGAGCCCACGCAACGCCATGCCTGTCTTCGCCGCTATCGATATCGGGTCGAACTCCTGCCGGCTGAAGATCGCCTCGGTCGCGCAGCACCACCTCAAGACGTTGCACGAAGACCGCGAGGTCACGCGCCTCGGCGAGAGCGTCTTCCAGACCGGCGAGATCTCGCCGGACGCCATGGCGAACACCATCAAGGCGCTGCGGCGGTTCCACAAGGCGGTTCAGCTCCAGGTGGTGGACAAGGTCCGCGTCGTGGCGACGAGCGCGATGCGTGACGCGCGCAACGCCGCCGCCTTTACGGAGTGGGTGCGGTCGGCGACGGGATGGAAGGTCGAGGTGATCTCCGGGCTCGAGGAAGGGCGGCTGATCCACCTCGGCGTGGTCTCGCACGAGCCTGGTGCGAAGGGCAGGTGCCTGTTGATCGACCTGGGCGGCGGAAGCTGCGAGGTCACCCTCTCGGACGGCGGCCGCGTCAAGGAGATGCTGAGTCTGCCGCTCGGCGCGGTCCGGCTACAGCAGGAGTTCCTGCAGCAGGATCCGCCCCCGAAGGACGACGTCGCCCGCCTCAAGCAGTACATCGACCGCGAATTGAAGCGCGTCGAGCGCAAGCTCGGAGTGCCACGGGTGGCGCTGGTGCTTGGCACGTCCGGGACGGCGGCGGCCCTCGCCGAGGCGAGCCTCGCCGTCGCCAGCAAGCCCGCCAAACCGGCGTTACCCAAGCCCCGCGGGGCCGCGCGCGCGAAGGTTAATGAGGCGGACACGCCGTCGGTGCGCGCGTTGGCGGACAAGCTGCTGAAGATGAACAACGCGCAGCGCGCCGCGGTGCCGGGCATCGGCCCGCGCCGGTCGGAGATCATCACCGGCGGTGCGCTGGTCTACGCCGGGCTGCTCGAACGCCTCGGTCTCAAGGGCTTCCGTTACTCCCCGCTTGGGCTGCGCGACGGGATGCTGGCACAGATGCTCGCCGAGGTCGACCAGCGCGCTGCCGTTCACCAGGAGATCGAGAGCGAGCGCTGGGCGGGCGTGCTGGAGGTCTGCCGCCGCTATGCCATCGACCAGAAGAAGGCAGAACCCGTCCGCCTGCACGTTGTACAGCTCTTCGATTCGCTCGCCAAGGTGCATGACCTGCCGTCCGTCTACCGGACTTGGCTCGCTGCCGCCGCGATGATGGCCGACGTGGGCAAGTTCATGAACCACCAGGGGCATCACCGCCACACCCAGTACATCATCGCGAACTCCGAGATCTTCGGCTTCTCGCCCGAACAGCGCGCCATCGTCAGCGCCATCGCCCGCTACATGGGAAAGACACGGCCTAACCTGCGTCCCGATGCGATGGACCGCGTCATGCGCGCCGTCCCGGCGGAGGAGCATGGCCACGTCGTCCGCGCCGTCGTCCTGTTGCGACTCGCGCTCGCGCTGAACCAGGACCGCGCCAGCGCCGTCGTGGGCCTCAAGACCAGCGTCTACCCGAAGCGCGTTGTGCTGGACATTGTGCCCGGTCGCGGCGGCGCGGCGCTTGAGGCGTGGGCGCTCAAGAAAGAGGCCGGCTACTTCTTCGAGATCTTCCGCCGCGAACTCTTCGTCGAGGTGGCATAGGCTGCGCGAACCAGCCGCGGGTCGATCAGATTCTGTAAGGTGGCCGGGCCGCGGTTGATGCTCACATGGGCGATCGAGCCCTTCCGCAGCCGGATTCTGGGCAGAACCGCGGTCCCGGCAGGGACCAGCAATGCGCCTAGAAACTCGACGAGGTTGGGATTGTGTCCGACCACAAGGATATTCTCCTTTTCCGGATTCTCGGTAGCCACCTTCTGCACCAGTTTTTGAAAGTCGCTGCGCGTCGCGGAAGGCGCAAGCGCCGCAGACTGAATCACCTGGGCCTCGCATCCCGTCTCCGTTGCGACGAACTGCGCGGTCTGCAGGCTGCGCTTCAACGGGCTCGATATGACCAGATCGAAGGAGGTCTTCTGGGCGTTCAACAGCTTCGCAAGCTGGAGGCAGTAGCGTTTGCCGTCCTTGTCGAGCGGCCGCTTCCTGTCGATCAGCGGATTTGACCGGCTGGTTCCGGCGCTGGCGTGGCGAAGAAGAAACAAATTCATATTCTGTTAATAATACAGCCCAACCCCCGGTGCGTACGTCTCTGCCTGTCCCAGACAGGATCATGCTGCGCCTCCTGGGGTGAGCAGCGCGGCTTCGGGCCCGCGGTTCGCCGCCGTGTCCGAACAAAGGCTTAGCCCCGGGTCGTCAGCCCGTCTCTTCCTGGGACGTGGACGAACTCCCAAAGCTCTGAAAGAATCAAGCCGCGAAGGAACTCTCGGCGCTCGATACAGACGAAGCCAGCCCGGCCGAGAGCGCCGGCGTGGTCCGGCAGTTGGCGCGTTCGAAGGCCGGTAAGCATCCGAAAGGCAAGGTAGAGGCCTTCGACGACGAGTCTCGCGGGAGTACGCATCCATCCCCCGGGAATCCGAAACTCCGAGACCACCCACACCGCACCGGGAGCGAGCCTTGAAGCGACCCCGACTACGAGTGCCTCGACCGCAGCCTGGCTCAGGCAATCCAGAAAAAAGTGGGTCACTACGAGGTCGTAACGGACGGCCGGGCTCGCGATACCGATGAAGTCCAGCGCGTCGGAGTGGTGTGTCCTGAGCCTGCTCTCGTACTCCGGAGAGTTTGCCGCGCACCTCGCCCGCAATAGTTCCAGCATCGTTGCGCTGGTGTCGACGGCGTCGGCACAGAGTGTCGTACGCTCCGCCAGAAGACGCGCCAGAAATCTGCCGTCGCCATCCCCGAAGACGAGTGCATCTCTGCAGTCCAGGAGCTGCGGCAGCAATTGGAAGCGGCAACGTTCCAGCGTCCGCCCCAGCGTCAGGTATTCTAGCCAGCGATAGGCTCGGGCGATCCTGTCAAAGTCAGGTGCCATCGTACCCCTCAAGCGTGCGGCAACGTGAACAGGAGCAGCGGCACCGCCAGCAGCGGGGTCAGCAGACAGAGATCGGCCGCCGCCCGCAGCGTGACCGGAGCCATGCGTGCCCGTCCTGCATGGAGCATCAGCAACAGCGCGGATGCAAGGGCGCAGGCCAGCGGTATCAGGCTGGGAATCTGGCGGGGAAGCCTGGCGTCGGCGATTGCGAGCAATACCCCTGCCGCAATGACCGCGACCGCGATCTGAGTGAGCGAGCCCAGCGCGACCCGCGTCGCCGGGTGCGTCTCGGGCTCTCTCGCTGCTGGATGCTCCCACGCATAGATGAACAAGCAGTTCAGGCTGCATAGCACCGCAAACAGGAGCGCCCCCGGAAGCAGAGCGGCGCACGGCAGGGGTCCTCGTGCCACCGTGGGAATGAAGGTCGCTGCCGCGAAGAACACACCCACGGCCAGTTCCTTGGGTAAGCGATATGCCGTCAGGCGTGGCCCATTGGCCGGGTGCGCGTGGATCAGGACAAAGTAAACCGCAAGCATACCGCCAAGCAGAAGGTAGAGCGGGAGCGCCGTGGGCGCGAGATGCGGTACGATCGCCGCGAGAGCCAGCGACGCCACCGCAATGCCAGCGCGAAATGCGGTCTTATGCCGGCGATGGAAGATATGTCGCGCTTCAAGCTCCCGCAACTGCGCCGGGCCTGCCGCCGGATCGCATGAGTCGAGCAGCCGGGCATCGAGCAGACGATCGGCTGCGTACAGCATCCACACCGCGAGAAACATGGCGAAGACCGCAGTGCCGGGGAGCCGGATGTGGTTTGCCCGGGCAAGAAACCACGTCCACAGGGCGGCCACCGTCGGCGCATCGAGCGACAGCAAATGCCACAGCACCAGCAACTCCGCCAGCCGGCTGCGGCACCATCTCTGCGCGCTGGGGGTCGGAAGGCCAAGAGCTGCGGCGGCAGGATGGGTCGTAGTGGCCACTGGCATTATTCTAAGCGGCCAGCATAGGCTTGTAGAAGTGACGAGTCCGCACGGAGTTTCATGCCGTCATCCTGCGGTCCTGTATCCCTCCCTGCTATGGCCCGGCGGTGGCCCAGAGCCCCGGGTCGAGGTCCATGAAGACGCTGTCGCGCAACTCGATTTCTCCCAGGCGTACCTCCTGTCCTCTCGATATGGTCTGCTCCAGCAGCCAATGGCTGTAGATCGCGCGAAGTTCATTGAAGCAGTCGCTGTGGGTCGCGAAGCGCTGCTCGGCGTAGTCGCGCGCCGCTCCGGTGGCGATGAGGAATGGCCAGTCCGAGGACTCCATCAGGAGCAGCTCGCGACAGATCTGCCGCGCGATCCTGATCCCCAGCTCCGAATTTCGCCACCGCCCCTCGGTCGTCATCTGCCGCACGTAGAGCTCCGCAGGGTAGATCCGCGCCCACACCCAGGAGGTCTGCGGATTCAGCCACACCTGGCTCGAACCGCCCGAGCCCCAGGAACCCTCCTGCATGGCGATGGCGTCGGTCGCCGGGTAGCGTTCGAGGTAGCTCTCGCAGTCGATCAGCTCGATGCGGGTGGGAGCGCGGTCCAGCGCCCGCTGGTGCAGCTCACGCGCCACCGCCTCAAGCCATAGGACGCCCTCGAACCACCAGTGGCCGAAGAGTTCCGCGTCGAAGAGCGCGCATAGGATTGGCGGTGTCACGCTGCCCTGCGCCGGCTGACGGCCGGTTGCAGCCTTCAAGGCTTCCTGGCAGATCTCGGCGAAGTGGGCGGCGTGAACCTTCACCCGGTCGGTCGCGTCGTGGACGTCCCAGGTCTGCTTGTCCGCGATGTCGACGTTCGCGCCGGTAACCTTCCAGTAGCGGTGGCCGCCGGGGAAGCGCTTCTTATGGAAGTCGAGATAGTTGAAGTCGCCGGGGTATCCGGCGTCGCTGGACCAGACCTGAACGGCGGTGCGGGGGTCACGGGCGAAGACGGTCGCGGAGGCGTTCTGACACGTAACGTCGCTGGGGGAGAACTTGCTTGGCGAAACGGCGCAGTGCGGACGGTAACCTCCGGCGTTGCGGCCCCGGCTGCGTCTCTCCGGCTTCAACGAGGTGGTTGTGGCCCGTTCGACCAGGTGGGTATCCACAAAGAAAAAGCGCAGCCCAGCCCGCGTAAGGATGTCTTCGACGCCCTCGCGCTCGAATCCGGGGGCGACCTGTACACGGTCTTCAGCCACCGCCGGATACTCCCAGAAGCCGGCGGGGCGGTACCCGCACTCCGGCAGCCAGACTCCTCTGGGTGCGACGCCCAACCGCGCCACATGGGTGTCGATGGCGAGCTGCACCTGCGCGCGGACGCTCTCGTCGGTCCCCAGGAGCGGCAGAAATCCGTGCGTTGCCGCCGAAGTGATGATCCGGATCAGGCCGTCGTCGTTGAAACGCCGGAACCCGGCCGCGATGTCGCGTCCGAGCGCGTTGAAGTCGATCAGCGTGCGAACGTAGAAGTCCTGCCAGAACTTCGCCGTACCTGCCAGTTGCAGGTCGCCGGACTGGAGAAAGAACGCCTCGTCTTCACGCGCCGCGACGATCTTTCGCGTCACGTAGTTGGGAAATTCCGCCACAAACGCCGGGTGCGCCAACTGTTCCAGAAGGATGGGAGAGAGGTCTAGGTTGGCGCGTAGCGCGATGTCGTCGCGTTCCAGGCGTCCCAGCATCTGGAGCAGCGGAATGTATGTCTCGGCGGCCGCCTCAAACAGCCACTCGATACCATGCGGCCAGGTGCCGTGATTGATGACATAGGGTAGATGGGCGTGCAGCGTAAAGGTGACGAATCCGGCAGGCGCGGGGGCGTCCGGGCCGGGATCTGGCCTCGCGTGCGCGATTCTCGGCACGGTGCTGGGCAAGGTCTTCTCTCCTTGGTCGCTGAGAAGCTGTCGCTGAGAGCCTGTCTCTACAAAAGCGTCGCTCAGAAGATGAAACTCAACATTGCAAAGATGCAATCCGGACCTGAGAGGATGTGAGGCGGTATCCCGATTCGCTGCTGGCTGCGTTCAGTCTAGTTCTTCTTACAGGGATTCGGCCGCGAAAAAAGTCACAGCGTAACAGCAGGTAATGTCCCGGGCGCGCCCCGAGGCCTTCCCCTGCTTCCGTTGCTGGGGTTTAGTTGTGTTGCTGGAGCTCCGTTCCTTCCCGACCTTCTCCTGCCTGTGCCGCGCCCGTCACGCGCACCGTGATGGGGTTGGCGAGCCGGAATCGCACCAGCGACTCGGAGGGAATCTGCACCTGTTTGCCGCGGGTCGCGCCCTGAACGGCGGTTCCCGCGCCTCCTCCGGCCGCCGCGCCGATGGCCGCGCCCTTGCCGCCGCCGAAGATTCCGCCCAGGATCGCCCCCACAGCCGCGCCGCCGCCGATCTTCTCCGCCGTGTTCTTGCCCCGGCCGCTGCCCTCTTTGCTATAGGAGTCGGTCGTGATCGGCAGATGCTCGCCCTTGCGGTCGATGCTCGTCAACTCGATGGTCAGCAGGGAGTTGCCTTTGAAGTGCGCGGCCTCCTGCACCGCCACGACCCGCCCGCTGACGGGCGTCCCCTGCGGCAGAACCGTCATTCCGTCCGAGACGATGTCCGAGGCCAGGACGCCGCTGAAGGTGTCTCCCTGTTGGGTGGTCGCGCTGTCCAGCGTCTGCGTGATGCGGATGGGAATCGTCGTGTCAGCTGGGAGTGTGATCGACCGTTTCACGGGTGCTGGGGGCGGGGCCGGACTGGCTGCCTTTACGTCCGGCGTCGGACGCTCAATTGGTGCAGGGGCAGGGGCTTCGGCCTGCTGAACCGGTGCCGGAGCCTGCACAATTTGCGGCTGGGTTACCCGAGCGGAGGGCTTTGGCTGCCTTGTCGGCTTCGCACCAGCCAGCTTCGGTTCGGGAGACGGCCTCGGGGTCGGCGCCGGTGCGGGAGTAGCCACCGCTGCCGTCTGCACGGTCAGGTCGTTGACCACCGTGCGAATGCCCGCGACCTCCGCGGCGTCGTGGGCCGCGAGCGAGCGCGCCGCGTCGCTGCTCACCGTTCCGGTAAGCGTCGCGACACCCTCTTGGACGGACGCCTGCACCGGCTCTGAGGCCAGCGAAGTATCCGCCGCGATCTTCGCCTGCACGGACTGCGTCAGCGCCGCGTCGTCCGGCGGCGGGGCCAGGGGGTTGCTCTTGCAGCCGGCCACCACGAGGGCAAGCGCTATGGAGAGGATCGCAGCCGCCCGAAGCGGCACGAAGGAGGCGTAGTTTGGAAGGTGTCTCTCGTGCATAAGGTCCTCACCTGGATATAGTCACCCATTGGACGGTTGAGGCGCGCCGCAGGGCTCGGAGATGTCGCGAAAAAGTACACCTCTGCCTCCGGAGGGTTTGGGTGCCCAGGGTCTCGCTTCTGGGCCCTGGATCCGGAGCGGCGGCCCACTCGCCGGACCTGCGATGTACCCACTACTCCGGGCAAAGCTCCCGTAGATGGCTGAAGAACTCGGGAAACGAGATCGCCGCCGCCTCCGCGCCATGGATCGCCGTCTCGCCCGTCGCCCGGAGCGCGGCGATGGAGAACGCCATAGCGATCCGGTGGTCCGTCCCCGAGTCGATCTCCGCCCCATGCAACTGCTGGCCGCCGGGAATCTCCAGGCCATCGGGATACTCCGTAAACTCCGCGCCCATCGCCGCCAGGTTCTTCGCCACCAGCGCGATCCGGTCGGACTCCTTCACGCGCAGCTCCTTCGCATCGCGGATGATGATTCCGTCGCGCGTATACGGCGCAATCGCCGCCAGAACGGGAAGTTCGTCGATCAGCATCGCCGAGAGATCGCCCTGAATCCGTGCGCCCGCCAGACCGCCGGGCGAGACGTTCACCTGGATCGTGCCGATCATCTCGCCGTGGTGCTCCTCGACGTTCAGCACCTTGAACTTCGCGCCCAGCCACCCCAGCACGTCCAGCAGCGCCGTCCGCGTCGGATTCATGCCGACCGAGTCGAGGATCAGGTTCGCGTCTGGAAACAGCAGCGCCGCGCAGAGAAAGAACGCCGCCGAGGAGAGATCGCCCGGCACCGTCGCGTCGATGGCCGCCAGTCGCTGCGGCCCGGGAATGCTCAACGTATCGGCCTCGCGGCGGATCGTCGCCCCAAAGGCCCGCAGCGCATGTTCTGAGTGGTCGCGCGTTCGGACCGGTTCGGAGAGGCTGGTGATGCCCTCCGCCTGTAGCCCCGCGAAGAGCACCGCGGTCTTCACCTGAGCCGAGGGGATGGGCGTCTCAAAGGCAATCGCCTTCAGCGGCCCGCCGAAGATCGTGATCGGCGCGTGGCCGTCCACCAGCTCCATCCGCGCGCCCATCGCCGCCAGCGGCTTGCGGATGCGCTCCATCGGCCGCAGAGTCAGCGAGTGGTCGCCGACCAGGGTGAACGTGTGCGGGTGCGGCGCGATCAGCCCCGACAACATCCGCATCGTCGAACCCGAGTTGCCGCAGTCTAGCGGCTGCTCCGGCTCGACGAAGTTGCCCGACGTGCCCGTAATCTCGATGACCCTCGCCGGACCTTCGCCAGTGGTCTTCACCGTCGCGCCCAGCGCCTCCATGCAGGCGAGCGAACTCGCCGGGTCGGCGCCTGTAGAAAAATTCGAGAGCCGCGTGGTGCCCTCCGCCAGCCCGGCGAGCATCGCGTAACGGTGGGAGATGGACTTGTCGCCGGGGAGCGTGAGCGAGCCTTGCAGCGTGCGGGCGGGGCGTACGACTTCGATGGACATTCACGCTAGTTTACGGGATTGGGAGATGCGGGGTGAGGGAGGGACGTGCGTACTCGGTCACCTGCGTGGTGCCGGTGCCGCTCCGTCGTCAACGTGCCCAGCAAGAAGTGGCGATATTCCCTCGGGCAAAGTGGTCTATTCGACAGGTCTTATAAGTTCCGTAGGCCAGCTTCGCCATTTCTGCATTACCTGATCCCTCGTACGCCATGCCGAGCAGAATCTGGTCGATCAAGCTTGCTTCGGCTGAGCGAGATTTCTCAATCTGGACGATTCGCTGTGCCGCCGGAATCGCTCTTTGATAATCCTTGGCCAACAAGAGGCTCGCGACATAGGGCACGTTGATGTACGGGACGGAACTGTACTCATCGTTCTTATTGGCTACGGGCGCAAACGCCGCCGCCGCTTCCGCGTATTGAGCGGCGTCCACATAAGCGAAGCCGAGATCGTGGAGTGCCCATGATTCAGGATCAAGCGTGGCCGCCCTCTTGCATGTACTTATCTCAGCGGGAATCTCATTGGGATACTTTTGGCCGTCGTAGGCACCGCAGCGCGTTGCCCAAACCTGTGCGTTCATCGGCGCGAGATACGATGCGACCTTGAGAATGCGGAGCCCTTTGGTGTGCTGGCCTGCCTGCCAAGCGTCCCTGCCCGAGTCACGCAGGATCATCCCAACGACATTGCCAATGGTTAGAGACATCGGTGGCAAGGCGAAAAATGCCAGAGTCGCCGATACAACAATGACAAGCCTTAAGTTGCTCATGGGAGTGAGACTAACCTGTACTGACATCCAGAGACAATAGCAAATACCGCGTTGAAAAGCTCAGGTGGGTGACGGATCGCATCTCGGCTATCGCGTGCGTTTACGGTGGTGCGAGCGAAACGCGGATTCCCTTCGGGAATGACAAAAGTGGCATGACAAACAAATATGGAACTACAGCACCCTTAGCACCACCACCGTCTCATCGTCGAAGTGGTCCGTCCCCGCCTGAAACGCATCCACCGCGGCGAGGACTGCCTCCACCGTAGACTCCGCCGTGGGACAGGGCTGCGACTGGAGCACCTGGTCGAGGCGGTCAGTGCCGAACATCTCGTGATCGGCGTTCTCGGCGTCCACGATGCCGTCCGAGAAGAAGACGATCATGTCTCCGGGCTGGGTGGCGAAGGTGAACTCCTCATACTCGGTGTTGGGAAAGAGGCCGAGCGGGAAGCCTTCGGCCTGGATCGTCTTGACGACGCGGGCCGCCCCCGCTTCACACGCGACATTGCTCACAAACACGGGCTGGACTGATCCGGCGTTGGCGATCTGGAGCGTCTGGTTCTCGTCGTCCCAGACGGCCATCAGCATGGTCACGTACTGCGAGTCGAGCTTGCGCTCCTGTAGCTGGTTGTTCAGCGCCGCGAGCATCTGGCCCGGCGAGAGCCGGCGCATCGCGAGCGAGCGCAGGATGCCGCTGACCAGCGCGGCGTAGAGCGCTGCGGGCGCGGCCTTCCCCGAAACATCTCCAATCGCAAGAGCCGTTCGGCCGCCGCCGTAGTCGAGAAAGTCGTAGACGTCGCCCCCGATCGACCGCGCCGCGATGAACCGCGCGGCGATCTCGGCGTGCGCGGGCTGCGGCGGCACGGACGGCAGCAGGCGCAACTGCACCTCGCGCGCCATCTCGAGATCCCGCTCCATGCGCTGTTCCTCGTCGTGGATGCGCTGATAGAGCCGCGCGTTGGCGATGCTGATGGCGAGTTGCGCGGCGAGGGTCGCGAGCGTCCGCTGGTGGTCCTCGTTGAAGTAGTTGACCCGGGTGTGTTCAAGGTCGATCACGCCGATGACGCTGCCCTTGTAGATGAGCGGTACAGCGAGCTCCGACCGCGTCTCCTTGTTGGCGGCGATGTAGCGCTTGTCCTTGCGGACATCGGGCGCGAGTACCGGCTGGCGGTTCTCCGCCGCGCTGCCGATGATGCCGTATCCGAGCGGCACGGCGTGTTCGCGGACGACGCGCTCGCCATAGCGCGAGCTGAAGCGGTGTTCAAGAAGCCGGGTGCGGTCGTTCCACAGGAGAATCGAAAACATCTGGAAGTCGATGACCCGCTTCAGCAGCTGGCCGACGCGTTCGAGCAGGTCGTCGAGGTCGAGGATGCTGGTGATCTCGCGCGAGATCTCGCTGAGCACGGTGAGTGTCTGCGCCTGGCGCGAGACGCGGGTGTAGAGCCGGGCGTTCTCGATGGCGACGCCCATGCGCGAGGCGGTGATCTCGAGCAGCCGCTGGTGCTCCGTCGTGAAGAAGGCGGGGTACTCGGACTGGATGTCGATGACGCCGATGACCTTGTTCTTCACGATCAGAGGGACGGCCAGCTCCGACCGCGCGTGCGGTGCCTCGGGGATGAAGTTCTCCGCGCGGCTGACATCTTCAATCAGGATCGACCGCCGCTGCAGCGCGGCCTCGCCGACGATGCCATGGCCGAGCTTGATCTTCATCCGCTCGGCCTCCGGCGTGTGGCCGGTCTGGAACCTCATGCGGAGCTCGTTGGTGCGGTCGTTGATGAGAAGAATGGCGAAGATGCGGTAGTCGATGACGGCGCGAACCAGGTCGGCGACGCGGTGCATCAGGGTGTTCAGGTCGAGCGTGGTGTTCAGCGCGTCGGCGAGGCGGAGCAGGAAGTCGAGCTGCAGCGGTTCGAGGCGGACGCTGACGTTGGTGATCTCCGGCGTGCCGGGAGGCGGCCGGTAGTCGCCCTCGAACCGCTCGGAGAGTTCGTCCGGCGAGACCGGATCGGCTCCGGCGGCCGTGTGGCGCGGTTTGGCGGGGGCGGACATCAGTAAGCAACGATGATACTACCGGGATGAAGAATGGGGACGTTGGTCGATCCCGCCCATCGCATGAGGCCGCGACGGATGTGCTTTGCGGCACCCGGCTAACTCGCAACCGGCTCCTGTAGGAGAAGCATGTCTGAATCTGCCACGATTCCCGCGAATCTAAGTGCCATAGGATAAGGAGGAGATGATGAGAGTCTCGACAGCGGATGTATCGACGGAAAAAGCGGGCAGCTATCTGCGGAATCTCTGCCAGCACTGGTCGCACCGGTTTTCCGTGACGGTTGAGGGCGACCGCGACAGCGAGAGTGGAACGATCGATCTGCCGCAGGCGCGCTGCCGCCTGCGTGCGGCGGCCAAGGCCCTGAACGTCCGGCTTGAGTTTATCGAGCTTGCCGACGAGGCGCGGGTGCGTGACGTGGTGGAGGACCATCTGCGACGGTTCGGGTTCCGCGAGGAGCTGGTATTTCCGTGGATATCGGTCACCGAGTAGTTGATTCGGATCGGCCCTAGTACTAGTAACCGGAGTGCGGAGACGCTTCCCCCGCGTGGCCGGCCAGTTCTGCGACGATCTTCACGCTGGCGCTGGCCCCGATCCGCGTGGCGCCGGCCTCCAGCATGGCCTTTGCATCGGCTAAAGACCGGATGCCGCCCGAGGCCTTGACGCCCGCGCGGTTTCCTGCCGCGCCGCGCAGCAGGGCGATGTCGTCCGTGGTGGCTCCGCCGGTTGAGAACCCGGTGCTGGTCTTCAGAAAGTCGGCCCCGGCAGCGAGAGCAAGGTCGGCGGCGCGGAGTTTTTCTTCGAAGCTGAGCAGGCAGGTTTCGAGAATCACCTTCACGATGGCTCCGGAGCCGTGCGCGAGCTCGACGACGCCACGGATGTCCTGACGGACTGCCTCGAAGTCTTCCTTCGTGCCGGACTTCAGCAGGCCGACGTTCAGCACCATGTCCACGTCGTGTGCACCCAGCTTCAGCACCCGAACGGTCTCGTCGCGCTTGGAACTGGAGAGTGTCGCGCCCAGCGGGAAGCCGATGACGACCCCGACGGGGACCCCGCTCCCTGCGAGTGCGTGTACGGCGGTAGCGACCCAGGCGGGGTTCACCATGGCGCAGGCGAAGCCTTGCTCGGCTGCTTCGGCGCAGAGGCTGAGCACCTGTGACCGGGTGGCCTCCGGTTTCAGCAGTGTGTGGTCGAGCACGGCAGCGAGATTGGCGGCGGAGCTGAGGGTGTGGGTGGCAAAGGCGGCGGCGTCGAAGGCGGGGAGGTCGGTGATCGCGACGGTGTTCAATGGATCTCCTGCGGTGGTGCATGGCTGTGGGGACCCCACCCATCGCCAGAGACAAATCGAAACAACGTAAGCGCGATGGATGAGCACCCGGGAATCTGGCGCCTGTGATGAAGACGGCTGGCGTCCGATAAAAGTATGAACCATCGGGTGGGAGGATGGCGAGGGCGGCCGCCTTATGTCGGATAGGTGCCTCATCGAGATCCTATGGCACAAAGCGTCAGCGCAACGGCTTGCCCGGGAATGGCGGATCAGCCGCCGGTGCGGCGTCGAGGTCCTCCGCCACATGGAGGTAGCGGCGCATGTAGCGCAGCGGCTCCTCGGCCACCGCGAGCTCCCGGAGGTGGTAGCGCCAGACGTCCTCCCGCGTGGAACGGCGGACGTAGGCCTTGCGTTTCACGATGCCGATGCTGCCGTCGGCCATACGGCGCTTGAAGCTCTGCTGCGGGACCTGAAAGGTGATCTGTCCCCCGGACTTCCAGAAGTTCGAGGCAAAGTCGTGAGAGAACAGCAGCACGTAGTAGCGGCGCTCGACGGCGAGATCTTCGATCGCCTTCTGGGCGTCGACCCAGGGCCGGCCGAGCTTCGTGATGTACCACTTGCGGAACTCGAAGCCGTTCGCGCGGGCCTGGCCGACTAGTAAGCGGATAAGCTCGATTCGTGTCATCGCGGGGCCCCTGGATCAAAAGAAAACGGTCTGCCAACAGTCTGGCAACAGTCTGGCAACAGTCTGGGACTATCCTCCCATCCCGCAGTCGCGCCCGCCATTCGGCGATTGCGCCCAATGGGACGTAGGATGGAAGCTGCGCGTGCAACCGCCCATGCGGCCATTTGCCACCAGAGTACGTCATCTCACTTGCAGGCACGATGAAGATCTTCGGGATTCGATTGGACGGTTCCTTGCAAAGCACTGGGCTTGGTTGTTTTTTCCTTGTTTTCCTGATGAGCCTGCCCGGCGCGGCTCAGGTGCTGCACACCGACCCGCTGAACCTTGACCCGATGGTGAAGGACGGACTGCAGCACTTCTACAACCTCGACTATGACGGTGCGCTGCGGATCTTCGAGGCGGTGGAGCGGGCGCATCCGCAGAGCGCCATGGCCAAGGACTACATCCTGACCGTCGTCATCTTTCGCGAACTCTACCATCAGGACCTGCTCGACACCACCTACTACGCGCACGACAACTTCCTGACCTCGAAGCGGTTTGTGGATGTTCCAGCGGCGACGCGGCAGCGCATCGATAACCTGACCGAAACGGTGGAGTCGATCTGCGACCAGCGGATCAAGACAAACCCGAACGACAAAGACGCGTACTTCGAGCGCGGATATGCGAAGGGGCTCCATGCGGCGTTCATCACGCTGGTGGACCACAGCTTCGCCTCGGCGGCGCGGCAGGGTTACTCGGCGCGCAACGACAGTGAGCAGGCTCTCAAGATCGACCCGCAGTATGCGGACGCCAAGATGGCCGTCGGCATCCAGCAGTTCGCGGTGGCGAGCCTGCCCCGGCTGATCCGGCTGATGGTGGGGATCGTCGGCGTCGGCGGAAACAAGGAGAAGGGGTTGGACCTGCTGCGCGATGCGGCCGCGCACGGCTATGTGACGAACGTCGATTCGCGGACGGTGCTGAGCCTTTTTCTGCGCCATGATGCGCGGTATCCCGAGGCCGTCGCGGTGCAGCACGGGCTGGCCGTCGAATTTCCGCACGACTACCTCTTTCGCCTGGAAGAAGCGAATCTGACGAAGGACGAAGGGAACGGCCCGGGCGCCATCGCAATCTACAAGCAGGTGCTGGCGGACGCCGCCAAACCGGGATACTTCACCGACGCGCGGCTCCAGATGGTCTGGTTCGGCCTGGCGGACACCGAGCGCGGCCAGAACGACATCTACGACGCCGCCCACGACTACCTGAACGCGGCGCAGCAGCCCAACTGCAGTGACTGGCTGCGGAAGCGCGCTCAGTTGAACGCCGGGGAGATGTTCGACCTGCTGCACCAGAGGGATGTGGCGCTGAAGCTCTACCAGATGGCGGCGGCAGGCGGCGGCGACCAGTCGCAGGCGGAGATGGCAAGGAAGCTGCTGAAGGAGCCATACACCGGGAAGTGAGAAAGGCAACGGTGTTCGGGATCGGGTGTCGGGAACACTTGCGTCCCCCGGTGCGTACCTGCTTGGTGAAGGCCTGCCGCGTTGTGGCAGAATAGGGAATTCCGAGTTCCGAGGTGAGCGTATGTATTGTCCGAGTTGCGGAAGGTCGGCGGAGGATAGCGTAAGGTTTTGCCCCAACTGCGGGGTACAGGTCGGGGCCGGGTTCGTGCCGCCGGGCGCGGCGTACGCGACGGGCGGATATCCCGAGGGCAAGCTGGTGCGGCCGCGCTACCCGAGGATGATCGCGGGCGTCTGCTCGGCCTTCGCGCTGCAATACGGATGGGACGTCACCGTGGTGCGCCTGGTGACGGTCTTGATTGCGCTGTTTACCAGCGGGGTTGGCGCACTGGCGTACCTGGCGGCGTGGATCATCATCCCGGAGGCGCAGTATGCCCTGCCGCCGCAGGCTTGGCCGGGCGCGGCAACGCCGCCGCCGGGCTATGGCGCGCCGGGCGGGCCCGCAGCACCGGGCCGTACAAGCAGCTCCGCGGGGAATCCCACGGTTTGAAGCGACGCGCAGAGATTCCTGCCGCAAGGCCGTTTGCCTACCGCAAGCGGCAACTGATGTGCGACGGAGTCGCTCTGAAGGACCTGGCCAAGGCGCACGAGACTCCGCTCTACGTCTACTCGGCGGAGCAGATCGTCTACCGCTATGAGCTGTTCGAGGCGGCCTTTCAGGAGCACAGGCACACCGTCTGCTATTCGGTTAAGGCGAACAGCTCGCTCGCAATCCTGAAGCTGCTGGGCGAAAGCGGGGCGGGATTCGACATCGTCTCCGGCGGCGAGCTGGAGCGTGTGCGGCGCGCCTGCAAACCGGCGCTCAAGCGGATCGTCTTCTCCGGCGTGGGCAAGCAGGCGTGGGAGATCGACGCCGCACTCAAGGCAGGCATTCTCATCTTCAACTGCGAGTCCGAGGCGGAGCTGGAGCTGCTCGCCGAGCGGGCCGCTGCAATCGGCGTGAAGGCCCGGTTCGCCCTGCGGGTCAACCCCGATGTCTTCGCCGAGACGCACCCCTACATCTCGACCGGCATGAGCGAGCACAAGTTCGGCATCGAGATCGGCCTCGCTCGCGCCATCTACAAGCGGGCGAAGCGGCACAAGTCGCTCGACCCCGCGGGCGTCAGCGTCCACATTGGCTCCCAGATCCGCTCGGTCGAGCCCTTCCGCGCGGCGATGGAGCGCGTCACGGCGCTGATCGCGGAGCTTCGTTCCGACGGCCACGACATCCGGTACATCGACGCCGGCGGCGGGCTGGGCATCGACTACTCGGCGGACGACTTCAATCCGGGGGCGGAGGTGGCGCAGTACGCGGCGGCCATCGGGCCGGTGCTGGACGAACTCGGACTGCATCTGCTGCTGGAGCCCGGAAGGTTTATCGTCGCGCAGGCGGGCGCCTTGCTGACCCGGGTGCTGTACGTGAAGAAAAACGGCGCGAAGACCTTCGTGATTACCGACGCCGGGATGAACGACCTCATCCGGCCTTCGCTGTACCACGCACATCATGAGATTCTTCCTGTTGGGCTGCGTTCGGACAAACAGCTCGCGGGCAAGGTGGATGTAGTGGGGCCAGTCTGTGAGTCCGGCGACTTCTTCGCTCGCGACCGCGTGCTGGCGGCGGTAAAGCCGGGCGATCTGGTGCTGCTGCTCGACGCCGGAGCCTACGGCATGTCCCTGAGCTCGAATTACAACACCAGGGCGAGACCGGCCGAGGTGCTGGTGGAAGGCGGCAAGGCCCGGGTGGTGCGTCGGCGCGAGACGATGAAGGACCTGCTGGGGCCGGAGAAGATGTAGTTCGATGAAACTTTTGCCGCTTCGTCCCATGTCTCAACCTCGAGACGTGCGGCACCCTGCATCCTAAGGTCTGGAGGATGGGAACCATGGTGATTGCGGTATTGCAGGGGTCGGTGCGGAGCGAGCGGATGGGCGACCGCGTGGCGAAGTGGGTGATTGCGCAGCTTGAGAAGCGCGGGCACGAGGCGGTGCAGGTGGATGCTGCGGCACTCAAGCTGCCGCTCCTCGACAAGATGTGGAAGGAGATCAAGGGGGACACGTCGGCTGCGAATGCGGAGTTGAAGGGCAAGCTGGCGCCGCTGGCCGAGCTCTATGCGCGGACGGACGGCTACGTCATCGTCAGCGCGGAGTACAACCACAGCGCGCCCCCGGCGCTGACGAACCTGATCGACTATTTTCTGGAAGAGTACGCGTTCCGGCCGTCGGCTATCGTGTGCTACTCGGCTGGAGCCTACGGTGGCGTACGGGCAGCGATGCAGCTTCGCGCGCTGCTGCCGGAGGTCGGCCTGCCCACGATCCCGTCGCTTTGGCCGATCCCAATGGTGGGCAAGGCGCTGAGCGAAGATGGAGTCGCGCTGACGCAGGAGCTGGCCGAGAAGTCCAAGAAGTTTTTCGACGAGTTCGACTGGTATGTTCGGACGATGAAGGCCGGACGGGAGAAAGGTGTGCCTTACTAAAGTCTTTCCGGCCTCGGATTCAGGAATGCGTGCGATTGTGAGAGCCTCGTAGAAATCCACAATTGAGGCAAGTCGATGACGCGTCTGGAACTGACGGAGAAGATCGTAAGCACGAAGATCAGCAAAGGGCTGACCTGGAAGGGTTTGGCGGCCGGGATCGGCCCCGGCTCGGAGATCGTTTACACGGCGGCGCTGCTGGGGCAGATGGTGCTGACTCCGGGCGAGGCGGCGAAGGCCGGGGCGCTACTGGATCTGACAGAGGACGAGGCGAAGCTGCTGACCTTCCCCCCGATGCGCGGCGCGGGGGTGACGATGCCGCCGACCGACCCGCTCATCTACCGCTTCTACGAGCTGCTGCAGAACTACGGGACGACGTGGAAGGCGCTGATCGAGGAGGAGTTCGGCGACGGCATCATGAGCGCGATCGACTTCAGCATGACCATCGAACGGGAACCGGATCCGAAGGGCGACCGCGTAAAGATCGGGATGTCGGGGAAGTTTCTGCCGTTCAAGCGGTACTGATCTTCACCGGGACCGTTTGAGCAGGACAACGGTGCCGGTGAAGATGGTTCCGGCGGTGGCGACGAGCAGGATGATCGCGTGGCGGTAGGCGCCCTGGGTCTGGGGCGGCGTTGCGGCGGCGTTGTCGCGGCACTGGGCGCAGCCCTGGGCGCAGGCAGCGGGCGTTGCCGCGAGGAGTGCAACAAGTAACATCTGGCGGCGCAGAGAGTGCAAACGCAGTCTCCCTTCGGGAATGTCAAAGAAACGGGAATGACAAACAGGAGCCTACTGGAAGAAAGCCAGCAGCGTGAACAAAAACAGCCACACGATTCCCATGGAGTGCCAGTACCAGACCGAGCAGTCCACGATGATCTGGCGGTTTTCCACCTGCTTCGAGTAGCGGAGGCCAAAGACCGCCCCGACCAGCGCGCCCACTCCCAGTACCAGGTGAAGCCCGTGCGCGCCCGTGATGAGAAAGAAGAAGTGGCTGCTCACGTTCGAACGCATGAAGACGCCCTGCAGGTTCAACTGGTGCCAGGCGAGAAACTGCCCGGCCAGGAAGAGCAGGCCCAGGAATGCGGTCGCGACGAGCCAGGGCATCGCCCGGCGGCTGGTCGGGCGGCCCAGGCCGAACCACTCCTCCATGGCGTCGATCTGGTTGAACATTTTGCGCCGGGCGACCTCGGCCGTGACCGAACTGAGCACCAGGACCGCCGTGTTCAGCCACAGCACCGGCGGAATGGCAGTCGGAAGCCACTGGTTGATGTAGTTGTTGTACGCGTCCCAGCGCCCGCTGGACTGCGAGACGAAGAAGGCGCTGACGATCGCGACGAAGAACATCACGTCGCCGGCGAGCGCGAGGAAGACTCCCTGGCGACAGCGCTTCAACTTCTCGCGAGGCCCGCGATGCCCTTGGGGGCGGTCGTTCCAGTTGTCGTTATCGCCGCCGCCGCCGGTGCGTTTGTCGGTGGGCGGCCGTCGGCCATTGCCGCCATCGCCGTGGTCCGGATCGTCGGTGCGGCGTTCAGGACGGCGCTGGGGGCGGCGTTCGGTGTCGATCGGGGTAAGAGTGCCGGGCATGGGAGGACTCCGCTGAGGCGAGACGCTGCATGACAGTGCGCTGGAAAGAGACTACTCCGTACTTGAGTCAGATACCCACTGTGGAAGAAAAGTAGCTTCATTATTCCTTTGCCGGTAATCGCAGGGCGCTCGATGCACCGCGATTGTTTCGTCCGGTGAAGGTTCCGGCGCCCATTCGAGCGTCGTGGCGTTCCAGGGATTGGGCGGTGCCAGTCTGCCGTTTCGAAGGCTGACGACGAGATTCAACAGGAAGGGAAGCTGCGCGGCGGCGAGAAAGATCGCCGCAAAGGTGATAGGGGCCTGGAGCGGGATGGTTCTCGCGAGCAGGTGCGCGGCCTGCTGCCCGGGGATGCCGGTGAGTTGCGCATAGTGGCGTGGCTCCCCTTCCAGGCCGGTAATGTGCATCGGGAGGAAGGTCGCGTAGGCGCCGGCCAGGGTGCCCCAGAAGTGGATTCGGCCGAGGGTCTCGGACATGAGGCGGGCGGGGCGAAGCGGCGTGCCGGCGATCTGCGGAAACCAGTAGTACGTCGCCGAAAACAGCCCGAAGACGCCCGCCATCGCCATGATGATGTGGAAGTGGGCGACCACAAAGAAGGTGTTGTGCAAGTACTGGTCCAGGATGGGCTGCGCTAAGATCGGGCCGGTCAGGCCACCGGTGACGAAGAGCGAGACGAAGCCCAGGGCGAAGAGCATCGCAGACTTGGGTTCAGGCCGGCTGCGCCAGATGGTCGCAAGCCAGCTCAACACCTTTGCCGCGGCCGGGATGGCGATGGCCATCGTCGAGACCGAGAAGGCCGTCCCGGCAAATGGATTCAGTCCCGCGACGAACATGTGGTGTCCCCAGACCAGAATGCCAAGAAAGCCGATCAGCAGCGTCGTGGCGATCATGATGCGGTAGCCGAAGATGCGCCGCCGCGCGAAGTTGCCGAGGACCATCGAAGTGAGGCCCATGCCGGGAAGGATGGCGATGTAGACCTCCGGATGGCCAAAGAACCAGAACAGATGGAGCCATAGCAGGGGGCTGCCGTTGCCGCCGCCGTGCAGCGTCCTGCCGACGATATCCCCCGCGGGCACGAAGAAGCTGGTCCCGGCGTGGCGGTCGCAGAAGAGCAGCAGCAGTGCGGCCAGCAGCACCGAAAACGCCAGCAGGGAGAGCAGCGCGGCGGTGAACCATCCCCACACCGTCAGCGGAAGCCGCTCCCATGTCATACCCTCGCAGCGGCAGCGGATCACGGTGGTCAGCGTGTTGACCGAGGCGATGGTCGTCGCGATCGAGAAGAGCCCGAGGCTGGCGAGCCAGAGGTCCATGCCGAGCCCCTGCCCCGGGCCGGCGCTGGCGACGGCGCTCAGTGGAGGATAGGCCGTCCAGCCCGAGATGGGCCCGCCGCCTTGCGCGAGGGTCGCCGAGAGCAGCGTGACCAGCGCAACTGCGGTCAGCCAGAAGGCAGCGGCGTTCAGCCGGGGGAATGCCATGTGCCGCGCGCCGATCTGGCTCGGAAGGATGAGGTTGCCGAAGCCGGACTGCGGGGCGGTGGTCAGCACGTAGAAGATCATCAGCGTCCCATGGAAGGTGACCAGGGCGAGGTAGTCCTCCGGGAGGATCGGGCCGTGCAGCGGAAGGCCGATCTCCGGCCAGGTGAGGTGCAGGCGCATCAGCAGCGAAAGGACCGTGCCGATGGCGACGGAGATGAGGGCGAGGACAAGATACTGGCGGCCGATGACGCGGTGGTCGGTGGAGAAGACGCAGCGGCGGAGGAAGGATTCTTCCTTGAGAGGGGAGGCATCGGTGGCTGCGCGGGCGAACTGCAGATCCTTCGATTCCGCTCCGCTCCGCTCCGGATGACAATGTTTCTCTCTGAAGCCGGGGGCTTGCGGGTTGGGAGTCATCGGGCGGCTCCCGATTGCCTGGAGGCGAGCCAGGCGGCGAACTCGCCGGGCGGGAGGACGCGCAGGTTCGCCTGCATCCGGTAGTGGCCGCTGCCGCAGAGCTGCGTGCATAGGATCGCGTAGGTCCCTGCTATCGTCGGCGTGAAGTGGAGGTGGATCGTCTCCCCCGGGACGGCGTTCTGTTTCAACCGCATCTCCGGAACGGCAAAGCCGTGGATCACGTCCTGCGCGTGCAGCCGCAGGTCGATCGCCCGCCCAACTGGCAGCACAAGCTCGGAGGTGACGAAGTCGTCCGCGCCGCGCGGGTCGGCCGGATCGATGCCAACGGGGTTGCCCTCGCCGGGCGCAACAAGCTTCGCGTCGGTCCTTCCAAACGCGGCATCCGCGCCAGGGTAGCGGAAGTACCACGCAAACTGCATCCCCGTCACTTCGACCTGGAGCGCGGCCGCGTCGGCCCCCGTATACCTCGCAGACGCCCAGAGTATCTCCGCCTGGATGGTCAGCCCGGCGAAGAGAACGATGATGAAGCTCAGCGGAACGTACTCCACGATCCAGCCCCGTCGAGACTCCGTCGAACGGCGACGGGAGAGGAGCCCGATCAGCAGAATCAGATGGACCGTCCCGAGCAGGGCACCGGCGATCCAGATGTTCAGGATCAGATGATGGTCGAGCGCCGGGCCATGGGCGGAGGCGTCCGCGGGCAGCGGCCATCGGAGCAGGATCAGGTTCGCTGTAGTGAGCGGTTGGAGGAGCATCCTGCCTCGGTGGACGGTGTAAGAGTTTAGGTCCCACCCATCGCGATACAACCGCGATGGATGGGCACCCGATCGGTCTATGTGCCACTAGGCAAAAGGGCTAGGTGTTGAGCCTCTCGGCGATCGACTTGGCCTGGGTAAACAGCAGCAGGTAGTCCGGGCCGCCCGCCTTCGAGTCTGTACCGCTCATGTTGAAGCCGCCAAACGGGTGCGCGCCGACCATCGCGCCGGTGCACTTGCGGTTCAGGTAGAGGTTGCCGACGTGGAACTCGGCCTTTGCGCGGTCCAGGTGTTCTGGCGATTTGGAATAGATCGCGCCGGTCAGGCCGTACTCCGTATTGTTCGCGATAGCCAGCGCCTCGTCGAAGTGGGACGACTTGATGATAGCGAGGACGGGCCCGAAGATCTCCTCCTGCGCGATGCGGGCGGTAGGGGCGACGTCGGCGATCACGGTGGGCGCGATGTAGCGTCCCTTCTCCGGGGTTTCGACGAAGTGGCCGCCGGTGAGGATGCGGCCTTCGGATCGACCAATCTCGATGTAATCCAGGATCCGCTTCACGGCGACGTCGTTGATGACCGGCCCGGCGTAGAAGTTCTTCACCGGGTCGCCCTGCTTGATCGCGGCAACCCGCTCGGTCAGCCGGTCGCAGAAGACATCGTAAATCGCTTCATCGACGATGGCGCGGGAGCAGGCGGAGCACTTCTGTCCGTTGAATCCCAAGGCCGACGCCGCCACTCCCTCGATCGCCGCGTCGAGGTCGCAGTCCCGGTCGACGATGATGGAGTCCTTGCCGCCCATCTCCAGGATCGTCCGCTTGATCCAGATCTGGCCGGGCTGGGTCTTCGCGGCGGACTCATGTATCTCCAGGCCGACTTTTTTCGATCCGGTGAAGGCGATGAACCGCGTCTTCGGGTGGGCGACGATCTCCGCGCCGAAGCCCGGCCCCTCGCCGGGGCAGAAGTTGACCACGCCATCGGGCAGGCCAAGTTCTTCCAGCAGATGGAAGAAGATAGCGGCGATCGTCGTGGCATCGACCGAAGGCTTCAGGATAACTGTGTTCCCGGTGACAATCGCGGCGGCCGTCATTCCAGCCATGATCGCGAAAGGGAAGTTCCATGGCGGAATCACCGCTCCCACACCCAGCGGAATGTACCGCAGTTGGTTGCGTTCGCCGGGATACTGGATCGGCGTGGTTGCGCCGTCGAGCCGGATCGCCTCGCGCGCGTAGAACTCCAGAAAGTCAATGCACTCGGCGACGTCGGCGTCGGCCTCCGCCCAGTTCTTGCCCACTTCATAGGTCAGCCAGGCGCAGAAGAGAAACTTGCGCTCACGGATGAGGGACGCGGCTCGCACGAGGAGTTCCACGCGGTCGTAGAGCGGCGTGCGGGACCACGTCGCGAAGGCAGCCTGCGCGGCTTGCACCGCCGTACCGGCATGTTCGGCGGTGGCGCTCTGGTGGATGCCGACGACCTGCGACGGGTTCGCCGGGTTTGTCGAGACGATCTTGCCCTCGGTCCTGACCCGCTTGCCGCCGATCACCATGTCGTACTCGCGGCCAAGGTGTGCGGCGACCGTGGCCAGCGCGTCCTCCATCGCGAACGTGTTCGCTGGCCTGGTGAAATCGACGAAGGGTTCTGTCGCGAAGGGCGCGAGCGCCGGAACGGGGTCAGAGGCGATAGGCGGAGCGATGAGGGTGGCCATTGGCCTCGATTTTACGCCTCCACGAGCGCCCTTTCGGCAGGGGCTGAGGATTTCCGTTGTGAAGGTTGCGCCGACTGGAAGAGATATACCGTCACGACGCAGATGAAAGGCTCAATCGGATGCCGGAAACGCGCCTGTACCGTGACCAAATAGTAGATGACCGGCTGAAGGAGAAACATCGACGCCAGCAGCCACGCGCCCGGAACCCGGCGCTTCACCGCGAGGAAGATGCCGAGCAAGCCGCCGGTGCTGAGGAATCCGTAGTTGATGTCGCGGAAGAACTCGATGAAGAAGCTGTCCTCAAAGCCATGCGGGACGCCGGCCCAGAAGAAGAAGATCCGCTGCACGGTCCACTTGGCGATCCACATCGGATGGCGGCGGATGTTAGCCTTCGCTGCGTCGGCCTTCTCTTTCACGTAGCGGGCCTCGCCCAACTGTTGATAGTGGCGGAACTCGGGATCGGCGGGCACCAGCGGCAGCGTCGCGCCCCAGGGGAATCCGCGGTTCACTTCGAGCGTCGATTGATACAGCTCCGCGCCAAGATTTCCGCGCGCGGGAATAAATGCGTGGAAGACGACCCAATTGCGATAGACCCACGGCGCGAGACAGACACTGAAGATAAATGCCGCGAGCACGGCCTTTGCGGCCTGTGACGTCAGCACCCTCCAGCTTGACCGCATCCCCCACAGAATCCAGACCACGCTCGCGCCAAGGCAGAGCAGCAGGGACGGATTGCAAAGCCCGATCATCCCCCAAAGCACTCCGAAGATCGCCCAGTTCACGGTGGTCCCGGTCGTCTTGCCCAAGTCATCGGCGGCGGAACGCTCGCCGATGCCGCGAATCCGCAGCGCGAAGACCGCCGCCCAGGCGATCAGCAGCGCGCTCAGCGAGGTGTCCCAGATCCACCTGACTGAATACTGCATCGCCGCCGGGTACAGCGCCCACAGCCACCCCGACCACAGCGCGACGCGTCCGCCCGCCGTCCCCAGCGGGCTGTTCGCATCGAAGCACCGCGCGGCGATCTCGTAGATGGCGACCGCCGTCAGGGCGGAGAAGAAGCAGTTCAGCGTCAGGATGATCCACGCCGAGGGCGTGCTGTAGACGCCGAAGACCTTGAAGATGCCCGCCAGCAGCAGCGTGAAGAGCGGCGAGATCCAGGTCGTCGGGCCACTGTGCCCCATGAATGGGTCGGCATAGCCATATCCCGTGGCGACCGCGCGCGCGATCCGCCCGGTCTCCCAACCGAACTGGAAGTGGTCCTGGAACGTCCTGATACGCCAGGTATGGGCCAGCGTCATGTAGAGGACGCGCACGAGAAAGCCGGTCCAGAAGATGCGCGCGGGGGCGCGGAACCGCTCGCCGGGGTGGTTGAGGAAGACTTTGAGTCGGGAGAACATGCTAGTTCGATTGTAGTCGGAGGGGAAGAGCGTACGTCCCACCCATCGCCTGATGCCGCGAACAATTACACCCCCTGCGGGATGCGGAGTGGCAACGGGCTTCAGCCCGCGGTCTGTATGCCCCACTCGAAGGGCTTTAGCCTCGGTTCGTCGCCAGTTTCTTGTTCCAGGCACGAGGATTGGTTGATCGCCTCAGCGCCTCGCGGCCGCGTGGGCGGCGAGATACTTCCAGCGGACATAGATCGAGTGGTGGATGTGGAACTGCAGTCCCTCCCAGCCGTCGAGGAAGCCGAGCCGGACCACGTAGTTGTAAACAAACGTAAAGATCGGATTCAGGACGGTGTTCGCGAAATAGGCGAGCGGGTTGCCGCTGGTCTTTCCCCTTCGGAGCATTAGCGGGACGCTGGCGTTGGCGTAGCGCCGCATGTGTTCCTTGTAGAGCGGCAGGGTCGGATACTGGTAATGGAGCATGTCGCCGCGCAGCGCGCCGACCGGGCCGGCGGGCTTCGGCGTGGCGTGGGGTTCGGTGTCTTCCTCGCAGCGCGCGAAGCCCTTGCGGAAGAGCCGCAGCTTGCAGTCTGGGTAGAGGCCGCCGTGCCGCATCCATCGGCCGAAGATGAGGTTCAGCCGCGGGACTGTATACCCATTGAACTCCGGTTCGCCAGCGAGCAGCACCTCGATCTCCGCCGCCAGCGCCGGTGTGAGGACCTCGTCCGCGTCGAGATTCAGGATCCACGGCTGGGTGCAGTGGTCTAACGCGGAGTTGACGCCCGGTCCGTAGCCCCGCCATGCCTCGTGGAAGATGACCGCTTTGAACTGCCGGGCAATATCGAGCGTTCCGTCGGTCGAACCCGAATCGACCAGCACGATCTCGGCGGGATGGAGGCCGTTCGCGGCGGTGACGCTCGACAGCGTCCGGCGGATGTTTTCGGCTTCATTGCAGGCGACGATTGCGACCGAGAGTCCTTGCCTGCTCATGCTGGAATGCAATCCATACGATAAGGCTACCCCGCGCTCCGATGAAGCGGCAAGAGGACGATCGGTTATGGCCCAACCGTTCCCGTGCCGGGGGTGATGGTTGTTGTCGAAGGCCCGCGCGTGGCGATCACGACGCCCACGACGACCGCGGTCGCGACCACCGTCGCTCCCGTGATCCAGACTTTCTTCGAGAAGTGAAGGCCGGTCCGTGCGACCTTGGTTGTCGTCGCGGCCGGGGGCGGAGCGGCCCCGCCGCCGCCGCCCGCGACGTTGCTCTGGTGGATCACCGCCGTCGCGGTCAGCGCGCCCAGGGTCGCCGTAACGGTGATGGTGTAGCTTCCCGCCGCCGCGTTGGGTGTGAGGCCGTGCGCCACTGCCCGCCCGTCCGTTCCCGTCGTTACCGACAGGCTCGAAAGGCCATTGAACGACGCACCCGCGCCCGTGGTGCCGCTGTCCTGGATCGAGAACAGGATCAGCGCGCCTGCCACCGGCTTGTGGTTCTCGTCTTCCACCTGCACGATGGGCTCGCGCGCCGTGCGCTCCCGTATGTTGTTCAGCGAGTCTTCGCCCTCGAGGATCGTAATGTGCAGCATCATCGGAGCGGCCCCTGCCGCCGCGGCCTGCGCGAAGAGCGGTGCCGTGGGACCGGCCGCGAAGACGATCGCGAAGACCAGCATCATGGCGAGCAGCCGGCGGGCACCCGGTTCGACGTGGGCGGAGACAGACTGGAACTTCGCGGCGAGTCGGGATCGAGTGATGGATCGAGTCATGGAGTTAAGCCCCTGGGTGCTGAAGTGTCGAGAGATAGTGCGAGTCATGGCGTATTCGCTTCCGGCGACGTGCCCGCGCTGTTGGTCAGCGTGACCGTCACCCCACCGACCGCAGCGGCGTCGGAGCTTAGGTTGAACGTCTGGGTATATGTGAACTCAGAGCCGTACTGGCTTGAGGCGGGATCAGCGTACCACGTCGCGAAGATCTTGCTCACGTCGAGTGTCACGTCCGGCGTAGCGAGCGAATGACCCGATGCCGCCGTGAAGTGGAACTTCGCCGAACTCATCGACCGCGTATTGGAGAAGCCGCGCACGGTTACGGTCAGGATCTCCCCGCTGGCAGAGGCTGCGACCGAGGTGATGCCAGGCGAGGCGAAGGGAAGCTGGATACTGATCGGCTCGACCGTAGACGGTGTCACATTGGTGCCTCCCGCCATCAGGCTCAGGCTCACGGTGATCGCACCGGCTACCGTGCCGCTCTGAAACTGGATAGTCGGCGTCGCGGTCGAATTCGCTGGGATGATCGTCGTGAAGGTGTCGCCTCCGCCCGCGAACATGACATTCGGATCGGTCGGCAGTCCCGTCGCTGGAGTGAAGCTGAGTGTGAATACCGACGTCAGGGGAACCGGGTAAGGATTCGTGAGCCGGAAGGTGACCGAATTCTGTGAGCCCGGCGAGGTCGTATCCGGCCCCGAGAAGACAATCTGGGCGATCGGAGCGACGATGTAGAACGGAATCGACGCCGAGCGCAGATTCAGCACAGGATCGATGACCGAGATCCCGAGCGTCTGAACGATCTGGAACTCGCTGGCCGGGATCACGGCGGTCAGGGTCGTCGCGTTCACGAAGGTGGTTGGGATCGGGCTGCCGTTCATCCAGGCCACGGCCGTGGGAGCGAATCCGGTCCCGGTAATGGTGATGGTCTTGGCGGGGTCGCCGAGCACCGCGACGGTGCTTGAGATGCTGCCAAGCGAGAAGACCTCGACCGCGATGGGCACGCTGGCGCTGGCGCTCGTGTAATCCGCAGTGTCGTTCGGAGAGAAGACCACGGAGAGCTGCTGGATGCCGCCGGCGAGAATCGTTCCCGCCGGCGGCGTGTAGACGAATGTGCCGGGAAGCGCCGCGCCGTTCGCGCCCGCGACCGTCGCATCGAGCTGCGTGCTGGAGAGCGCGGTGCCGGGAGCGATGCCGGCCGGAGTCGCCCAGGTGATCGTCGGGGTCGCCTGGGTCACTATGATCGTCGCGCTGGCGGCCGCCGAGGAGAAGTCGACGCTATCGGACGGCGTGAAGGAGACCTTCAGCGTCTGCGGCCCGACGGGCAGCATGGTGCCCATCGCGGGCATGTAGGTAAATGTGCCCGGAGTGCTGGCGGTCGCGTCGAGCTGCGCCGCCGAAAGCGCCGTTCCGTAGACGATGCTGCCCGGGTTCGGTGTCCACGTCACGGTGGGCGCGACGGTCGTCACCGTGATGGCCGTGGTTGCGGTCACCGGGTTGAAATCCGTCGCGTCGGTCGGAGTGAAGACCGCTGTCAGGGTCTGCGTTCCGGCGGTCAAAACGGTGCCGAGGGCTGGCATGTAATTGAACGTTCCGGGAGTGCTGGAGGTCGCGTCGAGCTGCGCCGCCGAAAGCGCCGTGCCATAGGCAATGGTGCTCGCGGTTGGCGTCCAGGTGACGGCGGGCGTAGCTGCGGTCACCCGGATCGCCGTGGTCGCCGTGACGGAGTTGAAGTCAGTCGTGTCGGCTGGTGTGAACACGGCCTTCAGAGTCTCGGTCCCGGCGGTCAGAATCGTGCCGAGCGCTGGCGTATAGGTGAAGGTGCCGGGCGTGGCCGAGGTCGCGTTGAGCTGGCCTGCGGAAAGCGCAGTCCCGTAGGGGATGGTGCTGGGGTTCGGTGTCCAGGTTACGGCGGGTGTCGCGGCGGTCACGCTGATCGTGCGTGTGGTCGTTGCCGACGTGTAGTTCAGGTCCGTGGGCGTGAAGATCGCCGAGATGGTGTACTGCCCCACGGAGAGCACGGTCCCAATGGCGGACGAGTAGCTGAAGCTGCCGGCCAGGGCCGCCCCGCCCACCCCGGTCGCTGTGGCGTCCAGTTGCGCGGAGGAGAGCGCCGTCCCGTACGAGATGCTGGCCGGGTTTGGCGTCCACGAGATCGTCGCCGCGACCGGCAGCACCTGGTAGCTGAGCGTGCCGGACGTCGCGCTGGTATGGTTCGCGTCGCCCGCATAGAAGGCGCTGAAGGAGTAGCTCCCCACTGCCAGGGCCGCGGCGGGAGTGAACTGCGCGACTGCCGCCGTGCCGTCTACGAGGCTCGCGGTGCCCAGCAGCATCGTCCCGCTATAGAAGGAGACGAGGCCGGTCGCGGTTGGATCGGGAATGCTCGCGACCAGCGTAATCGGCTGGCCGAAGACGGCCGACGAAGCCGAGAGCGCCGCGATGGAGACCGTCGGAGTCAGTGAATTGCTGACCAGTGTCGCCGCGGCGGTGGCACCGAGAATCTCGTAGCTGCCATTGGTCGAGGCGGTAAGATGATGGCTGCCGCCGGAGAAGCTCGATGGTCCGAAGCTCGCCGTGGCCGTGCCCGCCGTGATGTAGTCGAAGAGCGTGATAGGGTACGTCGTGTCCGCGGCCTGCGCGCCAGTTGTGAGAAGCAGGAGATCGGCGTAGCCGTCGCCGTTTTCGTCCGACGCCGCAACCAGCGTCGCCGACGAGGTCGCCGACGCGGGCGCAGCGATGGAGAGACCCGTCGCCGTGGCGGTGAAACTCCCCGTCCCGTCACCGTTCAGAACGTGAATCGTATTTGCGTCCTCCACCCCAAGATCCAGCAGGCCGTCGCCGTTGAAGTCTCCCGTCACTGCCTGCGTCAAGCCGGGCACCGGAGCGAAATGGAAGCCACCGAAGGAGATCGCCTGGCCGGGAACGCTCTGATTGACGGCGACCGTGACGCCGGCATTCGACGCGGAACTGGTGACAAGGATGGCTGGCGGCTGGCCCGGTCCGAGCGCGGCTACAAGAAAGTTCGCTGTGTTCGTGCCGTCCGTCTCGACCCTGACCGGTGCGCGGAAGCTCGCCTGGCCGTCGTTCTGGTAGACCTCGATCGAGGTGTCCACCGCGCCGTCGGCACCCGCGCCGTTCATCACGGCGAGATCCGGGTAGCCGTCGCTGTTGAAGTCGGCCGCCGCGATCTTGAAGTCGCCAAAACTGGCGCCTGGTCCGGCGCTCGCGCCGGTCGCGGGCCCAGCCGTAAAGTTCCCGGTTCCGTCGCCCAGCAACACCTGCAGCCCGGTAGTCCCGCCGGGGCTCAGGAGGCCCGCGACGACGATATCCGGCTTGCCGTCCTTGTTGAAGTCTCCGGCGACGATCTGCGCACCATAGAGCGCAGCGGCTGCGTAGGAGTTGAAGCCGCTCTGGAAGCTGCCATCCCCGTTGCCCAGCAGGGTAAACAGGTTCGGCTGGCCGGAGGTCGGCACGGCCAGCACTGCGAGGTCCGGAATCCCATCGCCGTTGAAGTCTCCCACCGCCGCGGTGAGAATCTGGAAGCTGGTGCCGTCGTTTGTCAGGGAGAACGGCGAGTCCGCCGCGAAGCTGCCCGAGGGGACCGTTCCCAGCAGCAGGTGCAGCAGGCCGGGCTGGCCGGCGTTGCCGGGTTCGACCACCAGGGTGTCGGGGATGCCGTCGCCGTTGAAGTCCGCCACCAGCGGCGCGATGGGTGAGGTGAAGACATTGAACGTCTGCGCGGGTGCGGCAACGAATGTGGCCGTAGGATCGAGCACCAGCAATGCACTGCCAAGGGCGGTGCTGCCGTCGTAAAAGGTGACCAGCCCGCTGGGCGCGCCGACCACGCTGGGCGTGCCCGGGCCGAAGCTGGCGCTCAGGCTCGCTGGCTGGGCCGGTGTCGTTATGGCCGGAGTCGCGGTGAGTGTGCCGAAGTCGCTCGCGAGCGGCAGGATGCTCAGCGCCGAGGACTCGCCGCAGTAGCTGTAGATCGTTGTGTTGCAGACCTTCAGCCGGACTTCCTTCGCGCCTACCGGTATCGTCGTTGGAATCGCGCTCACCAGGGACGAGCTCGAGACGAACCGGTCGTTGGCGGCCACCGTATCGCTGGAGACAAAGTCGACGGTGCTTGGCGAGACCGGGTTCGAGCCTCGCTGGCTGATGAAGTTCGCCCCGAAGATGGCCAGCTTCGAAGGCAGCCGCTTCGTCAGTGCGGGATTCTGCGCCGGCAGCGAGGAAAGACTGACGGCGGTAATCGTCGGGAAGTTCAGTGTGACGTTGGCCGAGTTTCCCAACGACTGGCTCAAACCCGTACACGTCGTGAACGAGGTTGGCACCGTGTACACCACTGCGTAGAAGGTGCCGTCGGTAAAACTGGCGTTTGGGACATCCTGGATGGTCGAGGCGGGAATCGCGTAGTTGAACGATGCGAAGTCGCCGCTGTTGCTATAGGCGGTTGGAACGATTGGGGCCGTGCTGCCAAACCCGGTGTAAAAGCATATCTTGAACGGAGCCGCGGAACCTGGAGGAGGACTGTTGATGACCCCGCCAGACGCGTAACCCCTGGAACCGGCGGGGATAGCGGAGTCGTTCACGAAGATCTGGTAGGTCTGGTATTGTGCGAAGGCTGTTCGAGCGATACAGCAGAAGAGCAGAAGGAGTCCCAGCCGGCGCACCGTGCGTACCGGATGAGGAAGTCTCATTGCACGACTCCGGCGACGAGAGTTGTCTTTGCCGACGACGAGACTGGAGCGGGCAGGGCAGGGATGAAGAGCGTGCGCGGCGTCGCTGGAGCGGCGTCGACCATCCAGTTCGGCCCCGTCGTCGCTTCGGTCAGGCGGAAGGCACCATCGTCGGCCAGCGGGGCGGCCATCGTGGCGACGCAGGAGCACGTGACCGCCGTCGTCGCCAGCGTCGTCAGGTCCACCCGGAGCGCGGTCTGGCTTCCGCTGGCGGCCGATCCGTTCACCACCAGCGCCCATCGTCCGCTGCCCGAAACGCCCAGCGCCGTTGGATTCTTAAGCAGCTGGGTTGCGATTGCGGAGGACGAAGGCGAGCTGGTTGCCGAACGCATGAGCGTAAGCGAGTTCGCGCCGCCGTCGGCGAAGAGAAGATCGTCACGTCCAGGCAGGAAGCTGAGACCGCCCGCGGCGTGAATTGTGGCGATTGCGGTTGAAGGCCCGCCGAGCGCAGCGACGCTTACGGCCAGCGAGGACCCCTGAGCATACTCGAAGCTGACTGTGCCTGTGTCGCTGACTGCGGCGTCGGCGATGGCTGCCGGAGCGGTGACGGTCTGCACCTGCGGCGTCGTCAACAGGCCGGTGACCAGTGACGCGGAGGTCGCCCCAGGCGTGTAGAGCAGTGCAGCGGTCGCCGCCGCCGACAGCCGGATGTGCGCGCCCCCGGCCGGCGTCACAGGCAGCGTCACGCCCAGGCTGACCGGTGATCCCGAGGGCAGTGCCATCAGGTCGAAGGCACCGCTCGTGTCCTGCAGGATGGCGATGCTGGCCGTGGCAGACGATGTTGCACCGGCGTACACCCCGGCCGGAACCACGCTCTGGCCCACCTGCGAGGACCCGGCAACTCCCAGAATCGGCCGCAGCGTGTGGTCGGACGCCATCCAGAGGTAGCCGAGTTGCGGCCCCTTGGCCGAGGCCGAAGGTGTGCTCAGGGTCTGCTGCGGGGGGGAGGTGACAATGCCGCTCCCGCATCCCGTCAGCGAACCGATTCCCAGCACAACCGCGAACAGCGCCGGAGCCAGGACAACCCCGGGACAGCGACTGGCCATCGCGCAAGTGCTCGCGCACATAATGGCTCGATCAAGAGTCTTCGGGGCGGTCCTTTCATTGGTCCTTG
>Ga0116226_10000184_pt1 | contig 49080 bp, 45 predicted proteins | sample S1TSphfallax_FD_89692 | JGI IMG/M metagenome (GOLD analysis project Ga0116226, IMG submission 89692) | Host-associated microbial communities from peat moss isolated from Minnesota, USA - S1T2_Fa - Sphagnum fallax MG | ecosystem: Host-associated > Plants > Peat moss > Unclassified | place: USA... | reverse complement strand
GGATTCCGCGGCATGTGCGCTGGCCTGCTACGACAGGGTGATCTGGATCGCCGGTGGCACCGCCAAGGCTGGCGGCATCGACTCGCTGGTGCCGTTCTTCCCCCGCATCGCCACAGCCCTGCTAATCGGCCGTGACGCACCGATCCTGGCGGCAACCCTGGCCGCCCATGGCGTGCCCCACCAGGATGTCGCAACCCTTGACCGCGCCGTCAGCGAGGCCTTTCGCCTCACCCAGCAAGGGGTCGCCGATATCGTGCTGCTGTCGCCGGCCTGCGCCAGCTGGGACCAGTTCACCGGCTTCGACGCGCGAGGCGATCGGTTTCGCGATCTGGTTCGCAGCCTGTCCGGCGAGGTGGCCGCCTGATGCCCGTCCTGTCCCGCGCCGACACCTCCGTGCTGGGCCGCTGGTGGTGGACCGTCGACCGCTGGACGCTGCTCGCGGTCGGTGCGCTGATCGGCTTCGGCTACATCATGATGCTGGCGGCGAGCCCGGCGGTCGCGGAGCGCATCCATGTGCCGCGCGACGTGTTCATCCTCAAACAGGTGATCTTTCTGTTGATCGCCGGCGGCATCGTGGTGGTGGTCAGCCTGCTGTCGCCCAAGGGCGTGCGCCGGGTGGCGCTGGCCGGCTGCGTGATCGCCCTGGTGCTGACCGCGCTGACTCTGGTGATGGGTGTCGACATCAAGGGCGCGCGCCGCTGGATCGCCCTGCCCGGCATGTCGCTTCAGCCCAGCGAGTTTCTCAAGCCCTGCTTCGCCGTAATCGCAGCTTGGCTGATCGCCGAAGGCCGGCGAAGCCGTGGGTTTCCCGGCACGGCGGTGGCACTCGGCGTGTTCGCGGTGATCGTGCTGCTGCTGAAGTCGCAGCCCGACATGGGCATGCTGGCCGTGATCACCGGCGTGTTCTTCATTCAGCTGTTCGTCGCCGGGATGAATCTCGGGTTCGTTGGCATCGCCCTGGGCGCGATCGCCGGTGCGTCGGTCGCCGCCTACAGCTTCTTCCCGCACGTGCGCAGCCGTGTCACCCGGTTCCTCGATCCGGCGAGCGGCGACAATTTCCAGGTCAACCGGGCGCTGGAAGCGTTCGGCAATGGCGGCCTGCTCGGGCGCGGTCCGGGCGAGGGCAGCGTCAAGGACACGATTCCCGACGCCCACGCGGACTTCGTGTTCGCTGTCGCAGGGGAAGAATTCGGCCTGATCGTGTGCCTGGTGATCCTGGCGATCTTCGCCTTCATCGTGCTACGCGGCCTACTGCGGGTGTTGGCCGAGGGCGACCTGTTCGTAGTGCTGGCCTCGACCGGCCTGGCTGCCGGGTTCGGCCTGCAGTCGTTCGTCAACATGGCCTCCACCCTGCATCTGATCCCGACCAAGGGCATGACGCTGCCGTTCATCTCGTATGGCGGCTCGTCGGCGATCGCGGTGGCCCTGGGCATCGGCATGTTGCTGGCGCTGACCCGACGGCGTCACGGCGGAGAACAGCTGTGAGAGGCGCTCCGGTTCGACCGATCGTGATCGCTGCCGGTGGCACCGGGGGACATTTCTTTCCGGCCGAGGCGCTGGCGAGCGAGCTTGCCATGCGCGGTCGCCGGATCGCGTTGATGACCGACGCGCGCTCGGCGGGCATGGCCTCGACGGCATTCGAACAGCGGGAACGCTTTGTGCTGGCCGGGTCGGGCGTGTTTGGTCGCGGTCGGCTGCGGGCACTGCAGGCGCTCGGGCAGTTGGCTGGCGGTGCGCTACAGGCACGCCAGATCCTGGCGCGGCTCGATGCCTCGGTGGTGATCGGGTTCGGCGGCTATCCCTGTGTGGCGCCCGTCGTGGGCGCCCGACTGCTGCGGCGCCGACCGTATGTTCTTCTGCATGATCAGAACGCAGTGCTCGGCCGCGCCAACCGGCTGATGTCCCGTCTCGCCGACGGCCTCGCCCTCACCCATGCGGCGACCACCCATGTGCCACCCGGCGTCACCATTGTGGTCACGGGCAATCCGGTGCGCGAAGCGATCACGGCGATCGCCGGCAGTCCCTACCCGGCCATGGACGATGCACTCAATCTGCTGGTGCTCGGCGGCTCGCAGGGCGCGCGCGTGTTCAGTGACGTGGTGCCCACCGCCTTGCTGGCCTTACCGTCCGCCTTACGGGCCCGACTGCGCGTGTCCCAGCAATGCCGGCCGGAGGATCTCGACCGGGTTCGCGCGGCCTACGCCGCCTCTGGCATCGCCGTCACGCTGGCGGCGTTCTTCACCGACATCCCAGCACGGCTGGCCGCCGCCCATCTGGTGATCGCCCGCGCCGGCGCCTCCACCGTATCCGAGCTTGCCGTGGTCGGGCGTCCGGCTTTGCTGGTGCCACTCCCCGGCGCCATCGATGACGACCAGACCGCCAACGCCCGCGCGTTGGCAGACGCAGGCGGGGCGTGGCTGATGCCCCAGCCGGGTTTCACCCCGGCCGCCCTGGCCGAGCGACTGACCGCGCTGTTTGGCGAGCCGGCCGCCCTGCCAGCAGCGGCGGCGCGTGCGGCTGCTTGCGGCAACCCGACGGCGGCGGCCGCCCTGGCCGATCTGGTCGAGCAATTCGCTGATCGGGAGCGGGTGGCATGAGAGCACTTCCGCTAGGCATCGGCACCATCCATTTCGTCGGGATCGGCGGCATCGGCATGTCCGGCATCGCCGAGGTGCTGCATAATCTCGGCTATTCCGTGCAGGGCAGCGACGCCAAGGACGGCGCCAACGTACAGCGTCTGCGCGCCTCGGGCATTCCGGTCACGATCGGTCACGCGGCCGACAATCTCGGGGCGAGCAAGGTGGTCGTGGTGTCCACCGCGGTGCACGCGGACAATCCCGAGGTGCAGGCGGCGCGCGCCTATCTGATCCCCGTGGTGCGGCGCGCGGAGATGCTGGCCGAGCTGATGCGGCTACGCTGGTCGATCGCGGTCGGTGGCTCGCACGGCAAGACCACCACCACCAGCCTCGTGGCGACCGTGCTGGAAGCCGCCAAGATGGATCCGACCGTGATCAACGGCGGCATCATCAACGCCTATGGCAGCAACACCCGGCTCGGCACCGGCGACTGGATGGTGGTCGAGGCCGACGAGAGCGACGGCAGCTTCCTGCGCCTGCCGGCCACCATCGCCGTGGTCACCAACATGGACCCCGAGCATCTCGACCACTGGGGCACCGGCGAGGCGATGATCGCGGGGTTCCATCAGTTCGTGCAGAACATTCCCTTCTACGGGTTCGCGGTGCTGTGTATCGACCACCCGGCAGTGCAGCAGATGATCCCGCATCTCGCCGATCGTCGGGTGATCACCTATGGCTTCAGCCCCCAGGCCGACATCCGCGCGGAACGCGTGGTCGCCGACAAGATGGGCGCCACCTTCGAGGTCACGGCGACCGACCGCGTGCGCGGGCGCAGCCGTAAGATGGGGCCGTTCCGCCTGCCGATGCTGGGTCAGCACAATGTGCAGAACGCGCTTGCCGCGGTCGCGATCGGCCTCGAGATGGAGATCGATGACGCGACACTGCGCAGCGCGTTCGCCTCGTTCCGTGGCGTCAAGCGGCGCTTCACCAAAACCGGTGAGGCCGGCGGCATCACCGTGATCGACGATTACGGGCACCATCCGGTGGAGATCGCGGCCGTCCTGAAGGCCGCCCGCCAGGCCGGCGCGCGTGACGTGGTGGCGGTCGTCGAACCGCATCGCTTCACCCGTCTGTCCAGCCTGTTCAATGAATTCTGCACCTGCATGAACGACGCCGGCACGGTGATCGTCGCCAACGTGTATCCCGCCGGCGAGGCGCCGATCCCCGGCGTGGATCGGGATGCTCTGGTCGAGGGGCTGCGCGCCAGCGGTCATCGCAGCGTGGTACCACTGGGCGGCCCGGAGCATCTGGCCGAGATGATCCACGCCATCGCCAAGCCCGGCGACTTCGTGGTCTGCCTCGGTGCCAGCGGCAACATCACGCAATGGGCGGCGTCGCTGCCCGGCGAACTGGCAACGCTGCAGCACGAGGCGGGCCGGCGCGATGGCGCACGGCGTGACGGCGCGAGATTGGGTGGTGCGGCATGATGGCGGCACACGACATCCCGCATCTGATCAGCCAGATGCCGCCGCTGCGCGGCCGCGCGCAGGCCGATGCGCCGCTTGGTCCGGCCACCTGGTTTCGCGTCGGCGGTGCGGCCGAGATCCTGGTGCGTCCTGCCGACACCGCCGACCTGGCGGCATTTCTGGCAGCGCTGCCCTATGCGATTCCGGTGCTGACCGTCGGCGCCGCATCCAATCTGATCGTGCGTGATGGCGGCGTGCACGGCGTGGTGATCCGCCTCGCGCGCGGCTTCGGCGAGATCGCGGTGGAAAGTGACGGCGTGATCGCCGGCGCCGCCGCGCGCGACGTGACAGTGGCCGAGCATGCCGCGGCCGCGGGGCTCGCCGGGCTCGAATTCCTGTCGGGGATCCCCGGCACGATCGGCGGCGCCATCGCGATGAACGCCGGCGCCTATGGCGGTGATATCGCGCATGGTCTCGACTGGGCGGAGATCGTGACCAGGAGTGGCGAAATTCTCCGCCTCACCGCCGAACAGCTGGGGTTTTCCTATCGGCATGCGCAATTGCCGCCCGGCTGCGTGGTGGTGCGCGCCCGCTTGCGCGCGCAAGCCGGCGATCCCGCGGCGATCGCGGCCGCGATGGCACGGATCCGCGCCGCCCGTGAGGCCAGCCAGCCGGTGCGCGCGCGCACCGGCGGTTCCACCTTTCGCAACCCGCCCGACATGAAGGCGTGGGAACTGATCGATGCCGCCGGCTGCCGCGGCCTGCGCCGTGGAGGCGCCGAAGTATCAGACAAGCACTGCAACTTTCTGCTCAACACCGGCAACGCCACGGCCGCCGATATTGAGGGCCTTGGCGAGGATGTCCGCGCCCGGGTGCGGGCCGCGTCGGGGGTCACCTTGCAATGGGAAATCCGCCGCATCGGCGTTCCCGCGGAGATCGCGTCATGAGCCATGTTGCCGTGCTGTATGGCGGCATGTCCGCCGAGCGTGAGGTCAGCCTGTCATCCGGCCGCCAGGTGATCTCCGCCCTGCGCGAGGCCGGCTACCAGGTGACGCCGATCGAGGTCGGCACAGACCTGCGCGCGGTGATCGCCGCCCTCGATCCGCGGCCTGACGCGGTGTTCAATGCGCTGCATGGCCGCTTCGGCGAGGATGGCGCGATCCAGGGCGTGCTCGACTGGCTCGGCATCCCCTACACCCATTCCGGCGTGCGCGCCTCCGCCCTGGCAATGGACAAGGTTGCGGCCAAAGCGATCTTCCAGGCCGCCGGCCTGCCGGTGGCGCGTGGCGGGATGGTCGACATCGCCGCCCTCGAACACGCCGACCCGATGCCCATGCCTTATGTGATCAAGCCGTCCAACGAAGGATCTTCCGTGGGCGTCGAGATCATGCGCGCCGGCGACAACCGGCGCGCCGCGGTTGCCGCCGCATGGCGGTTTGGACCGCAGGCCCTGGTCGAGGAATATATCCCCGGCCGCGAGCTGACCGTGGGCGTGATGGGCGACCGCGCGCTGACCGTCACCGACATCACGAGCACCACCGCCTTCTACGACTACGAAGCGAAATATGCCGATGGCGGCTCGCAGCATGTCATCCCGGCCAAGCTGCATCCGGAGATCTTCACGAAGGCCTGTGACGTGGCCCTCGCCGCCCACCGCGCGCTCGGCTGCCGCGGCGCGACCCGCGCCGATTTCCGCTATGACGACACCGCTGGCGAACCCGGCCGTCTCGTGCTGCTGGAGGTCAACACCCAGCCCGGCCTGACACCCACATCGCTGTTGCCGGAGCAGGCGGCCTTGATGGGCTATTCATTTCCCTCGCTGTGCGCCTGGATGGTGGAGAATGCCGCATGTCGCGCGTGAGACAGCGGGCCCCCAGCAGTCGGGCCAATGCCGCCGAGCTATCGCGCCCGCGCCTGCAGGACCGTCCCAGCTTCTGGAAATTGCTATGGCGCCGTCAGCGTCGGATGCAACGTCCCGCGGCGGCGGTCCTGGTGCTTGTGCTGCTCGTTATGGTCGGAGCAGGCGCGGTACACGCGCTCGGCCAGGGCGCCACGGTCAGCGAGCGGCTTGGCAACGGCACCGCGCGGCTCGGCCTGCGCATTCAGAATGTGGTGATCGAGGGTCGCCAGCGCACGCCGGAAGTCGAAGTCGCCAACGCGCTCAGCGCCCGCCCGGGCATGCCGATCCTCACCTTCTCGGTCGCCGACGCGCGCGCCCGATTGGAACAGGTGCCCTGGGTGCAAACGGCCATCGTCGAGCGCCGCCTGCCGGACACCATCCTTGTGCAACTCACCGAGCGACGGCCGTTCGCGGTCTGGCAGCATGACGGCCGTTTCGTGCTGGTCGACCGCAACGGCGATCTGGTCACCGACGCCGACGTCGCCTCATTCGCCCCGCAATTGCCACTGATCGTCGGGACCGGCGCGCCACAGGCGGCGGCCAGTCTGATGGACGCGCTGGCGAGCCAGCCCGACATCGCATCCCGCATGGTCGCCGCCGTCCGCGTCGGCGGCCGGCGGTGGAATCTGCGCATGAAGAATGGTGCCGATGTGCTGCTGCCGGAAGCGGCGGAAATCCCCGCCTTGGCCAAGCTCGCCGAACTGCAAACCACCAACGCCCTGCTGGATCGCCCGTTGCGCGCGATCGATCTGCGCCTGCCCGACCGGCTGATGCTGCGCCCGCAACCCGACAAGACAGGCGACACCATGTCGGACAAATCGGGTGACAAGACCAACGACCCGCAACATCCGGCGGCCCCGGCCACCGTTGTCAGGAAACCGACATGAACGACATGTCGCACCGCCTGCTGCCGCCAGCCGACGACACCACGCCGCCGAAACATGCGCGACGCCATCCTTCCGGAGCGTTCGGGGTGCTCGATATCGGCACCACCAAGATCGTCTGCATCATCGCGCGCGTCGAGTCGGACGGCAGCACGCGGGTGATCGGCTTCGGCTGGCAGAAAGGCCGCGGTGTGCGCGGCGGCGGCATCCAGGACATCGAGGAGGCCGAGCGCGCGATCCGCGCCGCGGTCGGTCAGGCCGAAGAGGAAGCCGGCACGCGGCTGCGCTCGGTCACCGTCAATCTGTCGTGTGGTCAGCCGGAAAGCCGGCTGTTCAACGTGCAATGGCCGGTGGGCGGCCGCGCGGTCAACGACCAGGATATCCGTCGCGTGCTCAGCGCCGGTCGCGGTCGCGCCATTTCGGAAAGCCGGAGCATCATCCACGGCCTGCCGCTGAGCTTCTCCGCCGACGACGCGCATGGCGTGCTCGACCCACGCGGGCTGCATTGTGAAACCCTGGTCGCGCGTCTGCATGTCGTCGATGCCGTCACCACGGCCCTGCGCACCGTCGATGCCTGCCTGTCGCGCTGCGATCTGGAGATCGCCGAGCTGGTGTCAGCGCCGATGGCGGCCGGCATGGCGACATTGGTCGAGGACGAAAGATTGCTCGGGGCGACAGTGCTCGACATGGGCGGCGGTACCACCGGCATGGCGGTGTTCGCCGAAGGCCACCTGCTGCACACCGCGCAATTGCCGATCGGCGGCGCACTGGTGACCAAGGACCTCGCCAGCATCCTGTCGACCTCGATGGCCTCGGCCGAGCGCCTCAAGACGCTATGGGGCAGCGCGCAAAACAGCCCCGACGACGAGCGCGAAATCCTGTCGTTTCCGCAGGTCGGCGAGGAGGACCAGGCGCTCGCCAAAGTACCGCGCAGCATGGTCGTCAACATCATCAAGCCGCGCCTTGAGGAAACCTTCGAGATGGTCCGCGAACGGCTCGACGGCTCGGGCATCGCAGCCGCGTCCGGGCATCGCGTGGTGCTGACCGGGGGCGCCTCGCAATTGTCGGGCGTGCGCGAGATGGCGCATCGCATCCTCGGCCGCCAGGTGCGCCTCGGCCGCCCGGCCTCGCCACGCGGCTTGCCGGACAGCGCCTCCGGGCCAGCGTTCGCGACCGCCGTGGGCCTGCTCGCCTGGGCGACCGGCGAGGGTCGCACGCTGCACGACATCGACCTCGACCAGGAGCCGCCACGCGGCGTGCTGCGCCGGATCGTCAATTTCATTCGTGAACGCGTCTGACGCCGATGCGAATCGGCAACACGCGATACACTGCCAATCCCAGGGGAGAAAAGACCCGATGACACTGAACCTGACTGTCACGCCGCAGTTGCATACCGACTTCACCCCGCGCATCACCGTGATCGGGGTCGGCGGCGGCGGCACCAACGCGGTCGACAACATGATCGCGATGAACCTGCAGGGCGTCGAGTTCGTGGTTGCCAACACCGATGCGCAGCAGCTGGTGCATTCGCGCGCCGATCGCCGCATCCAGCTTGGACCGCACCTCACCCAGGGCCTCGGCGCCGGCGCCAAGCCCGATATCGGCCGCGCCGCCGCCGAGGAGGCCGCCGACGAGTTGTATCGCCATCTCGATGGGGCCCACATGGCCTTCATCACCGCCGGCATGGGCGGCGGCACCGGGACCGGGGCCGCTCCGGTGATCGCGCGCATGGCGCGCGAGCGGGGCATCCTCACCGTCGGCGTGGTGACCAAGCCGTTCGTGTTCGAGGGCAGCCGTCGCGCCCGTGCCGCCGAGGAAGGCATTGCCGAGCTCACGCAGTATGTCGACACGCTGATCGTCATCCCCAACCAGAACCTGTTCCTGCTTGCCAACGAGCGGACCGGCTGGAAGGAAGCTTTCAAGATGGCTGACAACGTCCTCTATATGGGCGTGCGCGGCGTCACCGACCTGATGGTCGCCCCGGGCATGGTCAATCTCGACTTCGCCGATATCCGCACGGTGATGGCCGAGATGGGCAAGGCGATGATGGGCACCGGCGAGGCCGAGGGCGAGAACCGCGCGATCCGCGCCGCCGAGGCCGCGATCAGCAACCCGCTACTGGAGGAGACCCGCATGGCGGGTGCCCGTGGCCTGCTGATCAACATCACCGGCGGCGAGGACATGACCCTGTTCGAGGTCGACGAGGCCGCCAACCGCATCCGTAAGGAAGTCGACGAGGACGCCAATATCATCTTCGGCTCGGCGATCGACGTCGAGCTGAACGGCAAGGTGCGGGTGTCGGTGGTGGCGACCGGCATCGAGACCGCCGAACAGCGCGTGCAGGAACGCCCGCGCCTGGTCGCCGGTGGCGGCCCGATCCCGGTCTCGGCGATCGGCATGGGCTCTGCCCAGCCCGCCAGCCCCGCACCGGCGCCGATCAGCGGTGCGACCGCCTTCCAGGGAGTTCCCAACGCCGGCCAACCCGGCTTGCCGCAGCGTGGCCCGCTGACGCTGCCCACCGCGGGCGGTCTGACCCAGCGCATGCCAGGACCGGCCGTCAGGCCATTGACCCCGAGTGCCGGACCGGCCGGCGGGATGCCCATGTTGCGCCAATCGCCCGCAGTGGCCCCTATTGTGGCACCGGCGCCGGTCGCTCAACCCACCGAGGAAGAGCTCGCGGCGCGCCAGCAGGCTGCCCAGCAGGCCTACGAGGAGGATTTCGAGGACGCGCCCTCTCCGCCGCGCGAAATTCCAGCCCATCTGCGCCAGCCGCTGCGGCCGCTCGCGGCGCCCACCAAACAGCGCCCCGCCAGCCGCTCGCCGGGCCTGTTCGCCGATCCGCCGCGTGGCGAGGCACCTCCGCCGCCCCCGCGCCGCAGCCTGTTCGGCATCGTCACCGGGGTGATCCGCCACGGCATGCCAGGCGCATCGGCACCGGCAGAGGCGCCGGCAGCCCCTGAGCCGGTCTCGGCCGGAAGCCAGGAGTTCGTCGCCGAACCGACCCGCGCCCGGGTGCGGCCGGCCGACGGCGAGGAGATCGGGATCGATATTCCGGCCTTCCTGCGCCGCCAATCGTCGTGAAGAGGCGCCCCATTTTCGCCTTATTTGCGCCGCAATAGGTAGTTGATTATCAAAGCCTTACGCCGAAACATTCGGCAATAATCATTGACTGGCGGATCAGGTGCACCCCCCCTAGGGTTCACCTGGTCGCGGGGCTCACGCCACGATCGGGTCGGAAACCTTCCGGCCACCTCGGAGATTTGTGGCGTATGGATGGGCTACCGCAAAAATTCCCGATGCAGACTGCGATCATCGCCCAGCACACGCTGAAGTCGGCGATCGGTTGCGTGGGTATCGGCCTGCATTCCGGCCACAAGCGCACGATGACGCTGCACCCCGCCCCTGCGGACAGCGGCATCGTGTTTCGGCGATCCGATCTCGGCATCGACATCCCCGCCCGCTTCGACCATGTCGTCGACACCAAGCTGTGCACCGTGTTGGCCATTCCCGATCGGCCCGAGGCGCGCGTCGGCACCGTTGAGCATATTTTGGCGGCGCTGGCCGGCACCGGTGTCACCAATGCGCTGATCGAGATCGACGGCCCGGAAATCCCGATCCTGGACGGCTCGGCCGCCAGTTTCGTGTTTCTGATCGACTGTGCCGGGATCGTCGCCCAGGCCGCGAGCGCCGCGGTGATCGAGATTGTCAGCGCGGTGCGGGTGCAACATGGGGAGGCGTTCGCCGAACTGCGGCCCGGCCCGTTTGGCTTCGACATGGACATGTCGATCGATTTTGCCGCCACCGCGATCGGCTGCCAGGCGCTACGCACCCGGCTGAGCCCGGACACATTCCGCGCCGAACTGGCCCGCGCCCGCACCTTCACCCAGGCGAGCGAGGTCGCGACCCTCAAATCCGTCGGCCTGGCGCTGGGTGGCAGCCTCGACAACGCCGTGGTGGTGGACCAGGCGACCGTGCTCAATCCCGGCGGTCTGCGCATGCCGGATGAGTTCATCCGTCACAAGATGCTGGACGCCGTGGGTGACCTGGCACTGGCCGGCGCCATGCTGCGCGGCCGGCTGATCGCCCATCGCGCCGGTCACCATCTCAACAACCTGCTGCTGCGCGCGCTGTTCGCCGATGACGCCAACTGGCGGCTGCTCCCCTCGTCCCCGTTGCGTGGCGACAGCGTGGCGGCATCGCGCAGCGGCAGGTCGGACGGCTCGGCCAACCTACCGACGCTCGGCAGCTGGCAGGAACGCCGGATCCGCGTGGCCGCGGCCCCCGTCTGACATCGCCAGTAGTTTCTGATCACCAGAAGCGGCGTCCGATCAGTGCAAGCGGGCTTCGCGCGCGCCTCGGTTATGCTATAAGCCGGCTTCCTGCAGACCGACGGTGAATGCCTTGAACATAGTCCGTGGCGTCGCGCGCCGCCGCCCCCATGCCTCGCGAACCGCCGCCTGGGCGACCCGCCTCGTGGTCGCGATGTCGGCCGGGAGCCTGCTGAGTGGCTGTTCGGCGCTGCAATCGATCAATCCCTGGCACGGCACGGATGCCGAGTTGGTCAGCAAGGTCGACCCGTCGACCGTGCCGGTGGAGCAGCTGTATAATAACGGCGTCGACGCCCTGAACGCGAAAAACTATAAGTCCGCCACCACCCAGTTCGACGATGTCGAGCAGAACTACCCCTATTCGACCTGGGCGGTGAACGCGCAGTTGATGCAGGGCTATACGCAATATCTGCAAGGCAACTACACCGATTCGATCGGCACGCTGGGCCGCTTCATTCAGCTCCACCCCGCGCACCGCGATGCCGCCTACGCCTATTATTTGCGCGCCTTGTGCTATTACGAACAGATCTCCGATATTCGCCGCGACCAGAAGGACACCCAGCAAGCGATCGCGGCCCTACAGGAAGTGGTCAATCGCTTCCCTGACAGCGCCTACGCCCGCGATGCCGCGCTGAAGATCGACCTGGGCCGTGACCATCTCGCCGGCAAGGAGATGGAGGTCGGCCGCTGGTATGAAAATCAGCATCTCTACACCGCCGCCATCGGCCGGTTCCAGAAAGTGGTCGATGATTACCAGACCACCAACCACGTCCCCGAGGCGCTGCATCGACTGACCGAGATCTACATGATCCTCGGGCTGCCGGGCGAAGCCCGCAAGACCGCCGCGGTGCTGGGCCATAATTATCCTGGCAGCCCCTGGTACGAGGCCAGCTACAACGATCTCGCCCAGTTCGGCGAGGTGAAGCCGACCGAGGCGCGTCCCGATCAGCCCGGCTTTTTCAGCCGCGCATGGCACGCCATCTTCTGAGCCACCGCCGCTCGGCCATACCGCCGTGCTGACCACCTTGTCGATCCGCGACGTGGTGCTGATCGAGCGGCTCGATCTGTCGTTCGGCGCCGGCCTCACCGTGCTCACCGGGGAGACCGGTGCTGGCAAATCCATCCTGCTCGACAGTCTCGGTCTGGCGATGGGTGCGCGGGCCGAGGCCGGATTGATCAGGGCCGGCTGCGAGCAGGCCAGTGTCGCCGCCGCCTTCGCCCCGCCCACCGGGCATCCGGCATTCGATCTGCTGGCGCCGCAGGGCATCGACATCGAGGACGAGATCGTGCTGCGCCGCGTGGTGGGGCGGGACGGACGGTCGCGCGCCTTCATCAACGACCAGCCGGTTGGCGCCGCCTTGCTGAAGCGCATCGGCGCGCTGCTGATCGAGGTGCAGGGGCAGCACGACCAGATGGGTCTCGCCGATCCCGCGAGCCATGCCGGTCTGCTGGATGCGTTCGGCGTGGCCGCGAGCTTGCGCGGCGAGGTGCTGACGCGGTTTCGCGCCTGGCGGGAAGCGGTCGCGGCCCTCGCCACCGCCCGCCAGGCGATCGCCGAGGCCGAGCGCGACCAGGAATGGCTGCGCCACACGGTGGACGAGTTGACCCGCATCGCCCCGGAACCCGGCGAGGAAGAGCGGCTGGCCAGCGAACGCCAGCGGCTGCAGCACGGCGAAAAGCGCGCCGAGGCGATCAGTGCGGCGCTCGGCGAACTGGCCTCGCGGGACCGTCGTTCGCCGGGGCCCGGGGCCGCGCTGCGCGCCGCCAGCCGCGCGTTGCAGCGCCTGTCCCCAGGCGGGGAGGCCTATACCAGCAATCCAGCCGCCCCCGCGATGGCGGCCCTGGAGCGCGCCGAGGAGGCGCTGGCCGAGGCCGAGACCTTGCTGACCCGGCTGGCCAACGATGCCGAGGCCGATCCGCGCCTGCTGGAGGCGGCCGAGGAGCGGCTGTTCGCGCTGCGCGCCGTCGCCCGCAAGCATAATGTCGCGGTGGTCGAGTTGCCCGGCCTGCTCACCAGCCTGTGCGGCCGATTGGCCGCCCTGGAGACCGGGGCCGCCGAGATCGACGCCCTGCAACAGCAGGCTACGGCGACCCGGTCGGCCTATGTCGCGGCCTGCGGCGATTTGTCCGACGCCCGCCGTCGGGCTGCGGAAAAACTCGACCGGGCGATCGGGCGGGAGCTGCCGCCGCTGCGGCTGGAACGCGCGCGCTTCGTCACCGACATCGCCCCGCTCGAGGAGCCCGACTGGGGACCACTCGGCGCCGATGCGGTGCGCTTCCTGATCGCCACCAACCCCGGTCAGCAACCCGGCCCATTGGCCAAGATCGCTTCAGGCGGCGAGCTGTCACGACTGATGCTGGCGCTGAAAGTGGTGCTGGCGGGCGGCTCGACGGTCCCGACCCTGGTGTTCGACGAGGTCGATAGCGGCATCGGTGGCGCGACGGCCGCCGCCGTCGGCGAACGCCTGGCGCGGGTGGCGCGCGATGTGCAGGTGCTGCTGGTCACCCATAGCCCGCAGGTCGCCGCCCGTGGTGCAGCCCATCTGCGGGTCAGCAAGCTCGCCGCCCGGGGACGCGCGGAAACCCGCGTGGATCTGCTGGACGGCGGCGAGCGGCGCGAGGAGATCGCCCGCATGCTGGCCGGTGAGACGGTGACCGAGGCTGCCCGGGCCGCGGCCGACAGCCTGCTGGGGGCGGCGTGATCGATATCGAGGCGCTGAGCGAGGCGCAGGCGGTCGAGGAACTGGCGCGGCTCGCCGCCGAAATCGCTCGGCATGACCGCGCCTATCACGAGCGCGACGCGCCCGAGATCACCGACGCCGACTATGACGCGCTGCGCCGCCGCAACGCGGCGATCGAGACCCGCTTCCCGCATCTGGCGCGCGACGATTCGCCAAGCCGTCGGGTGGGCGGCGCCCCCGCCGGCGGCTTCGCCAAGATTGCCCACGGCATCCCCATGCTGTCGCTCGACAACGCTTTCGGACCCGAGGATTTCGCCGAGTTCTGCGACCGAATCCGTCGCTTTCTGGCGCTCAAGGACGACACGCTGCGCTTCGTCGGCGAACCCAAGATCGACGGGCTGTCGATCTCGCTGACCTACGAGGCCGGCCACCTGGTGCGCGCTGCCACCCGCGGCGACGGGCTGATCGGCGAGGACGTCACCGCCAACCTGCGGACCATGCCAGCGGTGCCCCAGCGGCTGCACGGTGCGGCCCCCGCCCGCATCGAGGTGCGCGGCGAGGTGTTTATGACCAAGGCCGACTTCCTGGCCCTCAACGCGGCCCAGGAGGCCGTCGGCCAGCGGCTGTTCGCCAACCCGCGCAATGCCGCGGCCGGCAGTCTGCCAGCTCGACCCCGCGATCACGGCCAGGCGCCCCCTGTCGCTGTTCGCCTACGCGATGGGCGAGTCCAGCGAGCCAGTGGCCGACACCCATTCGGCCTATCTCGAACGGCTCAGCGCCTGGGGCTTCTCGGTCAATCCGCTGCTGCGCCTGCTGCACACGCCCGAGCAAGCCGCCGCCTTCCAGGCCGAGATCGCGGCCGCGCGCGCCGGACTCGCCTACGATATCGACGGCGTGGTGTACAAGCTCGACGACCTCGCCTGGCAGCGCCGCCTGGGGTTCGCCGGCCGCGCGCCACGCTGGGCGATCGCCTGGAAGTTTCCCGCAGAGCAGGCGACCACGATCCTGGAGGCGATCGCGATCCAGGTCGGCCGCACCGGCGCCCTTACCCCGGTCGCGCGCCTGGCACCGGTCAATGTCGGCGGCGTACTGGTGCGCAACGCGACCTTGCACAATGCCGAGGAGATCGCCCGCAAGGATGTCCGCGTCGGCGATACCGTGGTGCTGCAGCGCGCCGGCGACGTGATCCCGCAGATCGTCGCGGTGGTGCTGGAGCGGCGGCCAGAGGGCGCCCAGCCGTTCCTGTTCCCGACCAGCTGCCCGGCCTGTGGCAGCCTCGCGGCCCGTCCGCCGGGCGAGGTGGTGCTACGCTGCTCCGGCGGTCTGATCTGTCCGGCTCAGACCGAGGAGCGGCTGATTCATTTCGTCTCCCGTGCCGCGTTCGACATCGACGGCCTTGGCGAGAAGACGATCCGGGAGTTTCACGCCGAGGGCCTGCTGCGCGGGCCTGCCGACATCTTTCGCCTGCCCGAGCACGAGGCAGCCCTCGCGACACGTGAAGGCTGGGGCGCCGTTTCCGCCGCCAACCTGTCCCGCGCCATTGCCGCCCGCCGCACGATCCCGCTGGCGCGCTTCATCTACGCGCTTGGCATTCGCCGCATCGGCGAGGCCAACGCCAAGCTGCTGGCCCGCAACTATACGAGCTTTGCCCATTGGCGCGCGCAGATGCGGGCCGCCGTCGCGATCGGGTCGGACGCGCGCAGCGAGCTCGGCAGCATCGTCGGCATCGGACCGGGCATCGCCGAGGAGCTGGCCGAGTTCTTCGCCGAGCCCCGCAACGTGGCGGTGATCGACCAACTCGCGGAGCTGCTCACGATTGAGGACGCGGCGACCACCGGCCAAGGCGGTCAGCTGTCCGGCAAGATCGTGGTATTCACCGGCACGCTCACCGCGATGTCGCGCCCCGAGGCCAAGGCGCTGGCCGAGCAGCTCGGCGCGCGGGTCAGCGACAGTGTTTCGAAAAAGACCGATCTGGTGGTGGCTGGCGCCGAGGCCGGCTCGAAGGCCCGCAAGGCAGCCGAACTGGGCGTCAAGGTGATCAGCGAAGCCGAATGGCAAGACATTGCATCACAATCATGATATTGGATGTGTCTTGAGTGTCGGCTGAGCCCCTGAAGTCGCCGCCGCATGGTCTGGAGCGCTCGTTCGCGATGCCCCAAACACGCCGCGGCAATGGCGTGCGGCAAGGTCCCATCCGGCACGCTGTGACATCATGCGGCCATGCCGTCTCGAACCTGTGAGTGGAATGAAGTGCAGAGCTTTGGCGACACGTGTCGGCCCGTCCAGCCGGTCGATCTCATGCGCGAACACCTGATGTGATGAACAAAGCCAGCGACCGGCTGAAAGTGCTGATCGTCGAGGACACGGCGACCGTGGCCGCCGTGCTGCAGGTCGGCCTGCGCCAGCTCGGTCTGGACACCGAGGTTGCCACCACCGGCGCGGAGGCGCGGGCACGCCAGCACAGTTTCCGGCCCGACATCGTGCTGATCGACCTGCTGCTACCCGACGTCCATGGCTTCGATCTGATCCAGCATTTCGCCGGCATCGGCACCTGCGGAGTGATCGTCGTCACCGCCAATGGCGAGGAGGCCGCTCGCATCGCCGGCCTTGACACTGGGGCGGACGATTATGTGGTGAAGCCGGTGCGGGTGCGCGAACTCGCCGCCCGCATCCGCGCTCTGCACCGCCGCATACGCCGGCCGGGCGAGGCCACACCCGATGTCATCACCGTCGATCGCACGCAGCGCTGCCTGATCGGCACCTCGGGCAATCGGGGTGTGTTGACCGAGGCGGAGATGGCGGCCCTCGAGACGCTGCTGGATGCCGGTGGCGCCAGCGTATCCCGCGAAAATCTGAGCCAGATCGCCCTCAAGCGACCGCTGCATTCGGAAGATCGCAGTGTCGACCAGCTGGTGCTGAAGCTGCGGCGAAAACTCACCTCGCACGGCGCGTCCGAGCGCGTGATCCTCTCGGTGCGCCGGCAGGGCTATATGATCGCCGACGGCAGTCTGTTCCGCAGCATTCCAGCACCCTCCCAGAAGGTCGGGAACGACTGACCGCGCCTGCCGCCGGTCATCTGGCAGGCAGGTCGATGGCCGAGGAGCGGCACAGATCGAGACCGGCCAGCTCGCGGGTCGGGCGGTCGCCGGCGTAGGTGATACGGGCCGTGAAGCGGCAGGATTTGCCGCGGACGAACGGCAGTATCACATGCCCCCCCTGCGACAGCCGTTGGCCCCCGAGCAGGTCATGCGCCACGGCATTGTCGGCGGCCGCCCCGTCGGCCACCAGACGCAGCTCGGTCACCGCCGCGGTCGCGTGATTGGTGACAGTCAAGGTCTGCACCAGGACCGGCTGCGCGCCGCTCCGCGCCGCGATCGTGGCGTCCGGACGGGGATCAGCCGTGGTCCAGCCCGGACTGATTACCAGAAGCCCACTGGCGCACAGATCGACATCGCGGCGTTCTTCCGCCGAGCGATTATTATAGACGATGCGCAAATCCGCGACACAGCTTCCCTGGAAGCTGACGCGCTGGTCATCGCCCACCGCGACCGCGCCTTTGGCGAGGAGATTTTCGCCCCATTGGTCGGCATTGGCGCCCGCGATGAACAGCTGCTCGATCGGCCGACCGGCATGGTTCACCAGCGCCAGGTCATGCGCCCCGATATCTCCCTCGGCCGTCGGCAAGGCTGCCCCCGAGCCATCGAACGCGACGTTGGCCGTGCCGCAGATCGCCACACCGTGGCGTTCCTCGACGGTGGCATCCCGATACACCACCTGAACATCCACACTGCATCCGGCATCGCGCGAAATCACCACCGACACATGCTCACCCGGCGGCACGCTGCCACCCTGCAGCCGATCATCGCCCCATTGCTCGGCATTGGGCGCGGCGACATAGAGCTGGTCGATCGTGCGATCGCTGCGGTTGGTCAGAACCAGGGTCGCCGGCGCAGCATCGCCGCGCGATGACGTCGTCGGCTCGGCCACGGCCGGGCCCGCACCGAGCAGCAACAAAAGCGCGAGCATGGTGATCCGCCGCTCTCGATGTGGCGTTTCCACAGGCGCCATCCTGCCCATCGAAGTCCTCACGCGATACGTTGCAGTGTCGATAACAGCGTTGCGACGCGGATGTTGCGTCCTATCTTAACTGGATGAGCGAAAATATAAAGATTATCGATACGCAACAGATTGACAAAACCGAGACACCCAAACCGGCTCCGATAGCGGAACGGCCGAAGGAGATCGGCGGTCCCCCCGGCCCGGAGCCGACCCGATATGGCGACTGGGAACATAAAGGTCGCTGCTCGGACTTCTGACCGACGGCCCGCGGCCGCCTTTGCTTGCGTCGCACCCCGCCATCCCCACATCCTGGCGCAGTCACCGGAGCGGAATGTTATGAACGATATGCCAGAAGTCGCTGGACTGCAGAAATACCCGCTGGCGCGTCGGGGATTCATGATGAGCGGGCTGATCTCGGGTCTCACGCTCGCGACCACACGCGTCGATGCCCAGGCCATTCATACCGATGCCGTCGGGCTGGAGGCGATGGAGGTGCAAATCCCCACTGCCGATGGCGCCCTGCCAGGGTATTTCGCCCGTCCGGCCGGTGCCGGCCCGTTCCCGATCGTGCTGGTGATCGAGGAGATTTTCGGGGTCCATGAATATATCAAGGATACGTGCCGCAGGCTCGCCAAGCTCGGTTTTGCCGCGGTCGCGCCCGAGCTCTATGCGCGCATCGGCGATCTCTCCAAGATGTCGGACAGCGGCGAGATCTTCGCCAAGGTCATCAGCAAGGCACCGGACGCGACGGTGATGTCCGATCTCGACAGCACGGTTGCCTTCGCCACCGCCAATCATGGTGACCCCGCGCGCCTTGGCATCACCGGCTTTTGCCGTGGCGGCCATGTCACCTGGCTGTATGCCACCCACAATCCGCGACTGCGCGCCGCCGTCGCCTGGTATGGCCCGGTAGCGGGACCTACCAGCCCGATCCAGCCCGCCAACCCGATCGACGTCGCAGGCGACCTGCTCTGCCCGCTTCTCGGGCTCTATGGCGGCCAGGACCCCAGCATCAAACAAACCGACGTGCAGATCGCCGTCGATAAAGCGCGCGCCGCCGGGAAGATCATCGAGATCGTGGTCTATCCCGACGCCGGCCACGGCTTCCATGCCGACTACCGCCCCAGCTACAAACCGGCTGACGCCGCCGACGGCTGGAAACGCATGCAAGCCTGGTTCAAAAAATACGGCGTGTAGACCGACCTGGGTGGGCGTGACCTTGGTCACCCCCACCCTGATTGATCTACCGGGCCGCGCGAACCAGGCGGCTCCAGAACGGGTGCAGGGCCGAGCCCAGGATGTAATCCCACAGCGGCGTCGTCACACCGAAATAATGACTCTCATGGGTATGGTGGTGCTGCGCGTGCCGCCGCTTGGCGCGATACAGATACGTATTGTGATCGAGCCGCCAGTGATGCACCGCGTGATGCACGCAAATATACCAGTAATACCCGATCACCACGCCCACTGTCGCCCCGCTGCCAAGGAACAGCCCGAGGGCTGCTACCGCCGGCAGCAGGATCACCACCGCGATGAACAGCAGGCTGGCCCAGGTCGGCGTGCCGATCTTGGCGGTCGGCGCGTGGTGATGCACGTCGTGCATGCGGCCGAAATAGGTGATGTGGTGCAACACGAACCGGTGCATCAGATATTCCAGCAATGTCCAGGCGAGCAGGCCCAGCAGCACCGTCGCGGTCCACTCCACGCGCTGCATCGGCAATGCGGAGTACATCGCCACCATGGCGGCGCCGAGCAACAAAATCGGGTAGATCACGAAATCGGCGTAATAGCCGACCTTGCCCAGATACATGGCGGGAAGGCTCCTGACTGCGATCGATAAGAAACGCTCCGTCCGCGAATACCAGAACGGACTCGACAAGGGTTACGGTCTCCCAATGGTAGGCGTGGTCACATGTCTGTAACGCGGTCGCCGCATTACGGTTCGGCAAGAACCCAGCGAATTATCCCGCCCTCCGGCGCCCGCGCCAGCAGCCGCCCACGTCGCGCCAGCAGCCGCACATGAGCCACGGTTTCGGCGAACGCGAAGCCGGTCTGGTGCGCGTCCATCGGCCGACGGAACAGCACCGGCACGATCTCGGCTACCGTCAGCGGCCCTCGCGCGACCGCCGCCTCGATCTCGCCGCAGCGCGCTTCATGGTGCGCCTCCAGTTCCCGAATCCGCCGATGCAACCCATAGAAGGGTAGATTATGCGCGGCCAGCACCAGCACATCGTCCGCCACCCGCCGGCGCAGATCGGCGAGAGACGCGAGGTAGGCGCCGAGCGGATTGGCCAGCGGCTCCCAGCCCCACACCCCGATATTGGGGGAGATCCGCGCCAGCACCTGGTCCGCCGCCAGGAACAGATTATCCGCGCGACACAGCAGCATCGCCTGTTCCGGCGCGTGCCCACCGCCGGTGAGAATCTCGAAATCACGGTCGCCGATGCGCAGCGTCTCGCCATCAATCAACCGGTGGTAGGTCGCCGGCAGCCCGCTGGTCATGCGCAGATAATCATGACCACGGCCCAGCAGTGCGTCCGCCACCTCAGGTGTCAGCCCATGGCTCAGATAGAAGTCGCGATGCGCTGTGATCCCCAGCGCATCCGGGCTGTGCAGCAGGGTCTGGGCCAGGAAGTAATCCACCTGCGGCATCCACATCGCCACCCCGAAACGCGCGGTCATCCAGCCGGCGAGCCCGGCATGGTCGGGATGGAAATGCGTCACGATCAGCTTGGTGATCGGACGCCCGCCGAGTGACCGCGCGACCACCTCCTCCCACACCGTGCGGGTGCGCAGATCGGCAACCCCGGTATCGACCACCGCCCACCCGTCACCATCATCGACCAGATAGATGTTCACGTGATCCAGCGGGAACGGCAGCGCCAGTCGCAGCCACAACACGCCCGGCGCGATCTCGCTGATCTCGCCGGGCGCCGGCGGCGCGGGACGAGGGAACACGAGGTCGATCGACTGCACATACGCTGACATCGTTATAAAATGGGTATCACGCTGCAGTGCGGCAAGCCTGCGGCACGTTCGGCCAGCCTTGCTTTTCCCCCGATGGCCGGCAAAAACTCGCGTGCCGCAACGATCGGCCGGGGGAAACCATGCATAACAGCGGCAACGCGATCGACTGGTTCGTGGCGCGCCATGTCCACGAAGGCCACGGCGACTGGCTGGCTTTCGCGGACCCCGACCGCACCCTCACCTATGCCGCCCTCGCCGACGCTGCCGCCCGCTTCGCGGCCAGCCTGGCCCGCGCCGGCATCGGCCGTGAGCGCCGGATCGGACTGCTGATGCAGGACACGATCGACCTGCCGATCTGTTTCTGGGGCGCGCTACACGCCGGCGTGATCCCTATCCCGATCAACACCCTGCTCCCCGCCGATCAGCTCGCTTACATCCTGGCCGACAGCCGGGCGGCTGGCCTCGTCGTCTCCCAGGCCCTGCTGCCCGCGGTCGCCGGCATCCTCGCGGGATTGCCCGACCTCGGTCTGGTGCTGGTCGCGGGCGACCAGACGAACGGCCACCCCGCGCTCGCCGATTTCCTGAACCGCGCCCCGGCTGCATCCCCGCCGGTCGCTGCTTCGCCCGACGAGGTGGCCTTCTGGCTCTATTCCTCCGGCTCCACCGGCGCCGCCAAAGGCACCAAACACGTGCATGCCAGCCTGCGCGCCACCGCGGACACCTACGGCGCGCAAGTTCTGCAAATTACCGCCGATGACGTGATGTATTCCGCCGCCAAACTGTTCTTCGCCTACGGTCTGGGCAACAGCATGACCTTCCCGATGTCGGTCGGCGCCAGCGCCATCCTGCTGCCCGATCGCCCGACGCCGGACGCCGTCCTGGCCCTGATGCACCGCTTCCAGCCCACCTTGTTCGCCGGCGTGCCAACCTTGTACGCCTCCCTGCTCGGCCGCCCCGACCTCGGCCCGGGGGCCGGCTCCACCCGGCTGCGCCGCTGCATCTCCGCGGGCGAGGCGCTGCCCGAGCATATCGGCCTGCGCTGGCGCGAGCGCGTCGGCGTCGACATCCTGGACGGCATCGGCTCCACCGAAATGCTGCACATCTTCCTGTCCAACCGGCCGGACGCGATCCATTACGGCACTACGGGCGTTGCCGTGCCCGGCTACGATCTGCGCATCGTCGATGAGTTCGGCGCCGAGGTCGCGGACGGCGACAGCGGCGAGTTGATCGTCGCCGGCCCGAGTGCCGCAGAGGGCTACTGGAACCAGCGCGCCAAAAGCCAGCGCACCTTCGCCGGCCGCTGGACCTACACCGGCGACACCTATACCCGCGAGGCGGACGGCACCTATCGCTGCGGTGGCCGCGCCGATGACATGATGAAGGTCGGCGGCATCTGGGTCTCCCCATTCGAGGTCGAAGCCGCCCTTGCCTCCCACGACTCGGTGCTGGAGGCCGCCGTCGTCGGCCACGCCGACGCCGACGGCCTGATCAAGCCACGCGCCTTCGTGGTGGTCGCCGAGGATTTTCTCCACCTCGCGCCCGACGATCTCCTGGCGCTCCTGAAGGCGCACGTGAAGACCCGCATCGGCCCGTGGAAATACCCGCGCTGGATCGAGTTGGTGGAAAGCCTGCCCAAGACCGCCACCGGCAAAATCCAACGCTTCAAGCTGCGCGCTGGATGATCACCCTCGACGGCCAACGCATCGACACCGCCTGGTGGGGCGAGCGTCCGGATGCCGACCTCACTCTGGTGCTGCTGCATGAGGGCCTCGGCTGCATCGCTTTGTGGCGGGATTTTCCGGAACGGCTGGCGCAGGCCACCGGCTGCCCCGTGTTCGCCTATTCCCGCCTCGGCTACGGCCAGTCCGACCCCGTGCCGCTGCCCCGCCCGCTCGACTATATGCGCGCCGAATCCCGCACCATCCTCGGCAGCGTGCTGGACCAGGCCGGCATCGGGCCGTGCATCCTGATCGGCCATTCCGATGGCGCCTCGATCGCCGCCATCCACGCCGGCAGTGCCGGGGATGCCCGGGTGCGCGGCGTGGTGCTGATCGCGCCGCATTTCTTCGTCGAGGACATCGCCATCACCGCCATCGCGGCGGCCCGTGACGCCTACAACCAGGGCACCCTTCGCGACCGCCTCGCCCGCTATCACGACCATGTCGACGTCGCCTTCCGCGGCTGGAACGACGCCTGGCTCGACCCCGGATTCAGCACCTTCAACCTGCTCGACGATGTCGCCGGCATCCGCGTGCCCGTACTTCAGCTACAGGGCACTTCCGACCCCTATGGCACCGAACGCCAGGTGCTCACCGCCGCGGCCCACGCCACGTGCCCCGTCGAAACCGCTCTGCTGGACGCCAAACACGCGCCCCACCTCGAAGCCCCCACCGAATCCCTTACTCTGATCGCCAGCTTCGTTCAGCACCTGACAAAATAGGAATTATAATTCTATATCTCCCCCCGATGATCTGCATTATAAATCAAGAAATGCCTCGGGAGGGCGCCCAACATGAGTCCTATCGCGTTCCGCACGGACCCTAGCCGCTATCGCCATTGGAAACTCCGCTTCGAGGGACCGGTCGCGCATCTGGTGATGGATGTCGATCCCGCCGGCGGCCTGTTCGACGGCTATGAACTCAAACTCAATTCCTATGATCTCGGCGTCGATATCGAGCTGGCCGACGCCGTCCAGCGCCTGCGCTTCGAGCATCCCGAGGTGCGCACCGTGGTGCTCCGTTCCGGCAAGGACAATGTGTTCTGCGCCGGCGCCAACATCCGCATGCTCGGCCGCGCCACCCACGCGCACAAAGTGAATTTCTGCAAATTCACCAACGAAACCCGCATGTCCATCGAGGACGCGACGGCGCATTCCGGCCAATCCTACATCGCCGCGGTCAGCGGCGCCTGTGCCGGCGGCGGCTACGAAATCGCCATGACCGCCGCTCATATCATGCTGATCGACGATCGCCGCAGCACCGTCGCCTTGCCGGAAACCCCGCTGCTCGCGGTACTCCCCGGCACCGGCGGCCTCACCCGTCTCACTGACAAGCGCCGCGTCCGCCGCGACCTCGCGGACGTTTTCTGTTCCGCCGAGGAGGGCATCCGCGGCCAACGCGCGGTCGACTGGCGGTTGGTCGACGAAATCGTCCCCCCCTCCCGCTGGGAGGCCGCGATCGCCGCCCGCGCCGAGCAATTCTCCGCCACCTCCGACCGCCCGACGGACGCCAAAGGCATCGCCCTGCCACCGCTTGCCTGCGAGACCAGCGAGACCGCGATCCACTACCCGCATGTCCGCGTCGAGCTGGATCGCGCCACCCGCCGCGCCAACATCACCCTCCAGGGACCCACCAGCCTGCCCACCGACCTCGCCGGCATCCACGCCGAGGGGGCCGATTTCTGGCCGCTGGCGCTGGCCCGCGAACTCGATGACGCCCTGCTGCATCTGCGCCTGAACGAGCCCGAACTCGGCATCCTCGTGTTCCGCACCGAGGGCGATCCCGCCGCCGTGCTCGCCGCGGACGCCCTGCTGGACGCCCACCAGGCCGACTGGCTGGTGCGCGAAATCCGCCACTATCTCAAGCGCACCTTGAAGCGCGTCGACCTCACCTCGCGCAGCCTGATCGCCTGCATCGAGCCGGGCAGCTGTTTCGCCGGCACTCTGGCGGAGCTCGCCTTCGCCGCCGATCGTGCCGTCATGTTCACCGGCAGCCGCGCCGGCGACAACCGCCCCCCCGCCAGCCTCGCGCTGAGCCCGCTGAATTTCGGCGCCTACCCGATGAGCAACGGCCTCACCCGCCTGCAGACCCGCTTCCTCGGCGAACCCGACAGCGTCGCCCACGCCCGATCCCGGATCGGTACCGCACTCGACAGCGACGCCGCCACCAGCCTCGGCCTGATCACCATCGCCTATGACGATGTCGACTGGGACGACGAGGTGCGCATGATGCTGGAGGAACGCGCCAGCTTCTCCGCCGATGCGCTGACCGCGATGGAGGCGAATTTGCGCTTCGCGGGCCCCGAGACGATGGAAACCCGCATCTTCGGCCGCCTGACCGCCTGGCAGAACTGGGTGTTCCAGCGGCCCAACGCCGTGGGCGAACACGGCGCGCTGAAAAGCTACGGCAGCGGCGTGCAGCCCACCTACAATCAAACCCGCGTGTGAGGAGAACGAGCCAATGCCCGACGGTATGAACGTCGACTATGACGGCCTGATTCCCAACAATGTCGGCCTCAACGAGGATCTTCGCGTCCGCAAGGCATTGGAAACCTGGCACCCCGGCTATATCGACTGGTGGAAGGACATGGGTCCCGAGGGATTCCAGGAATCCCTGGTCTATCTGCGCACCGCGATCAGCGTCGATCCGAAGGGCTGGGCGAAATTCGATTACGTCAAAATGCCCGAGTATAAATGGGGCATTCTGCTCGCCCCCGCGGTCGAGGGGCGCACCATCCCGTTCGGCAAGCACAAGGGCGAGCCGGCCTGGCAGGAGGTCCCCGGCGAATATCGCGCCATGCTGCGCCGCCTGCTGGTCATCCAGGGCGACACCGAACCCGCCTCGGTCGAACAGCAGCGCCATCTCGGCGCCACCGCCCCCTCCTTGTACGACCTGCGCAATCTGTTCCAGGTGAATGTCGAGGAAGGCCGTCACCTCTGGGCGATGGTGTATCTGCTGCAGAAATATTTCGGCACGCAGGGCCGCGAGGAAGCCGACGAACTGCTGCGTCGCCGCTCGGGACACGAGGACACGCCGCGCATGCTGGGCGCCTTCAATGAAGCGACGCCCGACTGGCTGTCGTTCTTCATGTTCACCTACTTCACCGACCGCGACGGCAAAATGCAGTTGGAGGCACTGGCCCAATCCGGCTTCGATCCGCTCAGCCGCACCTGCCGCTTCATGCTCACCGAGGAAGCCCACCACATGTTCGTGGGCGAAACCGGGGTATCCCGCGTGCTCGAACGCACCTGCCAAGCGATGCGCGATGCCGGCATCACCGACCCCAACGACATCGCCGCGGTGCGCGCGCTGGGCGTGGTCGATCTGCCGACCATGCAGAAAAAGATGAATCTGCATTTCTCGCTCACCCTCGATCTGTTCGGCAACGAGATCTCCACCAACGCCGCCAACGCCTTCAACTCCGGGCTCAAGGGCCGCTTCCGCGAAGACAAGATGACCGACGATCACACCCTGCTGGACGACACCTACCCCGTCATGCGGCTGGTCGACGGCGTCATCGCCGAACAGCAGGTGCCCGCTTTGTCGGCGCTCAACATGCGGCTGCGCGATGACTACGTGATCGACGCCGCGAGCGGCGTCGGCCGCTGGAACAAGGTGATCGAAAAAGCCGGCCTCGATTTCCGCCTGTCTCTGCCCCACGTCGCGTTCAACCGTGGCATCGGCGAATTCGCCAGTGTGGAGGCCGATGTCTCGGGCACGCTGATGACGGCCGAAGCCTGGGCGGCGGCCAAGGACAGCATGCTGCCGTCGACCGAGGATAATCTCTACATCACCAGCCTGATGACGCCGGTGCAGGAGAACGGTGCGTATGCGGGGTGGATTTCGGCGCCCAAGGTTGGGATTGATAATAAGCCTGGGAATTTTGAGTATGTGAAGGTGCATGCTTAAGGTCGGACGAATCTTCTTTTTCTGAAGAAAAAGAAGCAAAAAGACTTTTATCCATGAAGCATTTTGCCCTCGGATCGGGGACAAAACGCTTCATGGGTGAAAGTTTTCTGGTTCTTTCTTACCTTCCGCACCCGGCTGTCGGGAGAAAAGTAAGTTGCTAAAGCAGCATTTGATCGACCCCGAAATCTGCATCCGCTGCAACACGTGCGAGGCCACGTGCGGCATCGGCGCCATCACGCATGACGCCAACAACTACGTGGTCGACGCGGCGATCTGCAATGGCTGCATGGACTGCGTCGCCCCCTGCCCCACCGGGGCCATCGACAACTGGTTCATGGTCGATGCGCCATTCTCGCTCGACGACCAATTCAGTTGGAGCGACCTGCCCCCCCGCCCGCCGGAAAACGCGGACGCGCTCGATGACGAAGCAACCGCCCTGCTGGCCGAGGCCCACGCCCGCGCCGGCGGCCGCGCGGTGGCACCCGCCAGTGCCGCCAAGCCGCGCATCAATCTGTTCAATCGCGACGCGCCCGCCATCGCCACCGTCGCCGGCAATTTCCGCATCACCACGGCGGACGCGGAATCGGACGTGCGGCACATCATCCTCGATTTCGGCGCCGTCGCGTTTCCCGTGCTGGAGGGCCAATCGATCGGCATCCTCCCCCCAGGCACGGACGCCGCCGGCCACCCGCACGCGATGCGACTTTATTCAGTCGCCTCGGCGCGTGACGGCGAGCGTCCCAACACCAACAACCTCGCTTTGACCGTCAAGCGCGTGCGCGAGACCGGTCCCGATGGCAGCGTCATCGCCGGCGTTGCGTCGAACTATCTCTGCGATCTCCCGCGCGGCGCCACGGTACGTGTCACCGGTCCGTTCGGCGCCACCTTCCTGATGCCCGACGACCCCGACGCGGACATCGTGATGATCTGCACCGGCACCGGCGCCGCGCCGTTCCGCGGCTTCACCGAACGCCGCCGGCGGCTTGCGTCCGGTGCCGCCCCGCGTGGCCGCCTGCATCTGTTCTTCGGTGCCCGCACGCCGCAGGAGCTGCCCTATTTCGGCCCGCTGCAGAAAGTCCCCGCGACGGTGCTGACCCAGGAACTGGTCTATTCCCGCCTGCCCGGCCGCACCCGCGAATATGTCCAGGACCGCATGCGCCAGCGCGCCGCCGACCTCGCCGGCCTGCTGCGCCGACCCACCACGCACATCTTCATCTGTGGGCTGCGGGGCCTGGAGGATGGCGTGGAACAGGCGATGACCGATATCGGCCGACAATACGCGATCGACTGGCAGAGCCTGCGCCAGTCGATGCTTGCCGAAGGCCGATATCACGCGGAAACCTACTGAAACACCCCGGTCCGCGCCGATCCACATCTTCTTTTAACCCACGCACGGTAGGACTCGAGGACCTTCGCTCCCTTTGGAGTAGTCCTTGCCCCACACCACCCTGCCGCCCGCGCAACCCGTTCGGCGTACGTTCGCGCTGTTCTATACCGGCCTCGCCATGGTGGCGGCCATGGCGGTCCTCGTCGCTTGGATCCAGCTCGACGCCCGCGCGGCGGCACGGCATCAGGCCGAGCAGGCCGCCGCCAATATCACGGTGTCCCTGGCGCACGAGATCGACCAGCTGGTGCGCTCGCTCGACGTGTCTTTGCAAAGCATCGCCCACGACATGGCCGTGCCTGAGCTCGCGGCGATGCCGGCCGAGGTCCAACATCGTGTCCTGTTCAATCACGTCCTGGCGTCGGACGCTGTTGACGGCGTGTTCGTCACCGATGACGCAGGCTGCATCATCAAAGACTCCCTGATCGAGAAGGCACGCCACAACTGCGTCACCGATCGAGCGTATTTCATGTTGCAGCGGGATCACCAGAATCTCGGGCTGCTGCTCAGCGAACCGCTCAACAACCGGTCGAATGGCGCGCTGGCGATCACCCTCAGCCGCCGCATCATACATCCGGATGGCCGGTTCGCCGGCATCGTGGTCGCCGGTCTGCCGCTCAGCCGGATCCAATCGATGTTTCAGGGCCTCAATCTGGGTCCGCGCGACATCATCAATCTGGCCAGCATCGATCCGGGCGTGCTGCTGGCTCGGCAGCCTTACAGGGAGTCCGATATCGGACGTAGCCTGAGTTCCAGCCCGGTGTTTGCGCAATTGCGGCAGCGCGAGTCCGGCGTGTTCGAATCTGCCAGCCAAATCGACGGCGTCGTGCGCAGCTACAGCTATCGCAAGGTCGATGGCTTGAACCTCGTCGTCGCCCTGGGCTTCGATACCCAGGCCATTTACGCGGCATGGCGGCAACGCAGTCTGGTTCTCGCCGTCTTTATCTGTGCCCTGCTGATCATCAAGCTCGCGCTCGCCAGAACATTGCGCCGCGAACTGATCCGGCGGCAAACAGCCGAGACGGCAGCGCACCAAGCCGCCCTGATCGCCGAGCGGGCCACGGTGGCCCTCAGCCAGGCGCTGGCACCGATCGACACATTATTCAAGAACACCGCCGACACCATGCTGGTGATCCGCGTCACAAGCGACGATTTCATCTACGAGGCGGTCAATCCGGTATGGGAGCAGCTGGTCGGCGTGTCCACCCATGCGGCCATCGGCAAATCCCCGCACCAGGTGCTGCCGATCGAGACGGCGACAGCGGTTGGCGAGCATTGGCGCGCCTGCGTCCATGACCGGGCCACACAGCGCATGCGCCTGGAGTTCCCGATCGGCAGCCGGCGCGAATGGGACATCGTGATCCTGCCGATCCTCGATGCCGATCAAGCGGTCGATCGTCTGGTCGTCGTTGGTCGCGACGTCACCGAACATAACCGGCTGGAAAACGCCCTGCGACAGGCCCAGAAGATGGAGGTGATCGGCCGCCTGGCAGCAGGGGTCAGTCACGACTTCAACAATATCCTGCAAATCATCAGCGGCGGGGTGGAGACCCTGCGCGACGAGCAAAATCTGTCGACCAGCTCGCAGGACATGCTCGAGATGGTAGACCGTGCCAGCCGCCGTGGCGCCTATCTGACGCATCATCTCCTGGCGTATTCGCGCAAGCAGATCCTCGCGCCCAAAACGACCGACCTCACCGACCTGCTCGACAAGCTCGTGAGCGTGCTGTCACGCACCTTGGGCGCGGATATCGCGATCAGCCTCGCCTTCGAACAGCCGGTCGGGAGCGTCGTCATCGACCGCAGTCAGCTGGAAACCGCGTTGATGAATCTCGGCATCAACGCAGCCCACGCGATGCCGGACGGCGGCAGCCTGCGGTTCGAGATCAGCAGCGCCGATGCGGCCCCGTTCGAGGCACTGCGATCAGGCCGCTATGTCTGCATCGCCGTGATCGACACGGGGTCCGGCATGCGCCCCGATATCCTGGAACGCATCTTCGACCCGTTCTTCACCACCAAAGGTCTGGAGGGGACCGGCCTTGGCCTGGCGATGGTTCAAGGATTTTGCCGGCAATCCGGTGGCGATGTCCGCGCGATCAGCGAGCCGGGCCAGGGGTCCCGGTTCGAAATTTGGCTGCCCGAAGCCGGCACGTCCGCCCCAGCCCGGCAGCAGACGGCCACATCAGCCAGTCCCAACGCCGGCGGCCAGGTGCTGGTGGTCGACGATATGCCGGATGTTCTGCGCACGATGGTCGCATTTCTGCGCAGTGCCGGTTTCGCGGTCGTCGCCGCCTCCGGCGCAAAACAGGCCCTGTCTATGATCCGTGACGGCCAATATTTCGACCTGCTGGTCACCGACTATATGATGCCCTCGATGAAAGGCCCCGATCTGATTCGCCACGCCAGGCTGCTGCAGCCCGGGCTGCCCGCCGTGGTCGTCAGCGGCTACGCCGACGTCAGCGGTTTCCTCGCCGACCTGCCGAACACGTTCCTGCTGCACAAACCATTTTCCCGCGCCGAGTTGGTCGAGCAGGTCAGTTCGCTCATCAAGGAGACGGCCGTGTGATCTCCGCCGCGTGATCGGCCACATCCGCCAGCAACGCCCACCGCTCATGGTCCCGCCAATCGCCGGCAATGCGCAAATACCGCGGCGAAAACCCCTCCCGGCGAAACCCCAATCGCGCCGCCAGCGCCAACGACGCCGCATTGCCCGGCTGAATATTGGCCTCCAGCCGATGCAGCCCGAGCTCGTCGAACGCATAGCGCGTCGCCAACCGCACCGCCTCCGTCATCAACCCACGCCCGGCCATCGGCCGCATCCCGTAATAGCCGAGATAGGCACTCTGGAACGCTCCACGCACGATCTGGCTGATATTGACCACGCCGACGATCGCCCCCTCCGCCCGCGCCACCAGGCCCACATTGGCCGGGGTCAACAGGCCTCCAAACCAGCGCTGGAACCCATCCCAGTCGGTAAACGGCTCCGCCCACGGCGCGTGATAGGCCCGGCTATCGACGTTGCCCTGAATGAGGTCCGCGGCATCGGCACGCGTCGCGGGCGCAAGGGACACAGGAGACATGGCGCTGATCTAGCCCAAACCCGTCCAAATCGCGAAGCCGACTTGATTATGCCGCACCGCAGCGCGACAAGGCGTGCGGCAGACGACGAGGATCTTCAGTGACGTTCGAACATCGGCGCCGCGTGGCGTTCGGCGATACCGACGCGGCCGGTATCGTCTATACCGGCCGCTTCTCGTCCTACGCGCTGGAAGCGATCGAGGCCTGGTTCCGCGCCACCATCGGCGTCAGTTGGTATGAAATGACCACCGACCTCGGCATCGGCACCCCCTTCGTTCACACCAGCCTCGATTTCCGCTCCTCGCTGACCCCGCGTGACGAGTTGCTCACCGAAGTGGCACTCAGCAAAGCCGGCCGCTCCTCGCTCACCTTCACGATCACCGGCCGCGTCGCCGACAGCCGCCGCCTGTCTTTCGAGGGCCGGTTCGTGTGCGTGTTCGTCGACAAAGCCTCGGCCAAACCGATTGCCATTCCGGCCCCGTTCCGGGCGGCGATCATGGGTGCCGTCCAGACCTGAACTGGTCCAATCTGCCGATCATGCCGAACCCCACCCTCGTCGAACGTGACCTCACTCGCGACGAAATGACCCGCATGCGCGACGGGCTCGCCACGCGACGCGGCGACGACACTCTGCTGACCCGCGCGCAAGGACGTCGCAGCATGATTCTCGAAGTCGGTGACCGGTTTATCGGCTGCGTCAGCGGTTTGGACCAGGGGGACTGGTTCTACATCACCGACATCTGGCTGGAGCCGTCGTTCCGCAACAAAGACCTCGGCGCGCCGTTGCTGGGCCGCCTCGAACGCAGCGTCAGCCAGGCGGGCAGGCATCAATTCTATACCTGGTGCGCCAGCGACCACACGACGGCGTTTTTCCAACGCCAGGGCTACCATCCGTTCTGCCACCTTGGCAGCTATGTCGCGCCGCATACAAGGCAGACCGGCTTGCGCAAATTTCTGGTGGACTGACGAAGGAAGGCTGGTCTGTGCCCAGACCCGCAAAGGGGCGAGCCCCTTTGAACCCCGGGTGATAAGAGTCTTTGGCGAAGGGGGCCGACATTGAGGCCGCAACGTCCGACTAGGCCCCCTTCGCCAAAGAATCTTCATATCTAAGGTCCAGGGGCTTGGCCCGTCGCGCGAAGGCGCGCTCCGGTTCTCGCGCGAAGGCGCGCTCCGGATCTCGCGCGAAGGCGCGCTCCGGACCTGGCGGGTCTGGGCGAAGGTGGCCCAAGGTTCCGCTCGACGGCTTCGTCGCGTGGAATGGCCACCGGAGAGAGAGGCCAGCCTTCCTTCCTTCGTCAGTCCAGCCCTTGACGATCGCCGGGCGATGGGCCATTTGCCAATCAGGACCAACAAGGTCCGATTAATTTGGTCCTTCAGGGATGCCCTGCCATGCTCAGGCTCTCCAAACTCGCGGATTACGCGGTCGTCGTGCTGACCCGCCTGGCCGATGAGGATCATCACCCGCACGACGCGGTGCAGACCTCGCCTGGCATAGCCGGGGCCACGGGGGTTCCCGAGCCGACGGTCGCCAAGGTGTTGAAGGCGTTGGCCGGTGCAGAGCTGGTAGCGTCCCAGCGCGGGGCGCGAGGCGGCTATCGGCTGCTGCGCCCGCTGCATGCGATCGCCGTCGCGGACGTGATTCGCGCCATTGACGGTCCGATCGCGCTGACCGCCTGCGTCGAGGGTCATACCGGCACGTGCGACGTGCAGGGCATGTGCGCGATGCGCGGACGCTGGAATCTGGTGAACGAGGCCATCGAGCAGGCGCTGGGCAGCATCACGCTGGCTGACATGCGGGCGGCCTCTGTTCCCCCCTTGTTTCGTGACGATGTTCCGTTCACGCCGATATCACCCATCCAAGTCGCCTTGACCACGCCCCCCGCCGAATAGGGAAGCCATCATGTCCGCTGTCGCCGAAACCCTCGACACCCTACAATCCTTGACAGACTCGCCCTATAAATGGGGGTTTTCGACCGATATCGAAATGGATATCGCGCCGAAAGGGCTGACTGAGGACACGATCCGGCTCATCTCCGCGCGCAAGAACGAACCGGAATGGCTGCTGGCGTGGCGCCTGAAGGCGTTCGCGGCGTGGTTGAAGATGGAGGAGCCGACCTGGGCGCGGGTGGCGCATCCGCCGATCGACTATCAGGACCTGCATTACTACGCGGCCCCCAAGAAGAAGACCGGGCCGAAATCGCTGGACGAGGTCGATCCCGAGCTGCTGCGGACGTACGAGAAACTGGGCATTCCGCTGAAGGAGCGCGCCATTCTCGCGGGCGTGGTGCCCGACGAGAATGAGCGCCCGCAGGTGGCCGTGGACGCGGTGTTCGATAGCGTGTCGGTCGCGACCACGTTTCGGGAATCGCTGGGCAAGGTCGGCGTGATCTTCTGCCCGATCAGTGAGGCGGTGCATGATCACCCCGACCTGGTGCGCCAGTATCTCGGCAGCGTGGTGCCCGCCGGGGACAACTACTTCGCGGCCCTCAATTCCGCGGTGTTCACCGATGGCAGTTTCGTGTTCATCCCCAAGGGCGTGCGCTGCCCAATGGAGCTGTCCACCTATTTCCGCATCAACGCCCGCAACACCGGGCAGTTCGAGCGTACGCTGATCATCGTCGAGGATCGCGGCTACGTCTCGTATCTGGAGGGCTGCACCGCGCCGCAGCGCGACGAGAACCAGCTGCACGCCGCGGTCGTCGAGCTGGTGGCGCTGGAGGATGCGCAGATCAAATACAGCACGGTGCAGAACTGGTATCCGGGCGACGCCAACGGTGTCGGTGGCATCTACAACTTCGTCACCAAGCGGGGGGCGTGTCGGGGCGCGCGCAGCAAGATCAGCTGGACGCAGGTGGAGACCGGATCGGCGATCACCTGGAAATATCCCAGCTGTATTCTGCAGGGTGACGATAGCGTGGGTGAGTTCTATTCGGTCGCTGTCACCACCAACCGCCAGCAGGCGGACACCGGCACCAAGATGATCCATATTGGCCGCAACACGCGCAGCACCATCGTCTCCAAGGGGATCAGCGCCGGGCGGTCGAACAACACCTACCGCGGCCAGGTGAAAATCCTGCCCAAGGCGCATGGCGCGCGCAACCACACGCAATGCGACAGCCTGCTGATCGGCGATCAGTGCGGCGCCCACACGGTGCCGTATATCGAGAGCCGCAACCCGACCGCGAAGCTGGAACATGAAGCCACCACCTCGAAGATCGCCGAGGATCAGCTGTTTTACTGCCGTCAGCGCGGCCTGTCGCATGAGGATGCCGTTGGCCTGATCGTCAATGGCTTCTGCAAGGACGTGCTGAAGGAACTGCCGATGGAATTCGCCGTCGAGGCGCAAAAGCTGCTCGCCGTCAGCCTTGAGGGCTCGGTTGGGTGATGAAGGACAATCGAGATGCTTGAGATCAAGGGACTGCGCGCGGACATCGACGGCAAGGAGATCCTGAAAGGGATCGACCTGGTGGTGCCGGACGGCGAGCTGCACGCCATCATGGGGCCGAACGGGTCGGGCAAGTCGACCCTGTCCTATGTGCTGTCCGGCCGCGACGGCTACACGGTCACCGGCGGGACGGCGACGTTCGACGGGCATGATCTGCTGGCCATGGAGCCCGAGCAGCGGGCGGCGACCGGGCTGTTCCTGGCGTTCCAGTATCCGGTGGAACTGCCGGGGGTGAACAATGCCAATTTTCTGCGCACAGCACTGAACGCCGTGCGCCGCGCCCGCGGCGAGCCCGAGCTCGACGCCGTGCAGTTCCTCAAGCTGGCGCGGGCTGAAATCAAGCGTCTGTCGATGTCCGACGACATGCTGAAGCGCAACGTCAACGTGGGTTTCTCTGGCGGTGAGAAGAAGCGCAACGAGGTGCTGCAGATGGCGGTGCTCGGCCCCAAGCTCGCGATTCTCGACGAGACCGACAGCGGGCTCGATATCGACGCGCTCAAGATCGTGGCTGATGGCGTCAATGCGTTGCGGGGGCCGGCGTTCTCGGCCCTGGTGATCACTCACTACCAGCGCCTGCTCGATTATATCGTCCCCGATCACGTGCACGTGCTGGCGGGCGGGCGCATCATCCGCTCCGGCGGGCCGGAGCTGGCGCATGAGCTGGAAGCGACCGGCTACGCTTCCGTGATCGCGGACGCGGCATGAGCGGGTTCAGCCAGTTGCAGTCGGGGGCCGAGCGGTTCCTCGCCCGCTATGACGAAGCGCGCCACCGGCTGCGTGGTGACGCCGGCGTGCGCGACGCGGCGGCTACCGCGTTTCGCCGCACCGGTCTGCCAGGCGCCCGCGAGGAATCCTGGCGCTACACCAATTTGCGCCCGCTGGTCGATCTGAGCTTCGCCGAACCCGCGTTACCGACCGGCGATTGCACCGCACTGCTGGCCCGCCTGCCGGCGATCGAGGGGCCGCGCCTGGTGTTCGCCGACGGCCGGTTCCGCGCCGATCTGTCGGCGGTGCCCTCGCACGTGTCGGTGCGCACCGGCGCCCCGTCGTTCGGCACCCTGGCCCGCCCTGATTCGGACAAGATGGTGGCCCTGAACACCATGTTGGCCGAGGACGGCGCCGCCATCTCGGTGCCCGAGGACATGCAGGCCGGCACCATCCTGCTGGTCAGTCTCGCCACCAATGCCGCCGATACGCCGGTGGGGTTTCATCCCCGCCATAGCGTGGAACTCGCCCGCGGCGCCTCGCTGACTTTGGTCGAGATTTCGATCGGGGATGGCGCCTATCTGCATAACCCGGTGACCAGTGTGACCATCGGCGAGGCCGCAACCCTCACCCATCTGCGGCTGCAGAACGAGTCCGCCACGGCGTTTCACATGTCCACTTTGTATGCCGACGTCGCGGCCGGGGGCACCTATGACAGCTTCGCCCTCACGCTCGGCGCGCGGCTGGCGCGGATGGAGGTGCATGCCCGCCTCGCCGGTGAAAAGGCCACCGCCCATCTGAATGCCGCGCAATTGCTCGGCGCCAACCAGCATGCCGACTTCACCACCGTGGTGCGCCACGACGCGCCCTCCACCGCCAGCCGGCAGACCGTCAAAAACGTGCTGACCGGTGCCGCGCGCGGCGTATTCCAGGGCAAGATCGAGGTCGCCCGCATCGCCCAGAAGACCGACGGCTACCAGATGAACCAGGCCCTGCTGCTGTCGGCCGACGCCGAGATGGACAGCAAGCCGGAGCTGGAGATTTTCGCCGACGACGTGAAATGCTCGCACGGCGCCACGGTGGGCGCGCTGGACGGCGAACAGCTGTTCTATCTGCGCAGCCGCGGCGTGCCGGAAGCCGAAGCGCGCAACATCCTGGTGCGCGCGTTCCTGTCCGAGGCGCTGGATCCCATCGCCCACGATACCGCCCGCGCCGCGATGGAAGCAGCCATCGAGGATTGGTGGTCGAGGCAATCAGCATGAATCATTTTTCGCCGACCCGGGCATTCGACATCGCTCGCATCCGCGCCGACTTCCCGATCCTGTCGGAGACGGTCCGCGGCAAACCCCTGGTATTCCTCGACAGCGCCGCCTCGGCGCAAAAACCCCGCATGGTGATCGACGCCATGGTGCACGCCATGGAGCACCAATACGCCAACATCCATCGCGGCCTGCATTGGATGAGCGAGCGCACCACGGAGGCCTATGAAGCGGCGCGCGATGCGGTCGCCGGCCTGCTCAACGCCGCCGATCGCCGCGAGATCGTGTTCACGCATAACAGCACCGAAGCGATCAATCTGCTGGCGCACAGCTTCGGCCGCGGCGTGCTCAAGCCCGGCCAGGCGGTGGTGATCTCGGAGATGGAGCACCATTCCAACATCGTGCCCTGGCAGATGCTGCGTGACGCCCACGGCATCGAACTGCGCGTGGCACCCATCACCGATGCCGGCGAGCTCGACATGGTCGCCTACGAAGCCCTGCTCGCCGACGGCAAAGTCGGCCTCGTCGCGATCACCCATATGTCCAACGTGCTCGGCAGCTACACGCCCGCCGAACGCATCATTGCGCTGGCGCACGCGCACGGCGCCAAGGTGATGCTGGATGGCTCGCAGGCCGTGGTGCATCGCCGCGTGGACGTACAGGCGCTGGACGTCGATTTCTACTGCTTCACCGGCCATAAACTCTACGGCCCGACCGGCATCGGCGTGCTGTATGGCAAGCGCGCGCTGCTCGACGCGATGCCCCCGTTCATGGGCGGCGGCGACATGATCTCTTCGGTCACGTTCGAGCGCACCACGTGGGCCGAGGTGCCGCACAAGTTCGAGGCCGGTACCCCGCCGATCATCGAGGGCATCGGGCTGAAGGCCGCCGTCGATTACGTGCAGGCGATCGGCTACGACGCCATCGCGGCGCACGAGGCGGCGCTGACCGAACACGCGCTGGCCCGCCTCGCCGCCGTCGAGGGCATCAACGTGATCGGCCACGCGCAGGATCGCGGCGGCGTCGTGTCCTTCATGCTCGATCGGGCGCACGCCCACGACATCGCCACCCTGCTCGACCGCAACGGCATCGCGGTGCGCGCCGGCCACCATTGCGCCGAGCCGCTGATGCGCAGGCTCGGTCTGCAAAGCACGGCGCGGGCGAGCTTCGGCATCTACAGCACCGTCGAGGAAATCGACGCGCTGGCCGACACGCTCGGCAAGATCAGGGAGTTCTTCGCCTGATGTTCGACGATGTCCGCGACCTCTACAGCGCCACCATCATCGAGCGCGGCCGCCGCCCCCGACACATGCAGCGGCTCGAGCGGTTCGACGCGACGGCCAAAGGTGACAACCCGATGTGCGGCGATCGGGTGCAGGTGTGGGTCAAGCGGGCCGAGGATGGCCGTATCGCCGACACCGGCTTCGAGGCGCGCGGCTGCGAGATCAGCAAGGCCTCGGCCGATCTGATGGTGGAAGCGGTCGCCGGCCACACCGGCGAGGACACCAAACGCCTCTTCGCGTCGTTCCGCGCCATGGCGCAAACCGGCATCTGCCCGGATTGCGCCGACTTCGCCGCCCTGCGGCCGCTGGCCAGCGTGCACGAATATCCGTCACGCGTGAAATGCGCGACACTCCCCTGGCACGCTTTGATCGCGGCGCTGGACGGGGCAGGGAGTGCGAGCAGTGAGTGAGGGCACGATGAACGACCATCCCAGCCAGCCTGTCTCCACCTGGACGCCGGACGGCGAGCAGGTCGCCCGCCCCAGCGAGGACGCGCTGATCGCCGCCTGTGCGACGGTCTATGACCCGGAAATTCCGGTGAACATCTATGAGCTCGGCCTGATCTATCTCATCGAGCAGGACGACGCCGGCAAGGTGAAGGTGGAAATGACCCTCACCGCCCCGGCCTGCCCCAGCGCGCAGGAATTGCCGCTGCAGCTGCGGGAGGCCATGATGGCGGTGCCCGGCGTGTCAGATTGCGACGTCGAGGTGGTCTGGGATCCACCCTGGGACCCCAGCCGCATGACGGAAGATGCCCGCCTCGCCTTGAACATGTTCTGACGAACGCCGAGGTATATGCCATGTCCACCACACTGACCGCCGCCAAACCCCGCCGCGCTTTACCGCCGCTGATGTCCCTCACGGACGCGGCCGCCGACCGGCTGCGCTCGCTGTATGAGAAGGGGCAGGCGGGCATGCTGCTGCGCGTTGCCGTCGGCACCAAGGGCTGTTCCGGCCTGTCCTACGACATGAACTGGGTGGAAGCACCCGGCCCCGGCGACGAACTGGTCACCGACAAGGGTGTCAGCGTCGTCGTCGATCGCAAAGCCACCTTGTTCCTGATCGGCACAGTGATGGACTACCAGGTCCAGGCCCTGTCCTCCGGCTTCACCTTCATCAACCCCAATGAAAAAGGCCGCTGCGGATGCGGAGAGAGCTTTCACGTCTGACGGCGGCTGGCTTTTTTCTCATGATAGGCGGCTGCTGGAGCGCAGCCGCCCGCGCCGACGACACCGTGGCGCCGGGCGACCTCGCGGCAATCCAACAGGTGATTACGTCCCAAGAGGACGCTTTCCAACACGACGACTCGACCAAGGCATTCGGTTACGCGACGCCCGAACTGCAAACCATGTTCGGTGACGCGACCAATTTCATGAGCCTGGTCAAACGCGGCTACCAGCCGGTCTACCGGCCCAAATCCTTCACCTTCAACAACGCCCACCCCGACGGCGACAGCATCGTCCAGGAAGCCAGCGTCGTCGGCCCGGACGGATTGCTGCACACCGCCATCTACACCATGGAACGCCAACCCGACGGCACCTGGCGCATCGCCGCCTGCCAACTCATCGACCGCCCCAGCATTTCCAGTTGAGTTGGTGGTGGGACTGGCTCAATCGAAGCAAGCAAGCCTGGGCTCTCCCTCCGGTGGCCGTTCCACGCGACGAAGCCGTCGCGCGGAACCTTGGGCCACCTCCGCCCAGACCCGCAAAGGGGCACACGCCCCTTTGAACCCCCAGACTTAGAGCGTGATCGCTTCTGGTAGGGGAAGCGATCACGCTCTAGCTCTTTGTTTTATCGAGCATGTTTGTCGCGCAGAGTGGTCAACCTTATGCGATCATGCTCGAAGGGTCGTTGGAATCTAAGAGTCTGTTTGAAAACGCGCTAGGGTGAGCAAGCTGGCGTGATTTTCCGAGCACCGAAGTGGCGCGACCGATGGGTCGTGAGCTCCGCTCGGTCGATCGCCGAGCGAACGGAGCGCAGGAAAAGCGCGTCAGATGGCCACCATAAGTGAGTTTTCAAACGGACTCTGAGGTCCAGGGGCTTGGCCCGGCTTGCTTTCTTCAATCGAACCAGTCCCACCACCGACTCCACTGGCGTGGCGGCGGTGGGCGCGGCACCATGGGGGAGTTTGAGCGAGGAGGGTGCTGTGGGTGGATTGGGGCGGGTGATTTGGGTTGCGGGGGTGGTGGTGGCGGGCGGGGTGGTTGCTGCTCAGGCGCAGACGGTGGACGCCATCACCAAGAAGCTGCGGGAGACGGGCAGCATCACCATGGGGTATCGCGAGACCATTCCACCCACGTCGTTTCTCGACGAGTCCGGCAAGCCGGCCGGCTATTCGGTGGACATGTGCCACAGCATTCTCGAGGCCATTCGGGTGCAGATGAAGCTGCCGGCGCTGAAGATCACCAATGTTCCGGTGACTTTGCAGACGCGCGAGGCATTGGTCGCGAACGGGACGGTGGATATCGAGTGTGGTGGCACGGTGAACACGTTCGCGCGCAGCCACCAGGTTGATTTTACCCCAGTGACGTATGTCGCCTCCAACCAGTTTCTGGCGCTGAAGGCCACGGGCATCAAGGATCTCAAGGACCTTGACGGCAAGATCATCGCGATCGCCGGCAGCGGCAGCAGCGTGAAGGACCTCGATGATTTGATTGCCAGGGAGAAGCTGAACGTCAAGCTGCTCAATGTGGATGACCACGCAGCGGCGCTGATCGCCATCGAGAGCCGGCGCGCGGACGCCTATTTCAGCGACAATTCGGCGTTTTACGGACTGGTGAAACAGTCGCGTCATCCCGAGGCGCTGGCCATTGTCGGGCCCGAGATCGGCTATGCGCCGCAGGGCTTCATGATCCCCAAGAACAATCCCGAGTTTCTGTGGATGGTCGATCACCAGATGGCGAAGATGTTCGAATCCGGCGAGGCGGAAAAGATCTACATGAAGTGGTTCGGCCCTTATGGCGGCTCGGTCGGTCCGAAGCTGCGCGCCGCGTGGGAGACCGCGTCGTTCCCTGAATAAGCCGCAAGCCTGCTGATGAATTATCGCTGGGATTGGTCGGTTCTTTGGCGTGAGCCGTATGGCGGATGGCTGCTGAGTGGGTTGGGCTGGACGCTGGCGGTAACGCTCGGCAGTTTTGTGGTGGCGCTGGCCGTCGGCCTGCCGATGGGGATTGCCGGTCGGCTGCCCAGCCGGGCGACGCGGGCGGTGGCTTCTGTCTATGTCGGGCTGTTTCGCAGCGTGCCGCCATTGGTGCAGCTGTTCCTGTGGTATTTCGTGATCCCCGATCTGCTGCCGGACGCGGCGGGCATGTGGGTGAAGCGGGACATGCCGTATCCGGAGCTGACCACCGCCAGTGTGGCGATCGGCCTGTTCGCCGCCGCCCGGGTGGCCGAGCAGGTGCGCGCGGGGCTGCTGGCGGTGGAGCAACGGCTGCTGCCGGTGGCGCTGGCCAGTGGCTTGCGACCGTTGCAGGCGTTTCGGCTGATTCTGCTGCCGCTGGGCTTGCGTCGCGTCATCGGCCCGCTGACCGGGGAGGCGCTGGTGACCATGAAACTCTCCTCGCTCAGCCTGGCGATCGGCGTGCTGGAGCTGACCGCGCAGAGCCGGCACATCGAGAACGAGACGTTTCAGGGGTTCGAGGCGTTCACGGCGGCGACAATCCTGTATCTGGTGATCGGGCTTGGGCTGACGGCGGTGATGGGTGTGATCGCCCGGCGGGCACGCTGATGGACGACTTCGATTGGGCGGTCATCCTCCGCAGCGCGGGCTTTCTCGGCCACGGGCTGGCGCTCAGCGCCCTGCTGGTCGCGGTCGCCAGCCTCGGTGGCCTGGGTCTGGGCACGGGGCTGGCGCTGGTGCGGCTGGTGGCCCCGCGCGGGGTCGGGGCGATCGTTGCGGGGTATGTCGCGGTGCTCAGGTCGGTGCCGCTGATTCTGGTGCTGTTCTGGTTCTATTTTCTGCTGCCGATCGCGACCGGGCGGCCGGTCAGTGCGCTCGGGTCGGCGCTGACGGCGTTCGTGCTGTTCGAGGCCGCGTTCTATTGCGAGATCGTGCGCGCGGGCATCGCGGGCGTGCCACAGGGGCAGCGGCTGGCGGCGATGGCGACCGGGCTGCGCGGCTGGCAGGCGCTGCGCCTGGTGATCCTGCCGCAGGCCGCGCGCGCCATGGTGCCGGTGCTGCTCAACCAGGTGATCCTGGTGTTTCAGGACACCTCGCTGGTTTATGTGGTCAGCCTGCGCGACTTCCTCACCACCGCCAATATCGTGGCGACCCGGGATGGACGGCCGCTGGAGATGTACGGCACGGTCGCCGTCACCTATTTGGTGCTGTGCCTGGGCGGCACTTTGCTGATCCGGCTGCGGTCTGCCTGAAGAGTGACTGGATGATCGAAATCTCCCCAATGATCGAGATCGACGGCGTCCAGAAATGGTTCGGCGCGCGGCAGGTGCTGCATGATTGCTCGACCGTGGTCGCCGCCGGTGAGGTGGTGGTGGTGTGCGGGCCGTCGGGGTCGGGCAAGAGCACGTTGGTCAAATGCGTCAATGGGCTGGAACCGTTCCAGGGCGGGCATATCCGGGTCGACGGGATCAGCGTCGGCGCGCGCGGCACGGACCTGCCCCGGCTGCGCACCCGCGTCGGCATGGTGTTCCAGAGTTTCGATCTGTATCCGCATATGAGCGTGCTGGACAATGTCAGTCTGGCCCAGATCCACGTGCTGAAACGGGGGCGGGCCGAGGCGCGGTCCCGCTCGGAGGCGCTGCTCGCCCGGGTTGGGCTGGCGGACAAGATTTCCGCCCGCCCGGCGCAGCTGTCCGGTGGCCAGCAGCAGCGCGTGTGCATTGCCCGCGCTTTGGCGATGGACCCCGCCGCGATGCTGTTCGACGAGCCGACCAGCGCGCTCGATCCCGAGATGGTGCAGGAGGTGCTGGAGGTGATGCAGGCGCTGGCGGCGGGCGGGATGACCATGATGGTGGTCACCCACGAGATGGGGTTTGCCCGCAGGGTCGCCGATCGGGCGGTGTTCATGGATCATGGCCGGATCCTGGAGGACACGCCGATCGGCGAATTCTTCGCGGGCGCGCGCACCGAGCGGGCGCGGCAGTTTCTGGCCAAAGTCCTCACGCATTGACCTGCGGCATTTTTCCATCGGGTGCCTATATCCCGGTTTCGGACAGATCGAGGAGTGCTGACCATGGCCCATCATCCCCTTTCGCAACGCCAGCTCGGCCGCAGCGAGCTTTTGGTCAGTGCCGTGGGGCTTGGCTGCATGTCGCTGTCCGGCGTCTATGGCGACGCCGATGACGCGGCCTCGGAGGCGCTGATCAACCACGCGCTCGATCGGGGCGTTAACCATTTCGACAGCTCGGACATGTATGGCTGGGGCCACAACGAGATGGTGCTAGGGCGCGCCATCAAGGGCCGCCGGGACGAACTGGTGCTGGCCACCAAGTTCGGCCAGGTCAGGCGCGAGGGTGGCCCAAATGGCGTCGATGGCAGCCCCGCTTATGTCGCGAAAGCCTGCGAGGATAGTCTCAAGCGGCTCGGCGTCGAGGTGATCGACCTTTATTACCAGCATCGCGTCGATCCGAGTGTGGCCATCGAGGACACCGTGGGCGCGATGGCGAGGCTGGTGGAGCAGGGCAAGGTGCGGTTTCTCGGCCTGTCGGAGGCTAGTCCCGAGACCATCCGCCGCGCCCACGCGGTGCACCCGATCAGTGCCGTGCAGACCGAGTTTTCGCTGCTGTACCGAGACGAGGCCGAGGCGACGCGGCAGACCACGCGGGCGCTGGGGATCAGTTTCGTTGCCTATTCGCCGCTCGGCCGTGGGTTTCTGGCTGGCGGGATCAAGAGTTTCTCGGACATCGATGGGCGCCGCGCGGCCCATCCGCGTTTTCAGGCCGAGAATTTTGACCATAATCGCGCTCTGGTCGCCAAGATCGAGGCGATCGCCGCGGCCAAGGGCTGCACCCCCGCGCAGATCACGCTGGCCTGGCTGCTCGCCCAGGGGGACGACGTGGTGGCCATTCCCGGCACCCGATACGAAGCCCGGATGGACGAGAATATCGGCGCGCTCGACGTGCGTCTGAGCCAGGCCGAGGTCGCCGCTTTGTCCGCCGCAATCCCGGCCGGGGCTGCGGCCGGCACCCGCTATCCCGCCGCGGCCATGAAAGCCCTTCAGGTATAACAATCTGCTAGCCGGATGACTTTAGATAACACTTCAAAAACAATGGCGGGAACGGCATAGTTCCGGGGTGAGCCATGATCTCCCCCCGCTGGTTCGGCTATGGCCGCTGGCCGCCTTGTTGTTGCTGACGTCCTGCGGCGGCGGCGCGTACCATAGCTCGTGGAACGGGCGCCGCGGCTATGACGGCAATGGCGACTATGGCTACGACCTCGCCGCCTCCCGCCTGGAGGCGCACGAATATCGCGCGGGTGCCAGCAGCCACTACCCCGCCCCCGGCCCGCCGGATGACCCCTGGGGACCTTATATCCGCGAGGCAGCGACCCGCTACGGCGTGCCCGAGCAATGGGTGCGCGCGGTGATGCGCCAGGAAAGCGGCGGCCGGCAATACGCGTCGGACGGTTCGCTGATCACCTCCAGTGCCGGCGCGATGGGTCTGATGCAGGTGATGCCCGGCACCTACGATTTGCTGCGCCGACAATATGGCCTTGGCGACGACCCGTTCGACCCGCACAACAACATCCTGGCCGGCACGGCCTATATCCGCGACATGTACCAGAAATACGGCGCGCCCGGCTTTCTCGCTGCCTATAATGCCGGCCCCAACCGGCTGGACGATTATCTCGCCGGCAACAGCGCGCTGCCGGACGAGACGGTCAACTACCTCGCCCGCATCGCGCCCAATCTCGGCAACCAGATCGCCATGACCGGCCCACTGGCGGGCTTCGCCGGCGGCAATCAATACGCCGCGGCCACGCCCGCGCCCAGCAGCGCCGACGTCGCTTACGCCGGCGGCGGGCTGACCGGGACGCAATATTATGATGGCGCCCCGGCCACCACCAGCGACCCGTCCGATCAGGCGTTCGACGGGGGCGGGCTGGTCACGTCGGGTGCGCCGACCGGCCAGCTGCAGCACCCCATTCCCGCACCGATCACCGTCGTAGCCGCGGCGCCCGCACCTAGCTACGCCCCCCCAAGTTACCCGCCACCGGCCACTTTGCCGCCACAACGCCAGGTCTATGGCAGCGCGCTCGGCATGCGCAACCCACCGCCGGCCCCGCTCATGCCGGCCGCCTATCGACCAGCGCCCGCGCAGCTGCCGCCGCCTCGCCCGCTCCCGCAGTTGGTCGCGGTCGCCGCGCCCGGCACCCCAGGCAGCGGCTGGGCCATCCAGATCGGCGCCTACTCCGACCCCGCCATCTCCCGCATCGCGCTCAGCACCGCCCGATCGCGCGCCGGCAGCGCGCTCGCCGGCGCCCAACCCGCCATCACGCCCATCCAGCGCAACGCTCTGCTCTACCGCACCCGCCTGGTCGGCCTTTCCGCCGACCAGGCCACGGCCGCCTGCGCTGTGCTGGTCCGCAGCGGCCTGGACTGCCTGACCGTGCCGCCCGGCCTATAACGGCGGCCCCGGCCTATAACGGCGGCGAGGACGCCGCCACCAAGGCCTCGCGGACCCGGGCGATCTCGGTTTTCAGCGCGCCGAGCTGTTCGGCCGATTGGCCGGTCGCGCACAGGATGGCCAGCGGCAACGCAGCCGCCCGTTCGCGCAGTGCCCTCCCTTGGTCCGTCAGCCGCACGATCACCTGGCGCTCATTGGTCGGATTGCGATCACGACGAACGAGCCGAGCTCCTTCCAGTCGCTTCAGCAGCGGCGTCAGCGTGCTGGAATCCAGCATCAGCCGCTCCCCGATCCCGCCCACCGTCAGCCCATCCTCATCCCACAGCGCCAGCAGCACGAGATATTGCGGATAGGTGAGCCCGAGCTGGTCGAGCAGGGGCTTGTACACGCGCGTGAGCGCGTGGGAGGTCGAGTACAGGGCGAAGCAGAATTGATCCGCCAGCCGCAGCGGTAGGGACATGGCAGGCTCCGGAAGGGTCGATGACATCACCATGAACATTTAGCACAACAACAGATCGTGCACAAAGATTTCGCTAGACAGCGACGCACCGACAAGTTAGATCAATATATATCGTAAGCGATCATTTTGTGCGCGATGTTTTATCCGCATCTTCCAGGAGGCCACCATGAAAGTGCTCTACACCACCGAAGCGACGGCAACCGGCGGCCGCACCGGCTCGGCCGGCACCACCGACGGCGCGCTGAAAGTCACCCTGACCACGCCCAAGGAGCTCGGCGGCCCCGGTGGCCCCGGCAACAACCCCGAACAGCTGTTCGCCACCGGCTATTCCGCCTGCTTCCTCGGCGCGCTGAAGTTCGTGGCCGGCCAGAAGAAAATCAAAGTGCCGGATGATGCCACCGTGACGGGCACCGTCGGCATCGGCGGCCGCGATGACGGCACCGGTTTCGGCCTCGATGTCGAGCTGGCCATCAAACTGCCGGGCATCGAGCACGCGGTTGCCGAGGAGCTGGTCGCCCAGGCGCACATCGTCTGCCCCTATTCCAACGCCACCCGCAACAGCCTCGACGTCCGCCTCAAAGTACTGTGAGCGACCCCGGCCGACCTGACCAGACGGTCAGGTCGGCTGATTGGCGGCAATCCTGGGATCCGCTGGACCCGCCGCGTAGCGCCGCGCCAACGTCGCGCACACCATCAGCTGAATCTGGTGGAACAGCATCAGCGGCAGCACCACCAGCCCCACCTGGCTGCCGGCGAACAGCACGTTGGCCATCGGCAGTCCGCTCGCCAGACTCTTCTTCGAGCCGCAGAATACGATCGCGATCTCGTCCTCGCGGGAAAACCCCATCATCCGGCTGGCGATCGTGGTGGCACCCAACACCAGCGCCAGCAGCACCCCGTTGGCGATCATCAGCAGCACCAGGTCACGCAACGACAGCTGGTGCCAGATGCCCGCCACCACCCCCTCGCTGAACGCGGTGTACACCACCAGCAGAATCGACCCGCGATCCACCAGCCCCAACACTGATTTGTTGCGCTGGATGAACCCGCCCACCCACGGCCGCAGCAATTGCCCGGCAACGAACGGTGCCAGCAGCTGCTCGACGATGTCCTCCAGCGCATGCGCCGAAAAGCCGCCCTTCGCCCCCATGAACAGGCTGACCAGCAGCGGCGTCGCGATGATCCCGATCAGATTGGACGCTGACGCGCTGCACAACGCCGCCGCCACATTGCCCCGCGCGATCGAGGTGAACGCGATCGAGGACTGCACGGTCGATGGCAGGCAGCACAGAAACATCAGCCCGACCTGCAGCGACGGCGTCAGCATCCACGGCACCAGCAAACCCGACGCCAGGCCCAGCAAGGGAAACAGCACGAACGTGCTCAGCAACACCACCAGATGCAGTCGCCAATGCCGCGCCCCCGCCAGCGCCGCCTGCGGCGACAACCGGGTGCCGTACAGAAAGAACAGCAGGCCGATGGCGAAATTGGCGAGATACCCGACATCGACAGCGGCACTCCCCCGCGCTGGCAACAACGACGCCAACGCCACCATGGTCAGCAACGCCAATAAATACGGATCGAACGGCAGCCTGCGAAGCAACGACATGAAACGAACGGCCTATGGTGCACTGCACACAAGATGAACCAACCCGGCCATTGCGCGCCACCCCCCTGTCAAAACGCATGGCGGCTGTTGACTTCGCGTAGCACGGTCATGGCCATGATCTTGAGATCCAGCCAGATCGTCCAATGCTCGATATAGAACAGGTCGCACGCCACCCGCTGTTCGATCTGATCGACCGTCTTGGTCTCGCCCCGCCACCCGTTCACCTGCGCCCAGCCGGTGATCCCAGGCTTCACCCGATGCCGCACCGCATATTGCTGCACCACGTCGGCGAACAGCTGGTCCGCCGCCTTGGTATTCGGCGCATGCGGCCGCGGCCCCACCAATGACATCGAGCCCCGCAGCACATTCAACAATTGCGGCAGCTCATCCAGGCTGAACTTGCGCAGATATTTGCCAACGCGGGTCACCCTTGGGTCGTCTCGCGTGGTCTGCCGGTCGGCCAGCACGTCGGTCATCCCGTGGTGCATGGTGCGGAATTTGTAGCACAGGAACATCTTGTTGTTGAAACCCATGCGCGGCTGGCGGAACAGGATCGGCCCCGGCGAATCCAGCCGGATCAGCACGGCGATGGCGATCAGGAACGGCGACAGCCCGACCAGAGCGATCGAGGCGAACAAATAATCCAGCACCAGCTTCTGGAACGCCTTCCAATCCTTCAATGGCCGTTCCCGCACGGACACCACGGGGTTCCGCCCGAGGCCCTCGAACTGGTCGCCGGAAAAATGCAGCCCGGCGAGATCGGTGGTCAAACAGATGTCGGCCACCGCACTGCCCAGCTCCTCGAGGATCCGCTTGATCCGCTCGACGGCACTCAGCGGCAGCGCCACCACGATTACATCGATGGTCTCCTCCCGGCTGCGCTGCAACAGGTCGGCAACGGTGCCGCGCACGGCGATGCCAGCATGCGTGTCCGGCACTCGGGCCATCCGGTCGTCATAGACACCCACGATGTGAAACGCGTTTGGTTCGTCGCGCAGCCGCAGAATGAACTCGCGGCTGAATTCGCCGACACCGACGATCGCAACCTTGCGCGCCAGCCGCCCGGTCCGCCCCCAATGACGCACCACCGAGCAAATATACAGCCGCGAAAACCCCAGCAAAGCGAGGCTGCACAGCATCCACACAACCGGCCACGCCCGCGACGGCAACCGCCCTTCCGGCAGGATGAACAGGCACAGGATCACGCATATGCCACCGATGATCAGCGGCACCAGAAACAGGCGGAGCTGGCTCGAGAACGAGGCCAGCGCGGCCACGGTATAGGCGCCGTCGCGGGCCAGAAACAACGCCGCCCCACTGGCGCCCGCCACGGTCGCCAGCCGCAATTGTCCCTCGGGGTAGATATCGGTCAGATGGAACAGGCCGTAGGTCGCCAGCAGCCCCGACAGCATCATCAGCAGCCAATCCGCGATGCGGATAAACCCTGTGATGATCGGCATCGATATCGTGCTCATGGCGCCCCTGACGTCACGGGAGCGTCGATATAGCGCGCGGCGACGGCCAAGTCATGAGCTGTTCAGGCGCTGTTTCGGATCCTCAAACGCCCCGGCCGCCAAAGCCACGGTCCAAACGAAACCGGCCGCTCACGATGATCCCCAGGATCACCGCGAGCGGCCGGTCGTAGACTAGTCGGAAGACGTATTACGCGCGGTTGTTGCGGCGGCGCCGCACCAGGCCGAGGCCAACCAGCGACATGCCGAGGACGGACATGCTGACGGGCTCGGGCACCGCCACTTCCAGGATCGACGGCGTGCCGTTCTGGCG
>Ga0116226_10000183_pt1 | contig 49274 bp, 42 predicted proteins | sample S1TSphfallax_FD_89692 | JGI IMG/M metagenome (GOLD analysis project Ga0116226, IMG submission 89692) | Host-associated microbial communities from peat moss isolated from Minnesota, USA - S1T2_Fa - Sphagnum fallax MG | ecosystem: Host-associated > Plants > Peat moss > Unclassified | place: USA... | reverse complement strand
TGCGTCTGCGCGGCGTCGCCGCTCTTGCGGCCGATCGCGGTGATATAATGGGTGCCGGGCGTCGCACTCGCAGGCACCTGGACGGCATTGGAAAATGTGCCGGTGGCGCTCGACACGACCAAGTCGGTGTCAACCGTATCGAGATACAGGTCGATCGCTTCGCTTTTGCCGAAGCCGGTGCCGGCGGCCGTGACGGGCATGTTCGGGTGCGGAATGGTGGTGGATAATTTTACCGTGCTTTGTGCACGTGCCGGATGCACCCCGGCGAGCAACGGAAGCAGCAGGCACAGGCCCGCGGATGAAAAGCGCATCTTCAAAATCCTTTTGTACAAATCGGAAACGACGGTAGATCATGCGCCGCAAAGCGCGAAATCAAAAGAGCAAAAGTTTTTTGCTTCTTTTTTTCAAAAAAAGAAGACCTTACTTTCTTTACTTTACCGCAACGTGCCGCCGAGTTTGGTGACGGACTGGACGATGCGGGTGGAGACAAACTCGATGTCGGCGTCGGTTGGGGTGTGGTCTTTGGGTTGCAGGGTGACTTCGATGGCGAGGGATTTTTGGCCTTCCGGGATTCCGGGGCCAAGGTAGACGTCGAAGAGCCTGGTGCTGCTGATCAGGGCGCGGTCGGCGGTGCGGACGGCGCGCAACACGGCGTCCGCGGGCAGGTCGCTTGGGACGAGGAAGGCGAAGTCGCGGTGCACGGGCTGGAAGGGGGCGAGGTCCGGGGTGGCGCGGCGGCGGCGTTTGGGGTCGGCGATGGCGTCGAGGAACAGCTCGAACGCGACGGCGGGCTGGATGAGGCCGAGTTTGGCCTGAGTGGTGGGGTGCAGCGCGCCGAAGCGGGCGAGCAGGGTTTTGGGACCCTGGCGGACGGTGGCGCTGCGCCCGGGGTGGTAGAAGGCTGGGGCGTCTGGGGTGGTGGAGAGCGCGTCCAGCGGGACGCCGAGGGCGGCGAGCAGGGCCCACAGGTCGGATTTGGCGTCCATGACGTCGACGGGGCGGGTCGGGGATTGCCAGTGGCGTGGGGTGGCGCCGGTGCGCAGGGCCGCGGCGATCGCGCGCTGGCCGTCGAACGCGTAGCCGGGGCCGATTTCGAACAGCGCGAGATCCGGGTAGCCGCGGGCGGCGTTGCGTTGGGCGGCGGCGGCCAGCGTGGCGAGCGGCGTGGGGCGCATCTGGTCGAGATCGGCGGCGATCGGGTTTTGCACGCGCAGCGTTTCGGCCGGGTCGGCGAACAGGGCGGCGGCGTCGTGGGCGGTAAAGCTGAAGGTGACGCATTCGGCCATGCCGCGGGCTGCCAGCACGCGGCGGGCGAGTGCGGCGCGGGCCTGGCGGGGCGTGAGCGTTGCCTGCGGCACCGCGGTGGCGCGCGGCATCGAGACGGGGACGATGGTGTCGAGGCCGCGTATGCGCAGCACTTCCTCGATCAGGTCGCATTCGGGGGCGATATCAATAGCGCCGGCGGCGGCGGTCGCCGCGCGGTCGGGCTGGACCTGGCCGCCGGTGTCGAGCAGCGGGGCGGCGGCGACGTCGTTGCGCCAGGGGGGGACGTCGACGGTGATGTCGGCATCGGTGCGGGCGGTGGGCGTGAAGCCCAGGCGGTCCAGGATGGTGACGGCGTCGTCGGCTGGAATGTCGGCGCCGCCGAGGCCGGCGAGGCGGGCGAAACGCAGTGTGGCGCGCCGCTGCCAGGCGGGCTCGGCGCCGGCGCTCGTGACGGCGCTCGGTGTGCCGCCGCAGAGGCGCAGGATCATGGCGGTGGCGGCGTCGAGCGCGCGGGGGGGCAGGCTCTGGTCGACGCCGCGCTCGAAACGGGCGCGGGCGTCGCTGCGGAGTTGCAGGCGGCGGCCGGTCAGCGCGATGCGCACCGGGTCGAACAGCGCGCACTCGACGAAGATCCGGGTGGTTGTTTCGGTGACGCCGGTGGTGGCGCCGCCCATGATGCCGCCGAGGGAGATGACGCCGGTGGCGTCGGCGATGACCACGTCGGAGTCCGTTACGGCGTAGGTCTTGCCGTCCAGGGCTGCGAAATTTTCGCCTGGGGCGCCGGGGCGCAGCGTGAGCGTGGGGCCGGCGAGGCGGTCGATGTCGAAGACATGCAGCGGGCGGCCGAGGTCGATGGTGAAGAAGTTGGTAATGTCGACCAGGGCGCTGATCGGGCGCAGGCCGATGCAGGTCAGGCGGCGGATCAGCCAGGCCGGCGATGGACCGTTGCGGACATTTTCGATGGTGCGGCCGAGGACCCAGGGGCACGCGGCGGGGAAATCATTTTGCCAGGTGATTGGGCTGGGTGCGCCGTCGATGCGTTCGGCGTGCCAGGGTTTTAGCGTGCCGAGGCCGGCGGCGGCGAGGTCGCGGGCGATGCCGCGTACGGACAGCGCGTCGCCGCGGTTAGGGGTGACGCCGATTTCGATGATCGGGTCGTCGAGGCCGGTGAACGTGGCATAGGGCTGGCCGGGTTCGGTGCCGGCGGGAAGTTCGATGATGCCGTCATGGTCTTCGCCGAGGCCGAGTTCGCGGGCGGAGACCAGCATGCCGGCCGATGCGACGCCGCGGATTTCGCCGACTTTCAGGACGAGGCCGGTGGCGGGGACGACGGCACCGGGCGGGGCGAAGACGGCGGCCAGGCCCGTGCGGGCGTTGGGCGCGCCGCAGACCACGGTTATTTCGGCGCCGGTGCCGGCGTCCACGCGGCACACGCGCAGGCGGTCGGCGTTCGGATGTTGCACCGCCTCGATGATATGGGCGGTGCGGAACGGCGCCAAGGGTGCGGCGCGGTCCTCGACGCCTTCGACCTCAAGACCGATGGTCGAGAGCGTGTCGGTGAGCCGTTGCAAGGATGCATCGGTGTCGAGATGGTCGCGCAGCCAGGAGAGCGAGAATTTCACGCGGCGGTCCCCTCATGCGCGATGTAGGGGGCGAGCGCCGAGAAACCGTAATGACGCAGCCAGCGTATGTCGCTCTCGTAGAACGGGCGGAGATCGGGCATGCCGTATTTCAGCATCGTAATGCGTTCGATGCCCATGCCGAACGCAAACCCCTGCCACACGCGCGGATCGAGGCCGACATTGGCCAGCACGGTCGGGTGCACCATGCCGCTGCCGAGAATTTCGAGCCAGTCGCCACCGGCGCCGAGGTCGCCGGTGCGGCGGTTCCAGCCGATATCGACTTCCATGGAAGGTTCGGTGAACGGGAAATAGCTGGCGCGGAAACGCACGGGTAACGTGGCGATACCGAAATAGGCGCGCAGGAAATCGATCAGGCAGCCTTTGAGATGCGCTAGCGTAATGTTTTGCTCGATTACCAAAGCTTCGCATTGGTGGAACATCGGGCTGTGGGTGGCGTCGTGGTCGGAGCGGAAGGTGCGGCCGGGGACGATGACGCGGATCGGCGGTTCCTGCGTGAGCATGGTGCGGACCTGCACGGGGCTCGTGTGGGTGCGCAGCACGCGCGGCGCGCCGCCGTTCAGGCCGGGGACGTAGAACGTGTCGTGGTCGTCGCGGGCCGGGTGGTGCGACGGGATGTTGAGGGCGGAGAAATTATGCCAGTCGGATTCGACATCGGGGCCCTCGGCGACGGCGAAGCCCATGGCGCCGAAGATGGCGGCGATTTCCTCGATCGTGCGGCTGATCGGGTGGATGGAGCCGCTTTGTTCGGGCGGCGGCGGCAGCGTGACGTCCATGCGCTCGGCGGCCAGGCGGGCGGTGATGGCCTGGTCCTCCAGCACGGCACGGCGGGCCTCGAGGGCGGCGGTGATGGCGTCGCGCAGCTCGTTCAGTGCGGCGCCGCGGGCGCGGCGTTCGTCGGGCGGGGTGCGGCCGAGTTCTTTCAGCAGGGCGGTGAGCGTGCCGCTCTTGCCGAGGATCTGGACGCGGACGGCATCGAGCGCGCGCAGGTCGGTGGCGTCCGACACCGCGGTGAGGGCGCCGGCGCGCAGTTGGTCGAGGTCGTTTGACATGGGGGTGGGCTGCTAGCAGGGATCAAGCAAGGCAGGAAGGCCTTCTTTTTTGAAAAAAAGAAGCAAAAAACTTTTGCCAGTTGGCTGACCCGGGCTACCTCGACACGGGCCGCGTCAGCCAATGCGTAAAAGTTTTTTGGTTCTTTTTTCAAAAAAGAACACTTCCTTTTACGCAGCGCGAAGCTGGTGGGCTTGAAAGCCCACCCTACGCTGCGAGCAGCTCCACCGCGGCGCGGGCGAGCGCGGTGGCGCCGAGCGCGATGCAGGCCTCGTCCGGCTGATAGCCCGAATTATGCAATGCGTCGTTCCGGCCGGGGGCGCCGGAGCCGATGCGGAGGACGAAGCTTGGGACGGCGCTGGCGATCAGGGAGAAATCCTCGGCGCCCATGGAGGATTCTGCGGGCACGAACACGTCGCCGAGCTGGCGGCGGATGGCGGCGACGCTGGCGGTCAGCACCGGCTCGGCGTTCAGGGTGGGCGGGACGCCGGGCGCCCAATCGACGTCGGCCGGGGTGCGGAAGCTGGTTTCCAGGCCGGCGCAGAAGCGCTTGATGGCGATTTCGGCGCGTCGTCGGATATCGTCGGTGAGCGTGCGGACGGTGCCGCGCAGCGTGCACGCGTCGGGGATGATGTTGTGGACGGTGCCGGCATGGATCGCGCCGATGGTGACCACGCACGCGTCGAGCGCGCCGACCTCGCGCGAGACGATGGTTTGCAGCGCGGTGACCAGGTGGGCGGCGGCGACGATCGGGTCCACCGTGGTGTGCGGGTAGGCGGCGTGGCCGGAGACACCGCGCACGGTGATGTCGAAGCGGTCGCAGGCGGCGTAGTTGGCGCCGTGCACGAAGGCGAATTTGCCGACCGGAATGTCGGGGTGGTTGTGGTAGCCGAGCGCCATGTCCACGCCGTCCAGCACGCCCTCGGCGATCATTTCTTTTGCGCCGCCGAGGATTTCCTCGGCGGGCTGGAACAGCAGGCGCACCGAGCCGGCCATTTCGGGAGCCAGGCGCTGCAGGATGGCGGCGACGCCGAGCAGCGTGCTGGTGTGCACGTCGTGGCCGCAGGCGTGCATCAGCCCGGCATTTTGGCTGGCGAACGGCAGGGCGGTGCGTTCGGCGATCGGCAGCGCGTCCATGTCCCCGCGGATGACGAGCGTGGGGCCGGGGCGCCCGCCATGGATGTCGGCAACCACGCCGGTGCGGCCGACGCCGGTGCGGCAGGCGATGCCGAGGCGCGCGAGCTCGGTGGCGACCACGCCGGCGGTGCGGACTTCCTCGAACGCGAGCTCGGGGTGCGCGTGCAGGTCGCGGCGGATCGCGATCAGGGCGGCTTGCTCGGCCTGCGCCAGGTCGCGGATGGCGGCACCGATATCGTTAATGTGGCCCATGTAGCATCCCTCTCATCCGCCGTACCGCGCGGAGAAACTTGCAGTCGGTGATGCCAAGCTGGCAAGAACGTAATGTGCGGCGGCCAGGCCTGGCGGCAAGCCCGCGATGACCTAGGACGGACCCTGATGGACGATATTTACGCGCCGGCGGCGGCTGAAGCGGCACAGACATCTGCGCTGGACGCCGGGCAAGCGTCGAAAAGCCTCGTGCCGGTGATCCTCTCCGGCGGCACCGGGACGCGGCTGTGGCCGGTGTCGCGCGAGAGCTTTCCGAAGCAGCTTTGGCCGCTGGTGTCGGAGCGGTCGCTGATCCAGGAGACGGCGTTGCGAGCGACCGGCCAGGGCTTCGCCCGGCCGGTCGTGGTCTGCAACGAGGGCCACCGGTTCCTGATCGCCGAGCAATTGCGGGCAGCCGGGATCAACGGCGCGCGCATCGTGCTGGAGCCGGTCGGACGCAACAGTGCGCCGGCGATCGCGGCGGCGGCGCTGCTGGTGGCGGAGGATGATCCGGATGCGGTGCTGTGGCTGATGGCGGCCGATGCCGCGATCACGCGGCCGGAAGCGATGCATACCGCGTTGGCGGCGGCGCACGCGGCGGCGCGCATCGGGCAGTTCTTCACGTTTGGCATGAAGCCGGCGCGGGCCGAAACCGGGTATGGCTATATCGAGGTCGGCGCCGCGCTGGCCGATGCGCCGGGCGCCTATCGCGTCGCGCAGTTCGTCGAAAAGCCCGATGCGGCGACCGCCGCCGCGCTGACCGCGGATGGGCAGCATTTGTGGAACTCCGGCATGTTCGTGTTCAGCGCCCGCACGCTGATCGAGGAGCTGGAGGCATTCGCCCCGGACGTGCTGGAGGCCGTGCGGCGCGCGGTGAGCGCGCGGCGCACCGACCTCGATTTCATCCGGCTGGATCCGGCCGCGTTCGAGGCCTGTCCGAGCATCAGCCTGGACTACGCGGTGGCCGAACGGACCACGCGCGCGGCCGTGGTGCCGGCCGACCTGGGATGGAGCGACGTCGGGTCGTGGCACGCGCTGTGGGAACTCGGCGCCAAGGACGGCGACGGCAATGTCGCGGTCGGCGACGTGGTGCTGGAGGGTGCCGAGAGCTGTTACGTGCGCAGCGACGGCATGCTGACCGCTGTGGTCGGCCTGAAGGATGCCGTGGTGGTGACCACGGACGACGCGGTGCTCGCCATGCATCGCGATTGCGCGCAGGACGTGAAGAAAGTGGTGGAGCGGCTGCGTGCGATGGGTCGGCCGGAAGCGGCGTCGCATAAGGTCTGCTACCGGCCGTGGGGGCTGTACGAGAGCTTGATCTCCGGCGACCGGTTCCAGGTGAAGCGGATCGTCGTCAAGCCGGGGGAAAAATTGTCCTTGCAGAAACATTTCCATCGCGCCGAGCATTGGGTGGTGGTGGCCGGCACCGCCATGGTGACCCGCGACGAGGAGGAGATCATGCTGCGTGAGAACGAGAGCGTGTATCTGCCGCTCGGCGCGGTGCACCGGCTGTATAATCCAGGGCGTATTCCGCTGACGCTGATCGAGGTGCAGGTGGGGTCGTATCTCGGTGAGGATGATATTGTGCGATTTGAGGACACATACGGGCGCGCGTAAGTGTCTGGCTCAAAACTTCCCCGAGCGGCCAGTTACGGCGCGTTTGCTGCGCTCCGGTGCTCACAAACACACCGTATTTGAATCGCCAGGGAAAGTTCCGAGCCAGACAAAAGGAAGTTTGTTCTTCGAACAAAGGAACCAAAAAACTTTTGTCTGTTGGGTTCCGTGCAAAGCTGAAGCGAATGCACGTCATGTGATGACGGCGAAGTAGCAAAAGTTTTTTGCTTCTTTTTTTCAAAAAAGAAGTCCTTTCTTTCTTTAGCCGGGACGTTCCATGCCGCCGACCGCACCCGGAAGCACCACTGCCCAGAAGGCCGCGATCGGCGCCCTCGCGCTGGGGCTTTTCCTGCTCGGCGTGTTCACGTTGTGGAACTTCCTTGGCGCGCTCGCCTGGGCTGGCGTGTTCGCGATCGCGCTGTGGCCGCTTTATTGCCGCGTGCGCACGCGGCGCGGGCCGGGCAAGCACGACGTGCTGCTGCCCGGCGCGTTCACGCTCGCGGTCGCGTTGCTGTTCATCGTGCCGATCGGCCTGGTCGGGCTGCAATTGGGCCGCGAGTCGCATGCGGCGACCGACTTCGTGCGGAACGTGCAGGAGAATGGCTGGCCTGAGCCGGATGCGCTGAAACAATTGCCGGTGCCGCACGCGGCGCTGGATAGTTGGTGGCAGCAGAACCTGACCAATCCGGGTAGCGCGCGCGACCTGGTGACCCGCACCACCAAGGGGCACGTGGGCAATTTCGGCCGCTCGATCGTGCAACAGGTCGGGCGGCGCCTGACGTCCTTCGTGTTCACGCTGCTGACGTTGTTCTTCCTGTTCAAGGAAGGCGAAGCGGTGACGCGGCAGGTGCGCCGCGCGGCAGACCGGGCGTTCGGGCCGCGCGGTGAGCGGGTCGGGCGGCAGATTGTCGCGTCGGTGCACGGCACGGTGAACGGGCTGGTGCTGGTGGGGCTCGGCGAGGGTGTGCTGCTGGGCATCGTATATGCCGTGGCCGGCGTGCCGGACCCAACCATGTTCGGCGCGTTCACCGCGGTGGCGGCGATGGTGCCGTTTGCGGCGGGGCTGTCATTCGGCGCGGCCGCGCTGCTGCTGGCGGCGAAGGGCGCTTTGGTGTGGGCGCTGGTGGTGCTGGTGACCGGCCTGGCGGTGACATTCACCGCCGATCATTTCGTGCGCCCCGTGCTGATCGGCGGCGCCACCCGGTTACCCTTCCTGTGGGTGCTGCTCGGGATTTTGGGCGGCGTCGAAGCCTGGGGCTTGCTCGGCCTGTTCCTAGGCCCCGCCATCATGGCGGCGCTCATTCTGCTCTGGCGCGAATGGACGTACGAACCCTTGGACGACGTCACCAATTAGCAAAAGTTTTTTGCTTCTTTTTTGAAGAAAAGAAGCAAAAAACTTATGCTCGTTGTGCCCCGGCCTTTCGCCTCGCCGGCGGCGTGCGCATAATGTTGGTGTGAGTGCAGCCGATCAATTGAACCTGCCGTTTCCGGCCGCGCAGTTCTACGCGGCGGCGGATTTCATGCCGGGTTCTTGCAACGCGGCAGCGCTGGCGTGGCTGGAGCAGCCGCGCGCTTGGCCGGCGCTGCGGCTAGCCGTGTATGGCGAGGCAGGCACTGGCAAGACGCATTTGCTGCATTATTTCGTCGCCCAGCACGGCGGGGCTTTCGTGCCGGCGGCTTCGGTCCGGCAGGTCGCGCCGCTGCTGGATGCGGCGGCACTGGCGATCGATGATGCCGATAGCGTCATCGATGACGTGGCGTTGCTGCATCTGCTGAATGCGGCGGCGGAACATGGCGTGCCGGTGCTGCTGGCGGCGCGGATGGCGCCCTCCCATTGGGACTGCGCGCTGCCCGACCTGGTGAGCCGGCTGCGCGCAACGCCGTCAGTGGCGCTGCTGCCGCCGCAGGACGATATGCTACGCGCGCTGCTGCGCAAATTACTGGCGGACCGGCAAATGGCGGTGCCGCCACGGGTGCAGGAATTTCTCCTCGCGCGCCTGCCGCGCACCGGCGGCGCGTTGCGGGCCGCCGTGGCGCTGCTCGACGGCTATTCGATGGCAAGCGGCGGCGCGGTGACGCATGCCGTGGTGCAGCGCGTGGTGGCGGAATGCGGCGATGCAAGCGCCTGAGGATTTGAGCCCCGCCGAGGCGGCGGAAGAACTCGCGGCCCTTGCGGCCGAGATTGCGCGCCATGACCGCGCGTATCATGCCGAGGACGCGCCGCTGATCACGGACGCGGATTACGACGCGCTGCGGCGGCGCAACGCGGCGATCGAGGCGCGGTTTCCAGACCTGATCCGCGCGGATAGTCCAAGCCGTCGCGTCGGCAGTGCGCCCGCCGGTGCGTTCGGCAAAGTGCGGCATTTGCAGCCGATGCTGTCGCTGGATAACGCGTTTGCGGCGGAAGATTTCGCCGATTTCGTCGCGCGGGCGCGGCGGTTTCTTGGGCTGGCCGAGGATGCGGCGCTGGATTTCGTCGGCGAGCCGAAGATCGATGGTTTGTCGATTTCGTTGACCTATGAACACGGCGTATTCGTGCGCGGCGCCACCCGCGGCGACGGCGCGGAAGGCGAGGATGTCACCGAGAATTTGCGCACGGTAAAGTCGATACCGGCACGACTGCACGGTGCGGCGCCGGCACTGATTGAAATTCGCGGCGAGGTGTTTCTGCGCAAGGATGATTTTCTGCGGCTGAACGAAACGCAGGCCGCGGCCGGCGATAAAATATTCGCCAATCCGCGCAATGCCGCGGCCGGCAGTTTGCGGCAGCTCGATGTGAAGATCACCGCGTCCCGCCCGTTGTCGTTGTTCGCCTATGCGATGGGCCAAAGCAGCGAGGCGGTGGCCGGCACGCACTGGGCGTATCTGGAACGTTTGCGCGACTGGGGGTTCGTGGTCAATCCGTTGTCGCGACAGTTGGCGACGGTCGAGGACGCGGCGGCGTTTCAAGCGGAGATTTCGCTCGGGCGGGCGCTGCTGGAATACGACATTGATGGCGTGGTCTACAAGATCGACGATCTGTCGTTGCAGCGGCGGCTGGGCTATGTGGGGCGGGAGCCGCGCTGGGCGATTGCGTGGAAATTCCCGGCCGAGCAGGCGGTGACGGTGCTGGAGGATATCCGCATCCAGGTGGGGCGGACCGGGGCGCTGACGCCGGTGGCGGTGCTGGCGGCGGTGAACGTGGGTGGCGTGCTGGTGACGCGGGCGACATTGCACAATGAGGATGAAATTGCCCGCAAGGATGTGCGTGTCGGTGATACCGTCGTGCTGCAACGGGCCGGCGACGTGATCCCGCAGATTGTTTCGGTTATGTTGGATCGTCGGCCGGCAGGCACTCAGGCGTTCGTGCCGCTTTCGGTATGCCCGGTGTGCGGCAGCCACGCGGTGCGGCCGCCCGGCGAAGTGGTGCGGCGCTGCACCGGGGGTTTGATTTGCGCGGCGCAGACGGTGGAGCGGCTGATCCATTTTTGCGCACGTCGCGCGTTCGACATCGATGGCATGGGCGAGAAGACGGTCGTGGAGTTCTTCGAAGCCGGGTGGCTGCGAGGCCCCGCGGATGTTTTCCGTCTGCCGGCGCACGAGGCGGAAATTGCGGCGCGCGAGGGTTGGGGCCCACTTTCGGCGCAGAACCTGGTGCGCGCGATCGCGGCCCGGCGGCGCATCGGGCTGGCGCGGTTCATCTTCGCGCTCGGCATACGGCGCATCGGGGAGAGCAACGCGAAATTGCTGGCCCGGCATTACGGCAGTTTTGCCAATTGGCGGGAGCAGATGATTGCGGCGACCGAGGTTGGGTCGGACGCGCGGCTGGCGCTGGGCAGTATCGTTGGGATCGGCGAGGCGATTGCGGAGGAGCTGACCGATTTTTTCGGCGAGCCGCGCAATCTGGCGGTGCTGGATGAGCTTGTTGGTGAATTGACGATCGAGGATGCGGCGCCGGTGGGCGGGGCGGATGGCGCGCTGGCGGGCAAGATCATCGTGTTTACCGGCACGCTGGAAACGATGACGCGGCCGGAGGCGAAGGCGCGCGCGGAGGCGCTGGGCGCACGGGTGACCGATAGCGTCTCGAAGAAGACGGATCTTGTCGTGGTGGGGGCCGATGCGGGGAGCAAGGCGAAGAAGGCGGTAGAATTGGGTGTGCGGGTTGTGAGCGAGGCGGAGTGGGGGGAGATGAGTGCCTAGACGAAAAGATAGTGTGCTGAAGCCCACCCTACGGCACACGCGGCCAATTTCGAATGAGGGGGGAGCACGCTAGAGAGCAAAAGTTCTTTGCTTCCTTTTTTCAAAAAACAAGACCTTCTTTGCCTGTCTTTGTTTCGGATCCTGGCATGTAGGCGAGGCACGATCCGTTGGGGTCGATCCGGCCGCCGACCAGACGACAGGACGCGGGTGCCACGAAATTCACGCAGGTCATGCAATGATGGCCGTCCGGATCCGTCTTGTCCTGATAATGAACGGCCGCCTGATTGATTTTCGCTTCGTTCGCGTTAGCACGTGTGGTTGCCACGGCGCTCCCCAGGATGGTCAGGGCAGTCGCCATCGCCGAGCGGCGGGAAATCTTTTCGTTCTCGGACATTTTGATCCTCCTTTGGGCCGGTGGCGGCCATCTTCCGTCATTGTATATTCGTTGTATTTAGACAGAGGTTAACATTCCTTGCATGCATGTCGAGCGGAAAAATCGCGATCAGGCTTGAAAGATCCGCAGTGAACTGATGTCTAGGGGCTGGCTCGTACGAGCCGCGCAAAATGCGTCTCGGTCTTCACGCCGCCGCCGGTGCCTTCAGGGCCGAAGCTCAGCACGAAAGCCTGGTTTTCGTTGCCCTGGCCATGACGGTTCGATGCGGTCCAGAAAAAATTTGCCGGTGTGTTCGGAAAAACCGTCAGGTTGGTGCGCGGATTGGCACATTGCCGCTCGGCGATTGCCGCCAGTTCTGGAATCCGCGGCATACGCCAGTCGAGATGACGGGCGTAGCCACCTTGCTTGTTCAGCGCGCCCGCCGCGTCCATGGCCGCCTGCCATGTCATGGGCGTGGCAGCACCCGCGCAGGTCGAACCGGTCCAGGTCTGGCCGATCGAACACCGCATCCACATCATATGGGTGGCAGTATCCGTGACGGTACCGTCGCCGTTGGCAGTGAAACGTGCCGTCGGTGCGGAGAGCGGGTAGATGCTCGTATCGCAGACTTGTTGCGCCATCACCGGCGTGCTGCCGAGCACAACAAGCAGAAGCGCAAGATCGATTCGCATGGTCACGCTCGCGAAAGAGATGGCTCGGCTATTTGTCGTAGCCGATTCCGGACCCTTTCCGCGGATACCCGGTCCCCGACTTGATCACCACGATCGGCGATGTCTGCGCCGTTGCCAGACCCGGCGTCATCGTGGTGCCGCGGTAGAGATATGTCGCGTAGGCTTCCATCGCCACCATATCCTCGCTGTCCGGATCGAGCGTCTTGCCGCCGAGCGGGCCGGAGATGCACCAATTTATCATGTCCCGCAATGCCGCGACCCGGCCCAGATCGCTTTGGTATTTCGGGAAGGTTTGCGGATTTGCGGCGGCGGCATCCGGGTGGCAGTTGCCGCAGGCGAGGCCGTTCGTGCTCATGGATTTCAGGCTGCCGTGCCAGAGATCGCGACCATGATCGACAGCCTTCAGCAGCGCCGCCTGCTGCTCGGCGAGTTCTGCCGCGGTAAATGGCGCGCGGGCGGAAACCGGCTGCAATGTCGCTATACCCAGGACCACCACAGCCAAGGCTGCGCCGGATAGCGCCCGCCGGCGGACGAATTCGTGTGTCATCGCATCGGCCTCCCTAAACCTTCAAGCCTGAACGCATCTCCGGGTTCAGCAAATCCTCGTCGAATGGGTCACCATGCCAGATGCCCTTGAACCCCTTTTCAAGATCGATATGTTGCACACCGAGCCCATCCTCGATATTCGCCGGATCAACGCGGTTCATGCGGCTTTGCGGATAGGCCAGTTTCACGTTCGGATAGGGCCACGGCCAGGCGGTGCCGAGCGAGCCCACCGAGGACATATTGCCGATCTTGTTGAAGATGGTCTGGTGCACATGGCCGTGGAACGACATCACATGGCGAAATTTCGACAGTATCTGGCGCACCTCCGGCGCGTCCTCGGTCTGGAAGTTCCAGCGCGGATAGTAGTCCCATAGCGGCCCGTGGGTGAAGATCACGACGGGCTGATCGCCACGCAGGTTTTTTACATCCTTCTTGAGAAAATCAAGACCTTCCTCACGAATTCCCCAGGGACCGGCGATCGGGCTTTCCAGCATTTCCATCGCGGTCATCCGCTCGACGGGTGACATATGCGCCGGCGTCCAGAAGTCGCGCACCAGGATGGAGGTGAGGCCGATGAAATGCACGCCCTTATGATCGAAGGACCAGTGCTGGCTGCCGAACATGCCACGCCAGACGACGCCGAGGTCGAGATACCAATCATGCTCGCCGGGAATGAAATGGATCGGCATCGTCAGCTTGCTCAAGATCTTCCGCCCCTTCTCGAGCTGATCCTGGCGGCCATTTTGCGCAATGTCGCCGCAATAAATGACGAAGTCCGGCGTCGGCCTGATGCTGTTAACCTTGTCGACCGAGTCGGCAAGGATACCGTCGAATTTATGGTCGGGAATACTATAGAGATGTGAGTCGCTGATGATCGCGAAGGTGAATGGTTGAACCTGGGGCGTCTCCGGATCGGCGGTTGCAACCTTCACCATGCCGATATTGAGGCCGATCGCACCGGCGATCATGGTGGTCAGACCGGCCTTGCCAGAGACGGTAACGAACTCGCGCCGCCCGATATTATACGGATCAACCTCCGGGACGTAGATTTCGTCTTCCATTGGACCTCCCTTTTTTGGCCGCGGCACATCAGCGCATGCTCACGACACCGCGACGTTTGCACGATCGGCGGAACAGGACAACCAGGAACGAAAAATATTTCTTGCGCCTGTTTAACGTTGACAATGTTAATAGACACTCATTGCACGCAGCTTGCGTTCGGAATCCTCTCTTGCAATGCAGCATTTTCTTGGTTCTTGCGTGCTGCAACGCAGCATGATTTACTCGTTACATAAATTGACTAGATTCAATATGCGTATTCGCTCGCACCGGGAGGTTTTTCTTTCGATAGTGTTTTCAGAGCCTTTCTCAATCATCTTACCCAGGCGCTGCCAGATGACTCCGGCTCTCCACGTCATTGCGAGCCGCAGCGAAGCAATTTAGGACAGTATGCGAGATCTCGCACGCGAGCCTGGATTGCTTCGCCGCGGCTCGCAGTGACACACGCCGCATCCGTGATCCTTGGGCACGCGTGCGGCTACGCCGAACGCAGCAGCGAGGTGACAACCTGCCGATAGTCCTCCGGCAGCGTGGCGGCGCGGCGGGTGTGGCGGTCGATCATCACCAGCGTGGTTCGGCTGGTAGCGACGCAGTGCGCGTCGCGGAACATAGCTTGCGCCATAACGTACGATTTGCCGCCGACGGACGCGATCCGGGTGCCGATATCCACCGTGCCGGGCCAATGCAGTTCGCGCCGGTAGTCGATCTCCACCCGCGCCATCACCACGAGGTGGCCGCGCGGCACGTGCGGATACAGATGCGCATGCGAGAATGCGGTGCGGCCGCTTTCGAACAGGGCGGCGAAGGCCACGTTGTTGACGTGGCCGATCATGTCGGTGTCGCTGAACCGCAATTTTTCGGTGTCGAAATGCGTGTACCCGGCGCGGTCCCGCGGGTCGATGTCGGCGTCGCTCACAGTGGCGCGCAGGCCTCCGCGAGCCAGGCGCGTGTGTCGGCCGGCAGGGCGGGGCCAACCTCGCGCAGCACGCGCGCATGGTAGCCGTTCAGCCAGGCGATTTCGTCGGCGCGGAGCAGCGCCGGTTCGATCAGCGCGCGGTCGACCGGCGCCAGCGTCAGCGTTTCGAAGCGCAGGAACGGTTTTTCGCCGCCGACATCGGCGCGTTCCACCAGCAAGAGATTTTCGATGCGGATGCCGTAGGCGCCAGGCAGGTAGTAGCCCGGCTCGTTCGACAGGATCATGCCCTCGGCCAGCGTCGCCGGCCGCAAATGCGGTGAAATCGAGACCGGGCCTTCATGCACGGACAGGAAGCTGCCGACGCCGTGGCCGGTGCCGTGGTCGTAATCGAGCCCCGCCTGCCACAAGGCCGCGCGGGCGAACGCATCGAGCCTGACGCCGGCGACGTTCTCGGGGAACACCGCGGTCGCCACCGCGATATGGCCTTTCAGCACGCGGGTGAAATGATCGCGGACCGCGGCGGGTGCGGCGTCCGGCCCGGTCCAGATGGTGCGGGTCACGTCGGTGGTGCCGTCGAGATACTGGCCGCCGCTGTCGATCAGATACACCTCATTGGGGTGGATCGGGCGGTTGGTTTCGGGCGTCACGCGGTAATGCATGATGGCGCCGTGTTCGCCGGCGCCGGAAATCGCCGCGAACGAGTCGCCGCGGAAATAGTCGCCCTCGGCGCGGAATTCATGCAGACGGGCCGAGGCGGAGATTTCGTCCTCGCGGCCGCCGGCGTGGCGGAGCCAGTGCAGGAAGCGTGTGAGCGCAACCGCGTCGCGCGCGTGGGCGGCGCGGGCGCCTTGCTGCTCCACCGCGTTCTTGCGCGCTTTCGGCACCAGGCAGGGATCGGCGGCCGGCACGACCGTCGCGCCGGCACCGCGCAGCGTGTCGGTGAACCAGGCGGCGGTGCCGCTGGTGTCGACGCGCACGCGTTTGCCGGCCAGCGCATGCAGCGATGCCGGCAGGGCCGCGCGTTCGGCCACCGCGACATTGTTGCCGAGCCAGGCGCGCGTCTCCGGCGGCAGTTTGCCGGCGTCCATGAACAGATCCACGTTGGCGTCGGCGTGCGCGATGCAGAAGCCGAGCGCGAACGGGGTGTTTTCCACGTCGTCGCCGCGGATGTTCAGCAGCCAGGCGAGCGAGGCCGGATCGCTGATCACCGCGGCGTCCTGCTTGGCGCGGCGCAACGCTTCGGCGATCTGTTCGCGTTTCTCGCCGCTGCTGGCTCCGGCATAGGCGAGCGCATGCGGCACGGCCGGGGCACCCGGCGGCGCCGGACGGTCGGTCCAGGCGATATCGACCGGGTTGCGCGTGACCGGGCGCAGCGTGATGCCGGCGTCCTTGAACGGGCGCAGCCCCTCCTCGCTGTGCAGCCAGGGATCGTAGCCGAGTGCGCCGTCGCCGATGCGGGCGGCGATCCAGGCGGGCGGCGGCGATTCCGTCAGATGCGCCCGCTCCCACAGTGCCGGGTCGGTTTGCGCCGCGAGTTGCAGCACGTAGCGGCCGTCGCTCCAGACGCAGGCGGCGTCGGCCAGCACGACGGCGAGGCCGGCGCTGCCGGTGAAGCCGGTGAGCCAGGCCAGGCGTTCGCCGCTGGGCGGCACGTATTCGCCGAGATGCTCGTCGCCGCGTGGGACGAGGAAGCCGGCAAGGTCTTGGGCGGACATGGCGGCACGGACGGTGGCCAAGCGTGTGGCGTGGGACATGCCCGCGTTGTCGGACGGCGGGGAGAGATAGGCAAGGAAGGCCTTCTTTTTTGAAAAAAAGAAGCAAAAAACTTTTACCCCTTGGCGTACGCGGCCCATTTCCACGTACGCCAAAGCGCAAAAGTTTTTTGGTTCTTTTTTTCAAAAAAGAACACTTCTTCTTACTTCGTGAGGCTCCGCTCGAAGAACGCCACCACCGCCGCATCGAAATCCCGATGCAACGCGGCGCGATCAAAGCCCGGCCGGCTCGTGCAAATCACTGGCGCCATGTGTGCCAGCGCCGGCGGGCACGGCGCCAGGAAATCGAAATGGCCGGCATTGGCCACCACATGCAGATCCGGCGTGTGCGGCAACGCGGCCGCCACCGGTTCGACATAGAACGGCGACGGCAGAATCTGGTCGTCTTCGGCGCGCCAGAGCTGCACCGGCATGGTGACGTCGCGCAGCCCTGCCGGCGCGAAGGCGAACCCGAGCGCTGGCGCCGCGGCCACCACGGCGCGAATGCGCCCATCATGCACCAGCGCCGACGGCGTCGCCGGTTGCTGATGGGACCCGGTCAGCGCGCAGTCGTACAATGCCGGGTGGGCGGCGCAGTGCGGCGCGAACAGGGCCATATCGGGAATGCCGCCGGCGGCGGCCAGCACGGTGAAGCCGCCGGCCGAGAAACCGAACGCACCGATCCGCGAAGGATCGACGGCGTGCCCCGCCCATTGCGTGACCATGTAGTCGATCACCTCGTGCAGGTGGCGGGTGCGGGCCTGCACGTCGAGCGCCGCGCTGTCGTCACGGTAATTGTCGCCGGTATGGGTGGGGGCGGCGACGACGAAGCCGGCTTCGGCCAGCGCGAGCGCGGTGTCGCTGTGGCCCGCGAATTCGCCGCCATGGCCATGCGACATGACCACGAGTGGCAGATGCTGGCCGGCAACCGGGCCATCGGGCGCCAGCGTTTGGGGGTAGAGTCCGACCTGGTCCGGGTGCGGGGTGGCCGTGGTCGGATACCAGACGCCGACTTCGAGGGGCGGATGGCCGGGGTCCGCCACGGAAAGCTTGCTGAAGCCGACGGCGCCGGCATAGGCAAGCTGCGCGTGCATGAGCCACGTGGTGAGGCCGGCCGAGAGGAGAGATTTGAAACGCATGACACCGCCTTTTCCTGCTGGATGGCGGCGTTATGCCGGGCTTCCCGGCGGCGTGCAGGCGCGTCTGCGCGAATGGGCGAACGGGTTCGTGGCCGGGCGGATGGGCGGGAAAAGCGGCGTGCGCGCCTGGCGGCGCGAGATTGCCTTGGCGCTGACGGCCGGGCTGTGCCTCGGCATGCTGGGGCCGTTCGGCACGTATCTGAACGGATCATGGGCCGGGCGGACGGCGTATTGGGCGGCCACGCTCCTGTGCGGAACGGTTATCATGGTGCTCGCATGGGAAGCGGGCGACCGTGTCGCCGATCGTTTGCGCTGGCCGCGGGCGGTGGTTGCGATGGCGGCGTCATTGCTCGCGACCGTGCCGATCGCGGTGCTGACGCATGCACTGGCCGTGCGGGTGTGGTCGGGCGAGGTGCGCACCGTCCCGGCCCTGACCTGGTATGCGCAGACGCTGGCAATTTCGGGCCTTCTGACGCTGGTGCATGTCGGGCTGGCGCTGGCGCGGGAGGCGGCCCTACCCGCGGCGCCGCCGGCCGATGCACGCGCGGGTGATTTCCGCGCCCGGCTGCCGCCGCATCTCGGGCGCGACCTGCTGGCGCTGCAGATGGAGGATCATTACGTGCGCGCACATACGCGCCTCGGCTCCGCGCTGATCCTGATTCCGCTGCATCAGGCGGTTCGTGAGCTGGGCGGCGTGCCGGGGCTGCGGATCCATCGGTCCTGGTGGGTGGCGCGGGCGGCGGTGAAGGGGGCCGTTCAGGAGGGGCGCAGCGTGCGGTTGCTGCTGTCGAACGGCACGCAGGCACCAGTCGCGCGGGCAGCGGTGGCGGAGGTTCGGGCGGCTGGGTGGCTGGGATGAGGTTGGCAGCGGCGGGGCGACAGCGGTGGGCGGAAGCCCACCCTACGCGGGCACTAAGCGGGTGGCGGCTTCGAGGCCGAGTGCTTGGGCGAGGCCTTCGAGACGGCGGGTGACGCTCTCGCCGGCGAACACGCCGCTGCCTTCCTGCAGCGTGAGCGTGAGCCGGCCGGACTCCCGGAACAGCAGGGTGCCACCGAGCAGTTCGGGCGTGCCGCCGGACAGCGTATAGGCAAGGCGCAGCGCGGCGCCCAGGATTTCGGCGCGGCGGAGATTGGTAAAATCGAGCAGCATGCGGGCGGAATCGAGGAAGTTCGCGTCCGGCGCCGCGTCGTAGCGCAGCGCCAGGGTGAAGGCGAGAAATGCGCGCGCGTGGTGATCGAGCGACACCGCCGGCTGGCGCAGCACGCGGAAATAGGCCTGCTGGGTGCGGTATTCCGGGTGGTCGTGGCTGCCGCAATCGCTCATCCAGCAGGCGGCTTCGCGCAGGCGCGCGGCCTCCGGCGTCTCGTTCTCGAACAGCGGCGCGGTCCAGGCGAGCAAGGCGGGCGGCAGGGTGGGGCTGCGGCCGAAGCGTGCGGCCATTTCCTGGCCGGCGGCCAGCAACGGCGGGGCGGCCTGGGCTTCCGGCGACACCAGGCGCATGAACCAGCCCTCGCGCAGGCCGTTGGCGGAAAACACCACCCGGCGGGCGCCGGTGGCGCGCAACAGGCGGCGCAGCACCACCGCGGCGAACGGCATGTCGTCCACCCGCCGGCGGCTGACGCCGGGCAGACGTTCCAGTTGCCGCCGGTTCGCGCCGCCGATCACGCCGGCGAGGTCGCGCGCCTCCTCGCGCTCGATGGTGTAATGATGCACGATGGCGAGCGGGTAGCCGGTCTGCTCCATATGGATGCGGGCCAGCGCGCGCCAGGCGCCGCCGACCAGATAGAGATCCCGCCCGACGCCCTGGGACAGGAACGGCACGGCGTCGAGCGCCTCCTCGGCAATGGCGCGGGCGCGGATCGGGTCGCCCGCGGCGCGATCGGCCAGGCGCAGCACGCCGAGCTTGGTCGTCTGGGCGGCCTCCATGCGGCCGGCACGCAGATGCACGAGCTCCATCGAACCGCCGCCGATGTCGGACAGGATGCCGTCGGCGTGCGGAATGCCGCAGAGCAGGCCGGCGGCCGATAGCCGCGCCTCCTGCTCGCCGGTGAGCACATTCACCGGCACGCCGGGCAGCGCATCCCGCGCGCGGGCGACAAAATCGGGGCCGTTGGCGGCGTCACGCACGGCGGCGGTGGCCAGGATCTCGAACGGATCGGCGCCCATGGCGCGCACCACGGCATGGTAGCGGCGCAATACCATCAGGGCCTGGTCGAGCCCGTCGTCGTTCAGGCGGCCGGTCTGATGCAGGCCGCGGCCGAGGCGCAGCACGGCCTTTTCATTGAAGATAACGACCGGATTGCGGCCGACACCCTCGAACACCACCAGGCGGACCGAGTTGGACCCCAGGTCCACCACCGCGGACCGGGGCAGGTTACTGCTCACGTGCCGGACCTACTTGCCGGCCTCGGAATAATGCACCTCGACGAGTTTCCAGGCGCCGGCGCGCTTGTACCAGACGTCCGTTTCGTCGTATTTGTCGTCCTCGGGCGGTTTGCCGGGGTTCTTGGTGGTGGCGACAGCATGGTAGCTGGCGACGGCGGCGTCTTCCGCCGGACTGACCTGCACGACCAGGCCGCCATAGGAGAATTTCAGGATGGCGCCGCCGCTCTTGATGAAGGCGGACCAGCTCTTGACGTAGTCGGGCTTGCTCTGCACGCCTTCCGGGAACAGGCCGCGGAAATCGTCGGCGTAGAACGAGAAATAGGTCGGCAGGTTGTTATGTTCGTAGGCGGCATTTACGGCGGCCTCGAGACCGGTGATCTGTTTTGTCACGTCCGCCGCGGACGCCGGCGGCGCGAGCAGCAGGACGGCCAGGGCGGCGATGGGACAGCGCGTCATGCTCGAGGGCTCCGGCGGTCGGGGTCAGGCTGGCGTCAGCACATGGATGGCGCGGCTGGCGATCAGATGTTTGGTGGCCGCCGCGTAGGCCGCCATGTGCGGCGCGCGGGCATGCGCGGCCAAGGCGTCGGCGTTCGACCATTTCTCGATCACCAGCAGCGTGTCGGGGCCGAACTGGGAGGGGCTGGTGGCCGCGTCGATGGCGGGGCCGTATTCAAGGCAGCCATGCTCGGCGCGGACCGTGTCAAGGTTGGCGCGGAGGGCTTCCAGCAGGGCGGCACGCTGGCCGGGCTGGGCGGTGAGGATGGCGACGACGTGGATCATGGCGGGGTCTTAACCCGAAAGGCGAAAAGGAAGGAAGTGTTCTTTTTTGAAAAAAAGAACCAAAAAACTTTTGCTCGTCAGCACACGCGGTCCATTTCGCATTACGCCACGTAGGCAAATGGGCAAAAGTTTTTTGCTTCTTTTTTTCAAAAAATAAGTCCTACTTTCTTTCTTGGTGGGCGACCCGGGTTTCATCCAGGCTACGGTAGAGATAGATGCCGAGCGCGGCGGCGGCGGCGAACAGGGCGGCGCCCATCGCAAGGTGCACCCCGCGACCGACCTGGGCACCGCTGCCGAGCAGCGCGAATATCAGGGTTTGCGGGACGTAGCCGATCAACGTCGCCAGCAGGAACGGCACCGCGGGCAGGCCGGCAACACCAGCCAGCAGATTGACCACCAGATTATTGCCGACGGGCAGGAGCCGCAGCGTGAGGGTTACGCTGAACGGACGCAGCGACAGCGTCCGGTGCAGCGCGCCGGCCCGCCGCCCACGCGCCAGCCAGGCGCGCGGCCCGAGGCCGGCAAAATAGCGCGCGGCGACATAATCGGCGCCGCAGCCGAGCATCTGCGCCACAAGCGCAATCGCGCTGCCTTCCCAGGCGCCAAAAACGTAGCCGCCCGCGAAGGCGACAACCTGTCGTGGCAGGCCAAAGGCCGTGAGCACAGCGCCGGCGGCAATAAATAAAAGTCCGCCGGCAGCCGTGGGCCGCACGGTGCGCAAGATGCCTGGCCCGGCTTCCCGCAGCAGGACACCCACGCCCACCAGCAGCACGGCGACCGCGCCGGCGCGTAGCAACGCGCGCCCCGGCGTGGGCGTGGAGGCGATTGTTAACTCAGCCGGTTGAGCCAAAGCCGCCCGCTCCGCGTGCCGAGTGCAGGGAAAACGCGTCCACCGTCCGTAAGCCGGGCCGCAGCACCGGGACGAACATCAATTGCGCGAACCGGTCACCCGGCGCGAGTTGCACCGGCGCCGTGCCACGATTCCACGCGCTGACCATGATCGGCCCAGTGTAGTCGGAATCGATCAGGCCGACGAGGTTGCCGAGCACCAGGCCTTGGCGGTGGCCAAGCCCGGAGCGCGGCAGGATCAGCGCGGCGATGTGCGGGTCGGCCATATGCAGCGAAAACCCGGCCGAAATCAGCGCCGGCGGCGCGCCCGGATCGAGCGTGAGCACCGACTCGAGGCAGGCATGCAGGTCCAGCGCCGCCGCACCTTCGGTCTGATAGCGCGGCATGCCCCAGCCATGCAGCCGGTCATCCAGCACCTTGATCTCGACATCCTGCGCCGTCATCGCGTTGCGCGCTCCCGTTCGTCGGCGGTTATTCCCTGTATTGCCGCGTCGGCGTCGGGGCGGGCGGCGGCCAGTGCCTGCGTGACGATGCGCGCCATCGCCTCGGCGCGAAACGGCTTCTGCAAGACCGCGCGCACGGCGGGCCCGGTGTCGCCCAGCGACGTCGCGCTATAGCCCGTCATCAAAACCACCGGCACGCCGGGCAGCAATTCCGCGACCGCCAGCGCCAATTCCGCGCCCGTCATGTGCGGCATAGTGTAGTCGGCCAGCACCAGATCGATGTCCGGTTCGGTGCGCAGCATCAGCAACGCATCGCGCGCGGCGGATGCCTCGGCAACCCGCGCGCCCATTTCCTCCAGCATCGCGCGGGCAATTTCGCGCACCTCGATATCGTCATCGACCAGCAGCACGCGCAACCCCTCCAGCGCGCGCGGCCGCGGGGGCAGCAGCGCGCTGCCGCGCGGGGCGCGCGGCGCGCTCGAGGCGCGGGGCAGGAAAACGCTGACGGTCGTGCCCTCGCCCGGCACGGACTCGACGATCACGCCGCCGCCGAGTTGTTGCGCCACGCCCAGCACCTGCGGCAGCCCCAGGCCGGACCCCTGGCCGACCTGCTTGGTGGTGAAGAACGGTTCGAACGCGCGCGCGAGCACCTCCGGCGGCATGCCGGTGCCGGCATCGGCGACACGCAGCATGGCGTAGTCGCCGGCCGGCGGCTCCTCCGCGCGGCGGGGCGGCCCGAGCACCGCATTGCCGGTGCCGATCACCAGCCGGCCGCCGGCCTGCATCGCATCGCGCCCGTTGATGGCGAGATTGAGCAGCACCAGCTCCAACTGCGTGACGTCGGCCAGCGCCGGCCAGCAATCGGCGGCGAGGTCGGTGACGACCTCGATGCCGCGGCCGAGCGTGGTGTCCAGCAGTTCGGCCAGGCTGAGCACCAGCGCGTTGAGGTCGACCGCCTCGGTCTGCAGATGTTGCCGACGCGCAAAGGCGAGCAACTGGCGGGTCAGCGTGGCGCCGCGGTCGGACGCGCGCGCGGCGTTTTCCAACAGGCTGCGCGCACGGTCGCCACGCACATGCGGGGACAGCAGATCGAGGCAGCCACCGATCGCCATCAGCAGATTGTTGAATTCGTGCGCCACGCCGCCGGTCAGTTGACCGATGGCCTCCAGCCGCTGGCTGCGGCGCCGCGCTTCCTCCGCGGCCAGGCGCGCGGACACGTCCTGCAGCGTGGTTACCGCAATGGCAACGCGGCCATCGCGGTCGCGCACCGGGCCGGCAGTGATCTCGACCTCCAACACCGAGCCGTCGGCGCGTTCCACGGTCACCACATCGCGTTCGACCAGCACGCCGCGACGGGCCAGCACGGGCGGGGTTTCATCGCAGGGGATCAGCATGCCGTTGCGGCGCAATGTCACGCCGACGAGGTCCAGTGGTGTCTCGGGCGACGGGTCGGCGCCCAGCAGCCGCCGCGCTTCGTGGTTGGCGTAGATCGCATGCCCGTCGGGCTGGTTGACCAGCACGCCGATCGGCATGTGGTTCAGCACGAGGCCGAGCCGGGCACGCTCCTCCTCCAGGGCTTGGTTGGCGTCGGCCAGTTCGGCAGTGCGCGCGGCGACCCGCGCCGCCAGCGTAACGTTCAGGTCGGAGAGGGCGACGCGCCGCTCGATCAGCGTGGCGCTGGCGGATGACAGCGCGCGCGCCACCTCGTCGGCCTCGATCAGCCCGGCCGGGATCGGCGGCAGCGTTTCGGTCTCGCCGAGCCGCCGTGCGGCCGCGGCCAATGCCTCGATCGGGCGCGAAATGCTGCCGGAGACGACGACCGCGCCCAGCAGGCCCAGCGCGACCAGGAAGGCGCCCGGCACCGCCAGCAAAAGCAGCCAGAGCTGGCTGCTCGCCTCCAGGATGTCCAACGGCGCCAAAACCGCGACCGGCAGGCCGAACACCGGTGACGCGCCGGCGACAAACATGGTGCCGGCCGCTTCGTGCGATTGGCCGGTGCGGGCGGTGGCGTCGCCGGCCCGCAATGACGCCGCCACGTCATCCGGCGCTGCGTCGCCCAACGCCCGCCCGGCCACCCGGCTGGACGCGATCGTTTGAAATTGATCGTCGAACACGCCGGCGAACCAGCCCGGTGGTAGTTCAACGCGGGCGAGCATGTGCTGCAACGTCGCCCGTGGTACAAAAGCCGTCAGGTTGTACAAATGATGGCCGCCGGCCTCGACCGGCACGGTGATCGCAAGCGCGTGGCCGCCACCGGGGGCGGCACCCCACGCCACGTCCGGGCCGTCACCGAGGCGCAGGATCCAGGGTGTGGGCACGTGCTCGCGATCGGCCTGACCAGCGCCGTGGGGGCCGCCGCTATCCGCCAGCCAGGTATCGGCCGCGTTGCGCAGCACGATGCGGACGCCCGCGCGACTGGCCGCGATGAGTTGCGGCCTGAACGCGGCCACGTCGCCGGCGGCCAGACTTTCGCTGCCGGCAAGCACATGCAACGCGGCAACGGTCTGGCCGACTTGCGCGTCCACCGCACCGCCGAGCAGGTGGTTGCCATCCAGCAGCCGTCGCTCGAGCGCCGAACGATCCGCCTCCAGGCTCTGCCAGGTCACCAGGCCGGCCACCGAAACGCCAGGCAGCAACAGCAGCAGTGCGAGCCGCAACAAGCGCGACCGGACCGTGTCTTCAAAACTTAGCGCCGACCGCCGCATCATGGCGATACGAATCCGTTTTGGGCTCGAAACAGCAAGGCAGGCGGGGAGCTTTGCCCCCTCGACCCAAGTCGTGCGCAGCACGCATTCGCATGACGAGGCCTCATCCCCCAACCAAACAGATGTGGGTCTGCGGCCTCAGGCCCCGTCATGCGTGTGCGTGCTTCCCACGTCACGCGCCTGCGTGCTTCGCACGTCACGCGCATGCGTGCTTCGCACGACGGGGTCGAGCGGCGGAGCCCCCGCCTTCCTAGATGCATCAAACTCAACACGGTTTGGTATGAGCCAAAGCCGCGGCGATGCGGGCGGCCAGGCGCGCCGCTACGTCGGCTTTGGGCAGGACGGGCCAATCCTCGCGGCCGGCTGCATCGAAAATCGACACCTGGTTGTGGCTCCCGCCCATGATGCCAGTTTCGGGGCGCACGTCGTTGGCGACGATCCAGTCGCAGCCTTTGCGCGCGCGTTTGCGGGCCGCTTCGGCCAGGACATCCTGCGTCTCGGCAGCGAATCCTATGGTCAGGCGGGGTCGGCTTGGGCCGGGCGCGGACAGGCTGGCGAGGATGTCCGGGGTAGGCACCAGGTGCAGCGCGGGCGCGCCGGCGGCTTTTTTCAGCTTGTCGTGCGCGGGGGCAACGACCTGCCAATCGGCGACCGCGGCGGCAAAGACGGCGGCATCGGCCGGCAGGGCGGCTTGGCAGGCGGCGAACATTTGCGCGCCGGTCTCGACGCGGCGCACGGCGACCGCGGGCGGATCGGCGAGTTCGACCGGGCCGCTGACCAGCGTGACCCTGGCGCCAAGGGCCGCGAGCGCGCCGGCGATCGCAAACCCCTGCCGGCCACTGCTGCGGTTGGCGATATAGCGCACCGGATCGATCGGTTCGTGCGTCGGGCCAGCGGTGACGAGCACATGCCGGCCGGCCAACGGGCCGGCGCCGAAATGCGCATCGACGGCGGCAAGGATCGCCGGCGGCTCGGCGAGCCGGCCGGGGCCGACTTCGTGGCAGGCCATTTCACCTTCGCCGGGGCCCACGAACATGATGCCACGGCTTCGCAGGGTCGCGACGTTCGCGACGGTGGCGGCATGCTGCCACATCCGCACGTTCATGGCGGGGGCGGCCAGCACGGGCGTGTCAGTGGCCAGCAGGATTGTGCTGGCAAGGTCGTCGGCGAGGCCGGTGGCCATTTTGGCGAGGAAATCGGCGCTTGCCGGCGCCACGACCAGCAGGTCGGCGGCGCGCGACAGCTCGATATGGCCCATGTCGTTCTCGTCGGTCAGCGACCAGAGGTCGTGATAAACGCGTTGCCCGGTCAAGGCCTGCACCGAGAGCGGCGTGACGAAGCGCGTGGCCGCGTGTGTCAGCACGGCGGTGACCTCGTAGCCGGCGCGGCGCAGCAGGCGGATCAGTTCGAGCGCCTTGTAGGCCGCGATGCCGCCGGTGATGACCAAAAGCACGTGCCTGGCCGCGATGTTGGTGTCACCGCCCATCGGATCAGAGGCGCCATCCGCTATGGATGGCGACGACGCCGCCGGACAGGTTTTCCCAGCTCACGCGCGCCAGGCCGGCGCCGGTCATCAATTCCGCCAGCGTCTCCTGGTCCGGGAAGGTGCGGATGCTTTCGGCCAGATAGCGATAGCTTTCCGCGTCGCCGGCGACGGCCTGGCCGACGCGGGGCAGCACGTTGAACGACCATTGGTCGTACAGGCGGGTGAGCATGGCGATCTGCAAGCGGGAGAATTCGAGGCAGAAAAATCGGCCGCCGGGCTTCAGCACGCGGCGCGCCTCGCGCAGCACCGCGGACCGGTCGGTGCAGTTGCGCAATCCGAAAGCCATCGAGACCACCTCGACGCAGCGATCCGGCAGCGGCAGCATTTCGGCATCCGCGACGATATAGGCAAAATCCGCGGCGAGGCCGCGGCCGATGGCGCGGTCGCGCCCCTGCGAGAGCATTGCCGCGTTGATATCGGTGGCGAGCACCGGGCCGCCGCCGAGGATGCGCCAGTTCGCGGCGACGTCGCCGGTGCCGCTGGCGAGGTCCAGCAGGGTCTTGCCGGGCGCCGGCCGCATGCGGGTGGCAAAAATGCGCTTCCAGATCCTGTGCACGCCGAGCGACATCAGGTCGTTCATGACGTCGTAGCGCGGGGCCACGCTGTCGAACACGGCGCGCACGAGCGGCTTCTTCTCCGCGCGCCTGACGCGGCGGAAGCCGAAATCGATGTCGTCGGGGGCGGTGTCGGCGCTCTGGTCGGTGCTCATGAGCCCCGGTATACGCCTGCGGGCACCAATGCCGGAACTCCCAGAAGTCGAAACCGTGATGCGTGGCCTGGCTGCACGGCTGTGTGGCAGGACGATCACACATGCCGAGGTGCGCCGGGCCGATTTGCGGTGGATGCTGCCAACCAACCTGGCCGCCCGCCTGACCGGCGCGCGGGTGCGCGATTTGCGCCGGCGGGGCAAGTATTTCTTCATCCGGCTGGAGGGCGGCGACAGCCTGCTGGTGCATCTGGGCATGTCCGGACGGATGAGCGTGGGGCCGGAGGGGCCGGCAAATCCTGTCGCGCACGAACATCTGGTGTTGCGCACCGACGACGGGTGGCGCGTGTCGTTCGTCGATCCGCGCCGGTTCGGCTGCATGGACCTGGTGCCGACCGTGGACGAGGACCGGCATCGGCTGCTCGCGGGGATGGGGCCGGAGCCGCTCGATGCCGCGTTCACGCCGGCGGTGCTGTCCGCGGCGCTGGCCGGCAAGCGGACGCCGATCAAGGCGGCGCTGCTGGACCAGGGCGTGGTCGCAGGCCTTGGCAATATATATGTGTGCGAGGCGCTATTCGCAGCGCGCATCTCGCCGCGGCGGCTGGCGGCGAGCGTGGTCGGCGCGCGCGCCAAGCGCCTGGTGCCGGCGATCAAGGCGACGCTGACCGCCGCGATCGCGGTCGGCGGCTCGTCGCTGCGGGATTACCGGCAGCCGAGCGGGGAGCTCGGGTATTTCCAACATGCCTGGAAGGTCTATGGGCGCGAGGGCGAACGCTGCGCCGCCTGCCCAGGCGCGCCGGACTGCGCGGGGATTGGCCGCATCGTGCAGTCCGGCCGGAGCACGTTTTACTGTGCGCGGTTGCAGCGGTAGGAAGGAAGGCGGGGGCTCCGCCCCTCGACCCCGCCTTAACACCCCGCCAAACAAACAGGTTCTTAGGACTTGTCCTAAGCGGGGGTCGAGGGGGCAGAGCCCCCCGCCTTCCTTCCTCACCAGGGCACCCACGCATGGCAGACATGATCCTCGTCGAGACGCATGGCCGCGTTGGCCTGATCCGTTTGCATCGGCCGCAGGCGCTGAACGCGCTGTGCGACCAGTTGATGGCGGAGCTGGGCGCGCAATTGCTGGCGTTCGACGACAACCCGGCGATTGGCGCCATTGTGTTGACCGGCTCGGAGAAGGCGTTCGCTGCCGGCGCCGACATCAAGGAGATGCAAAACCGGACCTATCCCGCGGTGTTGTTCGACGATTTCATCGCGCGGTGGGAGACGGTGACGACGATCAAGACGCCGGTGATTGCCGCGGTGTCCGGCTTTGCGCTGGGCGGCGGGTGCGAGCTGGCGATGATGTGTGATTTCGTGGTCTGCGCCGAGAACGCGAAGTTTGGACAGCCGGAGATTTTGCTCGGCGTGATTCCCGGCAGCGGCGGCACGCAGCGGCTGACGCGCCTGGTGGGCAAATCCAAGGCGATGGACATGATCCTGACCGGGCGCCAGATGGATGCGGTGGAAGCCGAGCGGGCCGGCCTGGTGTCACGCATTTTCCCGACGGCGGAGCTGGTGGCGCGAGCGATCGAGCTGGGCGAACGGATTGCGTCGCTGTCGCCGGTGGCCAATTACGCGGCCAAGCGGGCGGTGAATGCTGCTTATGAAACAATGCTGCGCGAGGGCGTGCAAACCGAGCGCATGCTTTTTTTGCCGCTGTTCGGCACGGCAGATCAGAAAGAAGGCATGTCCGCTTTTATTGATAAACGCAAGGCGGCGTTCAACCCCAGGTCGTAAAACGTTCGCTTGACTCGGCTATGACCGGCTCCTAGATACGCCGTTCCGCGGCGCGAGGTGACTTGCGACCGTCACATTATCTATGAACCCCCGCATAAACCCCCATCGCGACGAGATCACATGGCGAATACGGCATCGGCGCAAAAGCGCATCCGGCAGACCGCGAAGCGCACCGCCCGCAACCAGGCGCGCAAGTCGCGCATGCGGACCTTCGTGAAGAAGGTTGAGACGGCGCTGGCCGGCGGCAACAAGGAAGATGCCGCGACGGCGCTGCGCGAGGCGCAGCCGGAACTGCAGCGCGCGGCGGGCAAGGGCGTGATTCACGCCAACACCATTGCGCGCAAGCTGTCGCGGTTGTCGGCGCGCGTGAAGGCGCTCCCGGCGAAGGCCGGCTAGTCGACTGCCGGCAAAGGCCGTCTTATAGACCTTCCGGCGAAGGCCGGCTCGTCTTCCGCTTTTGTTCGACGCTGGCGTGGTGGGCCAAAGCCCGCCCGACCCTGCTCCGCATGAATGCGCGCAGTGCGTATTTCCCGACGAAATATCGGCTTGGAATTTCCGTGGTGGCGCAGGTTCGGTGCGCCCGCGAGAGCGCGTGCCGCAGAACAAAATGCAACCGCGTCTTACTCGGCGCGGTCGAGGTGCGGTAAAATAAAGATACAATATTTCCCTCACGGTGGATGTTACGATGCTGCCGCTTGACTTTCGGCGCGCAGGAAAAATTTGGTTTGTTTTCGCAATAACTGGCTAAATTCCGTTTGCCAGGGGCAGCGTTCTGACCTACCGTTTACGTCCAGGCGAGAGCCGGTATGCCGACAGGGTTATGAACGTGACAGCGGCGGTGCATGCGCATCCCCCGAACGCGTTTTGTTGCCGATTGGCGGCGTAGGGGTGGCAACGAGTGGGGATGCGTCTCTTGGGCACGAGCGGCACCTGGAATGAACCGGACATGGCGGGTGCTGTTCGCACGGCAGACGCCACCGAACAGGTGGCCACGCAGTGGGCACGCATCCGCGGCCGCCTGCAGGCCGATGTCGGTGACGTGGAATATCGCACCTGGCTGAAGCAGATGACGCTGGCCGGCATCGATGGTGAGGAAGTGACCGTGCATTTGCCGTCGCGGTTCCTGCGCGATTGGGTGCGTACGCACTACGGTGAGAAAATTACCCGACTATGGCAGCAGGAAAATTCAGCCATACGGCGGGTGGATATTCGTGTGGGGCATACACGCCCCGGCCTGGCCGAGAGCCTGGCCGAGCCCCCGGTAGCCGCGCCCGAACGTGTGGCCGCGACGGTCCGCGGCACGCAAAAGGCCGGTGATGAGCGTTATGGAACGCTCGACGCACGGTTCACTTTCGACAGTTTTGTCGTTGGTAAACCGAACGAATTTGCCTATGCCTGCGCACGCCGCGTGGCAGAACACCCGTCCAGCGCCGGGTTCAATCCATTGTTTCTTTATGGCGGCGTCGGCTTGGGCAAGACGCATCTGATGCACGCGATCGGGCTGGAACTGGCGCGGCGTGCGGCGCCGCATAAATCGGTCGCATACATGTCGGCCGAAACCTTCATGTATAAATTCATCGCCGCCATTCGGGCGCAGTCTACGCTGGAATTCAAGGACCAGCTTCGATCTGTCGACGTGCTGATGATCGACGACCTGCAATTCCTCGTCGGCAAGGACAATACGCAAGAAGAATTCTTCCACACCTTCAATGCACTGGTCGATGCGGGCAAGCAGATCGTTGTCAGCGCGGATAAATCGCCGTCGGAAATATCCGGGCTGGGTGACCGGCTGCGGACCCGCTTGGGCTGCGGCATGGTGGCCGATCTGCACGCGACGACATACGAGCTGCGGATCAGCATTCTGGAGGCCAAGGCACGCCGCGCCGAAGCCAATGTGCCCGCCAAAGTGATGGAATTCCTCGCTCACCGGATCACCAGCAATGTGCGTGAACTGGAAGGCGCGTTGAACCGGCTGATCGCGCATGCCGGTTTGTTCAATCGCGCCGTGTCGCTCGAGACGACGCAGGAAGTGCTGCATGATGTGCTCAAAGCGCACGACCGGCGCGTGACGATCGATGAGATCCAGAAACGCGTGGCCGAGCATTACCACATGCGCCTGGGCGACATGACCAGCGCGCGGCGCGCGCGCGCGGTCGCACGGCCGCGACAGGTGGCGATGTTCCTCGCCAAGCAACTGACCAGCCGGTCGCTGCCGGAAATCGGCAAGAAATTCGGCAACCGCGACCACACCACGGTGATGCATGCGGTATCGCGGGTGAACGCGTTGATGGAAACCGACTCGCAATTGGCCGAGGACGTCGAGTTGCTGCGGAAAATGCTCGAATCTTGAGGCGGGTTCATGGTGCCGCGGCGATGGGCTGAGGCCTACCCGACGATTTGACGATCGCGGCCAGGTTTTGGCGTTCTTTGCCACCACAGACCGCGACGTCCTATGCTGCTGGCATATATTTCAATCGGTTATGTGCGGCAGCGCGCGTGGCACGGCGGGTGCACAGGGGCACATGCATCATGATCACAGGGCCGACCCATGTATAGCGACGCCGAACTCGATGCCGCCGTGAAGGCAGGCATTCTACCCGCCCCGACCGCCGCCGCCTTTCGCGATTTTGTCGCCGGGTTGCACGCGGCACCGGGCGTGGACGAGGAGCATTTTCGCCTGCTCTCCGGCTTCAACGACATCTTCGTGACGATCGCGGCGTCGTTGATGCTGATCGCCATCGCCTGGCTTGGGTTCCAGGCCACACCGGCGCTGGGCGCTGCTGCTGCGGCGGCGGCGAGCTGGGGGCTGGCGGAATATTTCACCCGGCGCCGCCGCATGGCCCTGCCGAGCATCCTGCTGCTGTTCAGCTTCACCGGCGGCGTGTTCGCGACGTTGTTCGCACTGTTCGTCACCGTCAATGCGCGCCAGGCGCTGCCGGATCCGATGCAGATGCTGGCGATCTCCGGGTGCGTCGCGGGCGCGGGTGCCGCGGCGTATCTGCATTGGCGCCGTTTCATGGTGCCGATTACCGTGGCGGCCGGCGCGGTGGCAGCTTCCGCGGCGGTGCTGCTGCTGGTCGCCGGCTTGTTCCCGAATACACTCCCGTTCATGCGCGTCGGCGCGCTGCTGGCTGGTGCCGCGGTGTTCGCGCTGGCGATGTGGTGGGACGCGAGCGATCCGGCCCGCACGACACGGCGGGCAGACGTGGCGTTCTGGCTGCATCTGGCGGCGGCACCGCTGATCGTCCATCCGATTTTCGGCATTCTGGGCCTGCTGGGCCGTGGGGCACCGGCGATCGGCACTGCCGCGGTCGCGGTATCGCTTTATTTCGTGTTGGCGCTGGTGGCACTGGCGGTCGACCGGCGCGCGCTGCTGGTGTCGGCGCTGGCGTATGTGCTGTACGCGATTTCGGCGCTGCTGCGTGGCGCCGGGTCGGTGAGCTATGGGCTGGCGCTGGCAGCACTGGTGATCGGCTGCGGGCTGCTGCTGCTGTCGGCGCTGTGGCAACGTGCGCGGCGCGAAACGGTGTTTTTTCTGCCGGCGCCGTTGCGGGTGTATTTACCGCCGGTTTAAAACGAAGCAAGGCAAGGACGGTCTTCTTCTTTGAAAAAAAGAAGCAAAAGACTTTTGCCCTGACGATGTATCACCCAGCGTATAGTTCATTACACTTGCGCGAAACCAAACAGACAAAAGTTTTTTGGTTCTTTTTTTCAAAAAAGAACATTCCTTGTTGCTAAGTTTCGTATACAGCACCCTACGCCATTGCGAGCCGTGGCTCGCAATGGCGGCCGCAGCGTTACGGCGTTTGCTGCTCGGTATGCGTCGTGGTTGTCGTCGTCTGGCCTGGCGGCGGCGCGAGGTCGGCGGGCGCCGTCGTGGTGGTGGTGGTGCGCTCCGTCGTCGTCGTCACCGGCGGATCGCTGGCGCACGCGCCAAGCAGGGCGGTGCCGCCGAGCAGCGACGCCGACAGCACCCAGCGCCGAACATGGTTACGTGAAAGCATGATTTTCTCCTGCGCTAGCCGGATCAATCCGGGTTAGTGGTTGTGCTCTGCGTCGTGGTGGTGGTGCTGGTCGTGACCGGCGGCGGCGGCGGCGCTGGCACGGTGGTGGTCACGGTCCGGCTATCCTGGGCGACGCCATTTGGCGTTTGGTAGGTTGTCCGTTGCGAGTCCACTTCGTTGCCGTATGCATCCACCGAGCGCGTGGTGTGCGTCGTGGCCAGCGTGCCGGGCGGGGGCGGCGGCACGGGCGCCGGCGGCACCGGTTGCTGCGCGGTATATTGCGTGGTGGTTGTTTCGGTGGCAGATTGCGCCATCGCAACGCCGCAGTTCAGCGTCAGCGCCGCGATGCTCGCGCGCAGTAAATATTTCATATTATCCTCCATCAACTCGAAAGAGTTGGCTTGCAAACCCATTGCAGGGCCGCACCCAGCCAAGAACGCGCGCGCGGCGGATCGGTTGCACGGAAAATGGCCGCGGCGCCGCGGCCGGCCGCGCGGGCGAAGAAAGACCAGAAATGCTGCATGAACGCGTAAGACAGAAAGTATGTTCTTTTTTGAAAAAAAAGAACCAAAAAACTTTTGTCTGTTCGGCGCCGCGCAAGGTGAAGCAGGTTCACGCCTGTTGACGATCGCGTGGGAGCAGGATTTTTTTGCTTCTTTTTTTCAAAAAAGCAGACTTTCTTTCTCTGCAAAAAAAAGGCGGCCACAAGGGCCGCCGAGTTTAGGGAGGAAACGTCCAAAAAAGCGATGCTGCCGAAGCAGCATCGCTGAAAACTCTTTACACCGATTGACAGACCGAATGCAAGCTTTTTGCTGCGACGCACCATGATTTAATCGCGTGACTGATTGTAACCTAGCTTATCTCCGCTTCGAGGCGCTCGATATCGGCGTCCGAGAAGCCAAAATGATGAGCAATTTCATGAACCAGGACGCTCGCAACCAGGCGCTGCAGGTCCTCGCCGGTTTCCACCCATTCGAGCAGAATAGCCTCGCGATAGAGGTAGATCGTGTCCGGCAAGGGCATCGCGTCGGTCACGCTGCGGTTGGGAAGCGGCACGCCGCGGTAGAGGCCGGTCAGCTCCCAAGGGGTTTCGATGCCCATTTCCTCGAGCGTGGCGTCGTCGGCGAGGTTTTCCACCAGGATGGCGACGTTCTGGACGTGGGCGGCCAGGCGTGGCGGCAGGTCGGCGAAGGCCGCTTCCGCCAGGGCGTGGATGTCTTCCTCCGACGGCGGCGTGGTGTAGGTTGGCATGGCAAAATCCTGAGAAGAAAAGGGAGGGTAGCATGATTGAACGCCTGAGTGAGGCGGCGCGCGCGCGGCTGGCCGATGAGCTGCCGTTCTGGGCGGTGGTGGCGGATCGGGACGCGATCACGCGCGCCTGGCGGTTTGCCGATTTTTCCGAGGCATGGGGGTTCATGGCGCGGGTGGCGTTGCTCGCCGAAAAGCAGGACCATCACCCCGAATGGTTCAATGTCTACAACAAGGTGGAGATTACGCTGACCACGCATGACGCGGGCGGTTTGTCCGGGCGCGATGTGGCGCTGGCGCGGGCGATCGACGCGCTATGAGCGGTACGCTGATCAGCGGTGCCCGCGTGGTGCCGATCGCGGACATGCAGGTGCGCGCCGCGCGGGCCGCGACGGGTCTGGCGGCGCTCGGGGTCGGGCGCGGCGATGCGGTGGCGCTGTTCCTGCGCAACGACATTGCGACGTTCGAGGCGGGCGCGGCCGCGGGGTTGCTGGGCGCGTATGCGGTGCCGATCAATTTTCACCTGGTGGCCGAGGAGGCGGGCTACATCCTGCGCGATTGCGGCGCGCGTGTGCTGGTGGTGCATGCCGACCTGCTGCCGCGCATCGAGGACGGCATACCGGGCGGCGTGACGGTGTTGGTGGTGGCGACGCCCGAAGAGCTGGCCGCGGCCCACGGGGTCGACGAGGACGCGGCCGGCGTGCCCTCCGGGTGGGTGGATTGGAGCGACTGGCTGACGCGGTTCGCGCCGTGGGCGGCGGCACCGGTGCCGGCGCCGGGGGCCATGATCTACACCAGCGGGACGACGGGGCGGCCGAAGGGGGTGCGGCGCACGCCCGTGAACGAGAGCGAAATGCTGGCGCTGTATGCGCCGATCATCACCGCGTTGGGATTGCGCCCGTGGATACGGACGGTAATTCCGGCACCGTTATATCATTCGGCACCGAATACCTATGCGGCGCTTTCGGTGCGGCTGGGGGCGGAAAAGATCGTGCTGATGCCGCGGTTCGAGCCGGAGGCATTGCTGGCGCTGATCGAGACGCATCGGATTACGCATGTGCAGACGGTGCCGACCATGTTCGTGCGGCTGTTGAAACTGCCGGAAGCGGTGCGGCACCGTTATGACGTCAGCAGCCTGGAATTCGTGGTGCATGCGGCGGCGCCCTGCCCGCGCGAGGTCAAGCAGGCGATGATCGACTGGTGGGGGCCGGTGATCAACGAATATTACGGTGCGACGGAGATCGGCAGCGTGGTGTTCTGTTCGGCAGCGGACTGGATGGCGCACCCCGGCACGGTGGGGCGCGCACTGCCCGGCGTGGATGTGCGGGTGTTCGACGAGACCGGCGCGGATTGCCCGGTGGGCGTGCCGGGCGATGTCTATGCGCGCAATCTCGCGGGAAGCGATTTTACCTATCATGGCGACGATGCGAAGCGGCAGCGCGCGGAATTGCATGGGCTGATTTCGGTGGGCGATATCGGCTATCTCGACGCGGACGGATTTCTGCATTTGTGCGACCGGCGCACCGATATGGTGATTTCGGGCGGCGTGAATATTTATCCGGCGGAGATCGAGTCGGCGCTGGTGCAATTGCCGGAGGTGGCGGATTGCGCCGTGTTCGGCGTGCCGGACGACGAGTTGGGGGAAGCGCTGCTGGCGTGCGTGCAACCGGCGTTCGATACATCAGGGGATGAAGCGGCGATCCGGACGCAGTTGCGCGCGATGCTGGCGGGTTACAAGGTGCCGAAACGGATTGTGTTTATGGACCAGCTGCCACGGGAGGATTCGGGGAAGATATTCAAGCGCAAGCTGCGGGAGCCTTATTGGGCGGGGCGGGAGCGACGGATTTAGGGAGGGCGCGGGGCTTTGCCGCTTGGCGTTTCTCAAACGCCAAGCCAATTTATCCCGCAATCAACACTTTACAAAGTTTGTTCTTCATCATGTGATGGCCGGATGTCGCCGTAGCAGGCAGCACGAATAATCGTTAATGCCAAGGATCAATGTCCGATATCTGCGCGATAGCGGTGTGACACGTTGATACAGGCAGCGACGCAGCCGGAATAAAGCCTTACGGCAGCACAGATAATTCGCCATTTTTTGGGTTGTTTTGGAGGCGGACCTCGCGGCGCTCTTCCGCCCTACGATTCCTTGGGAACCCACTGGCCGTGGAAACTGAGCGGCTGGCTGATGTCCAGTTCGATCACGGCGAGCGGACCGTCGCCGACCGCTTGGGCGTCCAGTACAGCGAACGAGGAGGCGCCGCGGGCGGTTTCCAGCAACTGGACCAGCAGCCAGCCTTCGTCCTGGCCGCCGCCGGGCTTGGAGGCAAAGACCGGCTCGCCGGCATGGGTGTGCGGGCCGAAATCGAATTTTTGCAGCCTGGCGGTCGCGGTGTCGTAGGCGGCGACGCCGGTGTGCCAGGCGGAACCGTGCGGGTCATGGGCCATGAACACGCGGCGGTGGGCCGCGCCGGTGCAGCGCGGGTCGGCGGCGCAGAACTCGACGCTTTCGGCGGCCAACGTGGTTTCCTGCAATTGGCCGGTGGCACGGTCGGCGACATACCGGCGCAGATGGCCAGGCTCGCCCTGCACGCCGGCATGGCCGCGCATGATGGCGGCAAGCGCGGCGTTGGGCCCGAGGAAATGGGCGGCGTCGCCGTAGCCGATGAAGTCCATGATCAGCGCGGAGCCCTGCTCGAAGCAATTGGCGATGTGCCAGCACCAGGTGGGCGGCGCGTCGAATGTTTGGGTCACACCGGTCGCGAGGTCGACAACGAGCAGGATGTTGCCCAGCGACGGCTTCCAGGTCAGGCATTCGGAGAAGCTGGACAGGCCAAGCAGCAATTTCAACGGATTGAACGCGACGGCGTGCAACACGAATACGGCGAACCGCTCGGTTACGCCGAAATCATGCAGATAGGTCATGCGCGGTGACTGCACGCTGGGCGTGGTGACGCGGGTGCCGTCGCGCTGCTGGCGGACGATATCGATCTGCATGCCGGTGCGGCCGAAGCGGGTGGACGCGAACAGCCAGTCGCCGCTTTCCGGCAGGCGGCGGGCGTGTGCTTTCATGCCGTCATCTGCGTCGGGCAGGCCGAGTGCGACCGGGCCAATGGTGGCGAGTGTCGCGGGGTCCAGTTCGAAGCCGGGCGCCACTTCATCCAGCGCGAGCAGCTTGCCGCCGACCTGGTAGACGGTGACGCCGGCCTGGGTGAGGAATTTCTGGCCGAGATTCGCGCGAACGCCGGGGGCCGCGGTGGTCCAGGTGGGTGAGATGAAGCGGCCGGCGGCGTCCTCGGCCCGGTATTTTGGCGTTTCCACGAAGCGGGCTGCGTAGGTGGCGGCGCCGCAGCTGATCGCCAGCCGCTGCACGATGCCGTCACCGTCGAGCACCGTGCGCTTGGTGCGGCCGCCGCGGGTGAAAATTCCGGGACCGTTGCGATACAGCACACCTGACAGCGCCTCCGGCAGGCGGCCGGTGATGCGCGGCGTGGTCGGCGCGCGCTCGGTGGCGTTGTGGCCGAGGGCCGCGAAGCTGGCATGCGTGGCGGCTTCGCGGATTGGGGTCAGCACGGCCATGGCAGCGTTTCCTCGCTTGGTTGACGGCGTCACCCTAGCCGGCGTGGTTGATGGTGTCAACATGAGCCTGCATAGGTGACCTTAGGCGCGTGGCGGCGCGGCGTCATTCCCAGGCGCGGCGCGTTTGCCTATGTGTGCCGCGCCGGCCGGGGAGTGGTGTGCGATGTATGGCGTCGATGAGTGCCGGGTATGCGGCGTGCCGATCCGTGTGCCGGGACCGACAGCGCGAGCCGAGCAGGAGAAGGCGAACCGCAAGCCGCCGATGCCGGAGAAGGAATGGCGTCGCATGGGGTTTCTGTGCCCGCCGACGCATCATCAATTGATCGAGCCGCAGCACGGGTGCTGCCCTGCGTGCGGCCGCGAGCAGGCGACCAAGAAATACAGTCCCAATGCGCGGCTGGTGCTGATGCTGGGGATGATTATGGTGTTCTTTGTCCTGACCGTGTTTTTTCTTTACGGGAATGACATCTACGGCAAGCTTGGCGGGCATTGAGCTTTAGGGTCGATACAACCCTGGTGGTCGCCTTAAGCAACCCTTATGCAGACCTCCGGCCGGGCTCGTTCCTTATGCTGCAACGCTCGCGACGCCGGTTGCGGCGCCTGCTGCGCAACCGCCAGTGCAAAACACCGAAATTTCGCTGCCAGCATCCGAACGGGCAATTCATTGCGGATTTGCCTGCATTGAGCTACGCCTCGTTGTCGAGGCCGATGGCGGCGCGTGGTCAACCAGCTCGGCATGGCCTGTACGGATTGGTAACGTGTCCCCGAGAGCCTGCAAGCGGTGCGTACGGCGCTCGATTACAGCATGCGCACGCGGGGGGAGACAGAAGATCTGTCCATTGCCGGCATGAATAATATCGGCATCGTGTATTATCGCATCGGCCGCGGGCGCGACGCGATCGCGGTGGCGCAGAAACTGTTCGATCTGCGCCGCCGCCTGAATGGCGCCGACGCCGCCGCCGTAATAGAAGAAAGAAGACCTTATTTTTTGAAAAAAAGAAGCAAAAAACTTTTGCTCGTTGGCTGACGTGGCCCATTTCGAAAGTTGGCCACGTGTGCTGAGGAACAAAAGTTTTTTGGTTCTTCTCTTCAAAAAATATCTGCTTTCTTTCTACTTGAACGACACGAGTTCACGCATAAATATTAGTGATCGGTCAATTCAACAGAAATGGACAGTGGATATCGATGTCCAAACAGCTCCATCTCGGCGCCTTCATGCGCCCCGTCGGCATCCATACCGGGTGGTGGCGCTATCCCGGCGCCTACCCGGACGCGAATTTCAATCTCCAGCACCTGACACGCTTTATTCAGACGCTCGAACGTGGCCGCTTCGATGCGTTTTTCATGGCCGATCACCTGGCCCTGCTGAACATGCCGGCCAGCGCGCTGCGGCGCAGCGCGACGGTGACGTCGTTCGAGCCGCTGACGCTGCTGTCGGCGCTCGCCATGGTCACCAGCAGGATCGGCCTGGTCGCGACCGCATCGACCACGTTCGACGAACCTTACCACATCGCGCGGCGCTTCGCGTCGCTGGACCATATCAGCGGCGGCCGCGCCGGCTGGAACATCGTGACGACATCGAACCCGGATGCGGCACTGAATTTTGGCCTCACCGAGCATGTCGAGCATGACGAGCGCTACCGCCGTGCGCGCGAGTTCTTCGATGTCGTCACCGGCCTGTGGGACAGTTTCGCCGACGATGCATTTCTGCGCGATCAGCAGAGCGGCATTTTCTTCGACCCGGAGCGGCTACACACGCTGGCGCACAAGGGCGAGCATCTATCCGTCCGCGGTCCGCTGAACATTGCGCGCCCGGTGCAAGGCTGGCCGGTCATTGTGCAGGCCGGCGCCTCGGACGCCGGCCGCCAGCTCGCCGCCGAGACCGCCGAGGTCATTTTCGGCAGCAGCGGCAATATCGAGAGCGGGCGCAAATTCTACGCCGATGTGAAGGCACGCATGCGCGCCGTCGGCCGCGACCCGAACCATCTGAAAATTCTGCCGGCAGCGCTCGTCATCGTCGGTGAAACGCGTGCGCAGGCCGAGGAAAAGCTCGCTCTGCTGGATAGTCTGGTCCACCCCGACAGTGCGGTGCCGAATCTGTCCATGCGCTTGGGCGTCGATGCCTCCGGCTTCGAGCTGGACGCGCCGTTGCCGGAGATCCCGCCCTCGAACGCCAGCCAGAGCGCGCGCGACCAGCTCGTGTCGCTGGCGCGCCGCGAGAAGCTGACAGTGCGGCAATTGGCGCGCCTGGTCGGCGGCTATGGCGGGCTGCAATTCGTCGGCACCGCCGCGGACATCGCCGACCACATGCAGGCATGGCTGGAAACCGAGGCGTCGGACGGGTTCAACGTCATGTTCCACACGGTGCCGGCTGGGATCGACGCGTTTGTCGAGCTGGTGGTGCCGGAACTGACACGGCGGGGGATATTCCGCAGTGCCTATGAGGGCATGACGTTGCGGGAGCATCTTGGGTTGCCACGTCCGGAGAATCGGTTTTTTCGGGAGGCGGCCTAAGAAAGCAAGTGTTCTTTTTTGAAAAAAAGAATCAAAAAACTTTTACTCGTTGGCATACGCGGCCCATTTCGAAGTTGGCCGCGTGTGCCAAGTAGCAAAAGATTTTTGCTTCTTTTTTTCAAAAAATAAGTCTTTCTTCCTTCGCTTCCACCAGCTTCAACTTCGCCGTCAGCATAATCCGAACCCCCGCCGGCAACCAATCGAACAAAATCTGCCCGCCCAGTTGCCCCCGCGCGGTCAGGCGCGCCAGATGCGAGCCAAAGCCGCTGCGCTGCGGCGACCCGGCAATAGTCGGACCGCCCGATTCCGACCAGGTCAGCGCAAGCTCTTCGCCGCACCGCGCCCAAGCGATGTCCACGCGGCCGACGCGCGTGGAGAGCGCGCCGTATTTTGCCGCGTTGGTGGCCAGTTCATGCACCGTCAGCGCCAGCGCCGTCGCGGCGTTCGGCACCAGCAGCAGCGGCGGCCCGGCCAGATGCACCTGCTTGTTATCGGGCGCCAGATGCGGCGTCAAAATTGTCGTGATGAGCTCGGCCAGGTCGACATTCTCGTCGCTCGGCACGGCGGCAAGTGCCGGCTGGATCAATTCATGCGCACGCGCCAGCGCCATCACGCGCCCGCGCAAGCCCTCGGCCATTTCGCGCGTATTGGTGGCCGAGCGCGCGGCAATCGAAATCATGCCGGACAGCACGGCGAACAGGTTTTTCACCCGATGGTTCAGCTCGCGATTGAGCAACTGACGCTGGTTGAGTGCCTCCTCCAGGCCGGCACGTGCTTCCTCGCGCGCGGTGATGTCCACGCCGGATGCAACGAGTTGCACGATCTCACCGGCATCGTTACGTAACGGCGCGATCTGGAAGTCGATCATCAGCCTGGTATCGTCACGCCAGCGGATCTGCAAATCGAGGCGGACCGTTTCGCCCGCGCCGGCGCGCGTCACGCTGTCACGCATGCGAGCCCGCACGGCGGGATCATGCGCGAACCAATACGTGTCCCACGCCAGGCGGCCGATCACCGCGTCCCGCGGCAGGCCCGCACCCTCCAAAGGGGCGCGATTGGCTTCCAGCAGCGTGCCGTCCAGCGTGCAAATGCCGACGAAAACGAACATATTATCAAGAACGTTACGTAGCCGCGCCTCGCTGGCCGCCACCATCTGCGTGGAGCGCTTGCGGGCGGTGATATCGACCGACGTGCCGACCAACCCGATGACCGTGCCGCCCTCGTCACGAAACGCCGTCTTGTGGGACAGAAAGGTGCGCGGCCCGTGCGCGTCGAACCCCGCCGCCTCCTCGATCTCCTCGGCGCCGCCGGTCTCCATCACCCGGCGGTCGGTCGCCATGATGATGTCGGCCTGCACGGGGTCCGCGAGATACTCGGCGTCGGTCCTGTCCTGCACTTCGCTCAACGGCTTGCCGATCACGTCCAGCGTTGCCTTGTTGGCGATGCGGATCCGGCCGGCACGGTCCTTCACGTAGATCAGCGCTGGCACCGACTCGATCACCGCGCGCAGCAGCGCGTTGGCCTCGCGCGCCGCCGCCTCGCTGGCGCGCAGGCGGTCTTCAGCGCGCTTGAGGTCCTCGATATCGACCAGCACGCCGGGAAACCGTGTCGGGTTGCCGGCCGCGTCATGTTCGCAGCGCCCCGTCGCGGTCACCCAGCGATACAGGCCGTCATGCTGGCGTATGCGGTATTCGGTGCGGTAGTTCCCGCCGCGTACCACGGTGTCGGCGATCAGTTTTTCCACCCGCGGCAGGTCGTCTGGATGGATGACGGTGATAATGGCGCCGAGCGGTACCCCTTCTGCGCACGCTGCGGGATCCAGACCAAACGTACGCGCGAACCGCTCGTCGCTGGTAAAGCAATCGGCGGGGATGTCCCAGACGAACGTGCCGACGATGGCGCCGCTGTCGAGCGCCAGTTCAATGCGTTCGGCAGCGCTTTGCGGACCCGTCAGGACGCGATCCGGGCGCTGTCGGCACATTGCGACGCAGGCTGATCTGCCGTGTTGCGCAAGAGAGTCCGTCCGGGTTGTCGCTGCCGGCCTATATGAGGAGCGCACGCCGGGCTGGCAAGGCGGGCGGGCGGGCGGGGCGCGAGGGGCTATGGCAAGAACTTCTTTTTTGAAAAACGAACAGCTTGGCTTCTTTTCTTTTCAATCGGTTGGCCCATGTCAGGTTACACGAGCCATCGCCTGCAACGCAGTGAGCAGTTGCGAAGTCGCTGTGCCGGGCCTACTTCATCACTATGTCCTGGCGCATCCGCCGCGCGGCCGCGGGCAAGAATCCTGGTGCCTGTAATGAGCTAACGGAGACACAATGATCCAGTTGTCATACATTAGTTCAGCGACCCAGGCGATGTCCAGCGAGCAGCTTCTGGCACTCCTGCAACAATGCCTGGATAACAATCCGACGCGCGGCATCACGGGCATGTTGCTTTACGGAAATGAGACCTTCGCCCAAACGCTGGAGGGCGAAGAGGATACGGTTGACGCGCTGTATGAAAAAATCCTGCATGATCCGCGGCACAGCAACGTCAAGTCGCTGCATCGCAAGGTGGTGATCGATCGGCAGTATGCGGACTGGAGCATGGGCTTCAAGCGCGTATCGGACCAGGACTTGCAGAATATCCGCGGCCTGGCCGATTTCACCGAAAAAGATTTCAATTTCGCATTTCTGGCCGACCATACCGCGTTGGCCGAAAACCTGATGGATCATTATTCCTACTGGGACCCGCTGGTGCGGCAGGTCGATGAAAAGGACCAGATCATAAAGCATCTGAAGAAGCAGTTGGCCGAGAGCCGCGGTTATGTCGAAATCGCGAGCCTGGTGCTGGAGAGTGTGGCGGAAGCCAGCAAGACCAACAGTGTTGGCGAAAGTCACGTCCGGCTGTGCGAGTTTGCGCTGGAGACGTTCAGCCAGTTGCAGATTGTCACCGCCAGGCCCGGCGTAACAAGGGCTGCCTAAGCTTAGAAGAAAGGCAAGAAAAGGCAGTTTTTTGAAAAAATGAACCAAAACAGTTTTGCGTGCTGGCTGACGCAGCGCATGTCTAAAAGCGCCGCGTGCGCCAGCCAGGAAAAGTTTTTTGCTTCTTTTCTTCAAAAAAGACGGCCTTCCTTGTTTTCTTTACGCTAGCGCCGCCATCATCGACGCCAGCGCGCGCAAATTGGCGGCGCCGGTCTTGGTCAGCACCCGTGCCACTTGCGTGCGGATCGTTGCCACGCGCACGCCGCGGCTTTGCGCGATCAGGGTCGCGCTATCGCCGGCCAGCAATTGCGGCAGGATCGCCGATTCCGCGCCGGTCAGGCCAAAGAGCGCCGCGAGGTGGGTCTGCGCGGCATCGCACGCATCGCCCAGGTCGCGCACGCTCACCAGCGCGCGGCGGCATGACGGCGTCGGTTCCAACGGCGTGACAACCGCCGCCAGCAGGGATTGTCGGGCGCCGCGCGTGATGCGGGTGCAGCCGAAGCTGCCGTCCTCCGCCGCTGCGCGGATCAGCGTGCTCAGACGATCTGCCTCGGCCGCGCGGTCACAGCGGAGCACGTCGCCGATGGCGCCGAGCACCAACCCCCCGTCCCGCGCCAACGCCCGCGCCGAGTCATTGGCGAACGCGATCGCACCGTCAGCGCCGACGATCACCGCGCCGTGTCGCAGCCCGTGCAGCGCCGCGGCGCGCGTGGCACTGGCAAATCGCTCCGCCTCCAGCGCCGCCGACAGCCGCAGCGCCGCGGCCAGATGGCGCGTTACCCCGTCCAGCGCCGCGCGGTCATCCTCGTCGAACGCCGGCGCGTCGATCGGCCGGTGCAAGCCGATCCCGGCGCGGGCCGCGCCGTCGAGCGGCACACTGGCGCCCAGCACATGATACGTGCCCGCGGCGAGCGTGCGGCCCGCGCCGCTCCCTGCCTCGGTTCCGTCCCACAGCTGTGGGCTGACGACCTCATGCCCGAGCACGGTGCGGTATTGCACCGGCATGTCGCCGGCGGCGAACGCGGCGAGCGCCGCCGGCGGCCGCGGCGCCTGGCCCCATGCGCTCGTGGCGGCAAGAATCCGCGGCGGCGTGTTGCCGTCGGGCTGGTGGTAGAGCAGGCCGGCGGGCGCCTGAAAGGCCCGGCACACGGCGGCCCAGGTCGGTTCCCAGGCGGCCGGGTCGGCGGCCGCCTCGTAAAAACCGGCGATCAATTCAGGGTCTTGTATACGCGATATTAACATCTGCGTGCTCCCGACGGCGGTTGCACAACCGTGAGGCGAATTTTCTGCCGGCGTGAATCAATCGTTAGCAAAACTTAGCAAACCGGACGCTGCGCCGCATGCGGCCAAGTGGCATAGATGGCGAATGCCTGACGTCGCCGTCGCCCCGTTGGACCGCTCGCTGACAGAAACTCCAGCCGCGCGCGCCGCGCACGAGCAGGATCTGGCGTCGGACCCGGCGGTGTCCGCCTTCGTCTCCGCGCATGCCGGCGCCGGCAAAACGAAATTGCTGGTCGACCGTCTGCTGCGGCTGATGCTGGCGGGCGACAAACCGGCCGACCCCGCGCGCATCCTGTGCCTGACCTTCACCAAAGCGGCCGCCGCCGAAATGGCCATCCGCCTGCATGCGCGTCTTGGCGACCTGGCGACCGCGCCCGCCGCAGCGCTGGACGAGCGCCTGAAGGCGCTGAGCATCGTGCCGACGGCGGCGGCCCGCGCCCGCGCCCGTGCGCTGTTCGCCGAAGTGCTCGATCTGCCGGGCGGCATGCGCATCAACACGATCCATGCCTTCTGCCAGTCGTTGCTGCGCCGCTTCCCGCTGGAGGCGCGCTTGTCGCCGCATTTCCGCCTGGTCGAGGAGGCCGACGCACGCGCCGCGTTGGACCAGGCGCGCGAAGCGGTGCTGCCCACAGTGCCGCCGGACGCGGTCGCCGCCCTCGCGGGTCTGATCAGCGCCGAGGGGTTTGCCGCCCTGGTCCGGTTGCTGGAGCGCCACCGCGACGTGTTGCGGCCGGCGCTGGCGCTGCCGGCGCCGGCGCTGCGCGCGGCATTGCGCCGCGTGGTGGGCATCACCGCCGACAGCGCCGAAAAATTAATTGCCGATGCGGTCACCTGGCCGGCGGAGGCGCATTTGCGCCACGCCTTGAAGCGCGTGGCGGCGCATGGCTCGCCCGCCGTCGCCGAGCGCGCCGCGCGGCTGCTGGGCTGGCTGAACCTGCCCGCCGACCTGCGTGCCGAGCATTGGGACCAGTGGCAAGGCACGCTGTTCCTGAAGGATGGCAAACCCTCCGCGGTCAGTCAGTTTTGCAATCTTAAGCTGGCGAGGGACCATGCCGATATCCAGCCGACGATCGCCGCCGAACAGGCGCGTATCGCTTCCGTCATGGAACAGCAGCGCGCACTGGCCGCCGCGGACGCATCCGCCGCGCTGCTGACGCTGGCTGCCCCGGTGCTGGCTGCCTATGCGGGCACCAAGCTCCGCGCCGGCCTGCTGGACTACGAAGACCTGATCAACTGCACGCGTGCGCTGCTGGCCGATGGCGGCGCGGCCTGGGTGAAATACAAGCTCGATGGCGGCATCGACCATCTGCTGCTCGACGAGGTGCAGGACACCGCGCCACCCCAGTGGGACGTGACCGACGCGCTGACCGACGATTTCTTCAGTGGCGCCGGCGCCCGCGACGATGCCCACCGCACCGTGTTCGCGGTGGGCGACGAAAAACAGTCGATCTACGGGTTTCAGGGCGCGGTGCCGGAGGAGTTCTCACGCCACCGGCGGCGCTATGAAGCGCAGGTCACCGCGGCAGGCAAACGCTGGCACAAGGACGCGCTGCTCGACGTGTCGTTTCGCTCGACCGCGCCGGTGCTGGAGGTGGTGGATGCGGTGTTCGCGCAGCCGGAGGCGGCAGCCGGCGTGCGCGACGCGGCGCCGATGCGCCACGTGGTGCGCCGCGCCGGCCAGGCCGGCTCGGTCGAATTGTGGCCGTTGGCACCCCGGCCGGAAACCACAACACCCGCGCCCTGGGCGATCCCGGAACATTATAGCCGCGCCGAGAGCGCCCAGAAATTGCTGGTGGAGGCGCTGGCCGACTGGATCCGCGACCAGACCAGCGGCTGGCGGATGCTGGAGAGCGAAAATCGCCCGCTGAGCCCCGGCGACGTGCTGATCCTGGTGCGGCGCCGCGGCGACTTTGATCGCGCGCTGGTCGGTGCGCTGAAAAAGCGCGGCGTGCCGGTCGCCGGTCTCGATCGCATGATGCTGACCGAACAGCCGGCGGTGCAGGACCTGATGTCGCTGTGCGCGGCACTGCTGCTGCCGACCGACGATCTGTCGCTGGCCGAAATGCTGGTCAGCCCGCTCGGCGGTCTGTCCGATGACAGTCTGATGGATTTGGCGGCGGGCCGCGGCGGGACGCCGTTGTGGGACGCGCTACGCGCGCGCCGTGCGGAGCGTGCCGACTGGCGCGCGGCGCATGATTTCTTTGCGACGTTGCTGGCACGTGCCGATTATGGCGGGCCGCATGCGCTGCTCTGCGAGGCGCTTGGCCCGCTCGGCGGGCGTGCCCGATTATTCGCGCGGCTGGGCCCGGAAGCGTCCGAGCCGATCGACGAATTGCTCGCGGCCGCGCTGCATTATGCCGCGTTGCACCCCGCAAGCCTGCAAGGCTTCCTGCACTGGCTGCGCCAATCCGGCGCCGAAGTGAAGCGCGAGGCCGAAGCCGCCGGCGGCACGGTGCGCATCATGACCGTGCATGGCGCCAAGGGGCTGGAGGCGCCGCTGGTCATTCTGCCGGACACGTGCGCGCTGCCGCCGGACGAGGACCGGGTGCATTGGACCACCGATCCGCTGACCGGCGTCCCGCTGTTCCTGTGGGCGCCGCGCGCCGAAATGCACTGCAATGCCACCGTCGCGCTGAAGGACGCGGCCGCCACGCGGCGCGCGGCCGAGCATAACCGCCTGCTGTATGTGGCGCTGACCCGCGCGCGGGATCATTTGTTGATTTGCGGCTGGCAGCCGCGCGGCGATGTGCCGCCGACGAGCTGGTATGCGATGGTCGAGGCCGGCCTGCGCGCCGCCGACGCCACTGCCGCACCGCATGTGTGGGGCACGTCGCTGCACCTCGCAGCGCCGCAGACCGCCGACGCGGAGATCGGCAAGCGCTCCACCGAGACGGCCGCCGTGACGCTGCCGGCGTGGGTGGGTGCGGCGCCGCTGTGGCAGCCCAGCAAGCCGCCGCCGGAGCCGGCCGTGCCGCGCCCGCTGTCGCCGAGCCGGCCGGACGGGGCCTTGCTCGGTCCGGTGCCGCCGGCGCGCTCGCCGCTGTTGCGCGCCACCGGCGCGGTCGCCGAGCGCGGCACGCTGATCCATGCGCTGCTGCAATATCTCCCCGATCTGCCCGCCGCGGACCGGCCCGCCGCGGCACATGAATTCGCGGCACGGGCGCTGCCGGCGGAGGCGGCCGACATCGCCGCCGGCGTGCTGGCGCTGCTGGAACACCCGGACTTCGCGCCGCTGTTCGGCCCCGGCAGCCGCGCCGAGCAGGCGCTGACCGGCCTGGTGGACGGCACCATCATTACCGGCCGCGTCGACCGGCTGGTGATCGGGCCAGACGCGGTGCTGGTCGCCGACTACAAAACATCGCGTACGCCGCCCGCGTCGCCCGAGCGGGTGCCGGTGCTCTACTTGCGGCAGTTGGCGGCGTATCGCGCTGTGCTGCGCAAGCTGTATCCGGGGCGCCAGGTGCGGTGCGCGCTGGTCTGGACCGAGGGGCCGACGTTTATGGCGATCCCACAGGCGGTGCTTGATAGTCATGCGCCGGCGGCGCCGAAGGAAGAAAGCAAGTAGTTATTTTTTGAAAAAAAGAACCAAAAAACTTTTATCCGTTTGCTGGAGCGGCAGGGACTATGAGCGTCAGAGCAAAAGTTTTTTGGTTCTTTTTTTCAAAAAAGAACACTTCTTCTTTTTGCCTGATTGCCTCATGCTTGATACGCCGTTCGGCCCGGACCATTTCCGTGTTCAATCTTCCGCCAGGAGTTCCCGTTTCATGAGTGCCAACACGGTCGCCGTCACGGACGACAGCTTCGCCACCGACGTGCTGCAGGCCGAGGGGCCGGTGCTGGTCGATTTCTGGGCGGAGTGGTGCGGCCCCTGCAAGATGATTGCCCCGGCGCTGGAAGAAATCGGCGCCGAGTTCAAGGGCCGCGTGACGGTCGCCAAGGTCAATATCGACGAGAATCCCACCGTGCCGAACACCTACGGCGTCCGCGGCATCCCGACGCTGATCCTGTTCAAGGACGGCAAGCCCGCCGCGACCAAGGTCGGCGCGGCGCCGAAGAGCGCGCTGAAGGAATGGGTGTCCGCGGCGCTTTAATATCGGCGGCCGCGGGATCGGCAACACGCGCTCGGCACGCGCCCGTCGCCTCGTTTTTTAACCCAGCACCTGAACCGGTGATACGTGGGCCGATTGGCGTGATCGGACTAGATCGCACCAGATCGCACCTATGATACGTAGTGCGTTCAAGCCGAATTAGGCGCCCTCCCCCGATGGCGGAGTGCCGATTGCTGTCGTTTACACCAAGCGCGAAACTCGAAAAGGCACTGAAGGCGGCGCAAGCCGACGTGAACCGCCTCGCCGCACCATCGGCGCATCGACCCGGATCGAGAACGCCGTGCTGACCGACGCCGAGATAGACTGGGTTGATACCGCCCTCTCGCAGGATGGGCACGTCACCGCCTTCGACATCAATAAGGCAGCCATTCTCGAGAAGCTCTCCAAGGACCGCGAGCGGAGTGTCGAGGAGGTGGTCGGCTGCCGCGAAGTTCTGGGCATTGTCTACCTCCAGGCGGCGGCGTTGTTTGTGTTGACGGAGAGCACCATCCGCGGCCTGCGCCACACCCTGCTCAGCTTCTACCCGGCCGCCCGGTTCCATGCCGGCGGCTACAAGACCAGCCCGAACCAGGTCATCTCGGTCAATCACGACACCGGCGAGCGTTGGCTCGTGCTCGACCCAACCCCTCCCGGACCGCAGACCGAGGCTGCCATGCGCGACCTGGTCGACTGGTACAATCATGCCATTCGAGAGCATGCCTGGCCCTTGCTGGTCGCGACGGAATTCGTATTCCGCTTCCTCGCGATCCACCCCTTCCAGGACGGCAATGGCCG
>Ga0116226_10000182_pt1 | contig 49466 bp, 45 predicted proteins | sample S1TSphfallax_FD_89692 | JGI IMG/M metagenome (GOLD analysis project Ga0116226, IMG submission 89692) | Host-associated microbial communities from peat moss isolated from Minnesota, USA - S1T2_Fa - Sphagnum fallax MG | ecosystem: Host-associated > Plants > Peat moss > Unclassified | place: USA... | reverse complement strand
GTGAGACTTCAGAGGCTTCCGATCCCCCGAATGCGCTCAGCCAAAGTTGATCTTCGCCTCGAGGTTGGTACGCGAATCCGCATTCGCGAGCGCTTCGGCGAGCTCCACTCGATTCTGCGCGACGAGATCGTACAACGCGACGTCAAAGCTCTGCACTCCGCGCTCGCCGCTCATGCGAATCGACTCTTTGATGCCGATGACATCGCCCTTCTTGACCAGCTCGGAGATATGCGGCGTGTTAAGCATGACCTCGACCGCCGGCACGCGCCGCGAGTCCTTGCCCATGATGAGGCGCTGCGCCAGGATCGCGCGCAGGTACTGGGACAGGTCGAGGAAAATCTGGTTGTGCTGGTCGCGCGGAAACATGTTGATGACCCGGTCCAGGGTCTCAGCGCAGTTATTCGCGTGCAGCGTCGCGAGCACGAGATGACCGGTGCCGGCGAGGTTGATCGCCGCTTCCATGCTCTCCCGGTCGCGGATCTCGCCGATCAGGATGACATCCGGCGCCGCCCGCATCACGCCGCGCAGGGCCCGCGCATAGGACTTCGTGTCGAGCCCGACCTCGCGCTGATTCACGATCGAGCGCTTGTTCGTGTGCAGGAACTCGATCGGATCCTCGATGGTGACAATGTGATCCGAGGAGGTCTCGTTGCGATAGTTGATCATCGCGGCGATTGACGTCGACTTGCCGGACCCCGTCGCACCGACCATCAGCACCAGCCCGCGCTTGAGCATGATGAGGTCCTTCATGATCTCGGGCAGACCCATCTGATCGAGCCGCGGCATGTCGGCCGTGATGTAGCGCAGCACCATCGCCGGATAGCTGCGTTGGTAGAAGACGTTGACCCGGAAGCGGCCAAGTCCCGGCTCCGAGATCGCAAAATCGATTTCGAGCTCACGTTGGAAGTATTCGAGCTGCTCGGGCGTCATCAATCCATAGGCTGCCTGGCGGACCGTCTCCGGGGTGAGCACCTGCTTGTTGATGGGCAGGATCTGGCCCTCGATCTTGATCTTGATAGGCGCGTTGGAGGTGAAGAATAGGTCCGACGCCTTCCTGTCGACCATCAGGCGAAACAGTGGCGCGGTGTTGAGCGACGGTTGCGGTTCGTTGACACCGGGTCCGCTCACTCCGGGCCCGCTCGGCCCCGGCTTGAATTCCTCGGGTTCAGTCATCGCGGCCACGCGTCACAGGCTCCTAGAACGTACGGCTGGCGTCGTCTTCGTCGACCAGATCGAGCGTCCCCGAATCCTCGACGTTCTTCGCCTCGCGCTTGCTCTCGAGCTTGCACCGCAGGCGCAGCTCGTTCTTCGAATCGGCATTGCGCAGCGCGTCCTCGTAGGAGATATAGCCGCGCTCGTACAGATCGAAAAGCGCCTGGTCGAAGGTACGCATGCCGATCCGCGTCGACTTCGCCATGACCTCCTTGATACGGGCAACATCCCCCTTGAAGACGAGGTCCTGGATGAGCGGCGAGTTGAGCATGATCTCGGTCGCCGCGATCCGGCCCGCACCCGCCTCCCGTGGCACGAGCCGCTGCGACACGAGCGCCCGGATGTTGAGCGACAGATCCATGAGAAGCTGCTCACGGCGCTCGTCGGGAAAGAAATTGATGATCCGGTCGAGCGCTTGGTTGGAACTGTTGGCATGCAGCGTCGCGAGCACGAGGTGCCCGGTCTCGGCGAATTGGATCCCGTATTCCATCGTTTCGCGATCGCGGATTTCGCCGATCAGGATCACGTCGGGCGCCTGGCGCAGCGTGTTCTTGAGAGCCGAGTGCCAGGAGTCCGTATCGACGCCGACCTCGCGGTGCGTGATGACGCAGCCCTTGTGCTGATGGACGTATTCGACCGGATCCTCGATGGTGACGATATGGCCGCGGGTTTTCTCGTTGCGATAGCCGACCATCGCCGCGAGCGTGGTCGACTTGCCGGAGCCGGTCCCACCCACGACGATCACGAGGCCGCGCTTCGACAGCACGACCTCCTTCAGAATGGGCGCGAGTTCGAGTTCCTCGAAGGTCGGGATCTTCGCATTGATCAGACGGATGACGCAGCCCGTGTGCCCCTGCTGGATGAAGGCGCTGACCCGGAAACGGCCGATGCCGGGCGGCGCAATCGCGAAATTACATTCACGCGTGGAGTCGAATTCCTTTGACTGGCGGTCGTTCATGATCGCGCGCACGAGCGTGGCGGACTGCTCCGGGGAAAGCGCACGCTCGCTCTGCGGGCGCACTTCGCCGTCGATCTTGATGGCCGGGGGAAATCCCGCCGTGATGAACAAGTCCGAGGCCTTCTTTTCGACCACGCGCCGCAGCAGGTCCTGCATCAGCTTGATGGCCTGATCGCGATCCATATCAGACCGATTCCTTGTTCTGCGCCTTGTAGCGCGCTTCTTCCTTGCTGACGAGTCCCTTCGCGACCAGTTCCTGCAGGCATTGGTCCAGCGTCTGCATACCGAGAGCCTGCCCAGTCTGAATCGACGAATACATCTGCGCGATCTTTCCCTCGCGGATGAGATTACGGATGGCCGGCGTACCGATCATGATCTCGTGGGCGGCCACGCGGCCGCCGCCATTGCGCTTGAGGAGCGTCTGCGAGATGACCGCACGCAGCGACTCCGAGAGCATCGAGCGCACCATCTCCTTTTCCTGGGCCGGGAACACATCGACGACGCGGTCGATCGTCTTGGCGGCGGAACTCGTGTGCAAGGTTCCGAACACGAGATGGCCCGTCTCGGCCGCGGTGAGCGCGAGACGAATCGTCTCGAGGTCGCGCATTTCTCCGACCAGCACCACGTCCGGATCCTCACGCAGAGCCGAGCGCAACGCCTCCGAGAAACCGAGGGTATCGCGATGCACCTCGCGCTGGTTGATCAGGCAGCGCTTCGGTTCGTGCACGAACTCGATCGGATCCTCGATGGTGATGATGTGGTCGGGGCGGTTGTCGTTGCAGTGGTTGACCATGCCGGCGAGCGTGGTCGACTTGCCCGAACCGGTTGGACCGGTAACGAGTACGAGGCCGCGCGGCAACATGCACAGATCGCGGAAAATCTTGGGGCTGCCGAGATCGTCGAGCGTGAGGATCTGCGACGGGATGTTGCGGAATACGGCGCCCGCGCCGCGATTCTGGTTGAACGCGTTGACACGGAACCGCGCCAGCTTCGGAATCTCGAACGAGAAGTCGGTCTCGTAGAACTCCTCGTAGGACTTCCGTTGCTTGTCGTTCATGATGTCGTACACCATGCCGTGCACCTCCTTGTGGGAGAGTGCCGGCATGTTGATACGCTTCATGTCTCCGTCCACCCGGATCATGGGCGGTACCCCCGCCGATAGGTGCAGGTCGGAGGCATTGTTCTTGACGGCGAATGCGAGGAGTTGGGCGATGTCGACGGCCATGCGGACTTCCTCGGGGAAACAGCTCGAGTATAGCGGAGGGGTTTACGCACCCATATGCTAATCCGTCCGCAGATTTGCGCGGAAAATCTGGCGCGGGTGCGCGCGCGCATCCTGTCCACCGCCACCGCCACGGGTCGCAACCCCGAGAGCGTGACGCTGCTCGCAGTTTCGAAAGGCCAACCGCCGGAAGCGGTGAGGCAGTTCGCGGCGCTCGGACTTAGGGACTTTGCTGAGAACTACCTCCAGGAGGCCCTGACGAAGATGGACGCGGTCGCCGATGCGGCGCTGCGCTGGCATTTCATCGGGCCGGTACAATCGAACAAGACCGCTGCCATCGCCGAGCGCTTTGCCTGGGTCCACACCGTCGACCGGCCGCGGATTGCCGAACGTCTCTCTGCACAACGCCCGCATTACGCGCCGCCGCTCAAGATCTGTCTGCAGGTCAAGCTCGGGTCCGAGACCTCGAAGTCAGGCGTGCTGCCGGCCGATCTGCCAGCGCTGGCAGCGAGTGTCGCCCGTCTCCCGCGCCTCGAGTTACGCGGCCTGATGTGCCTGCCGCCGCCCGAAACCACCCGCGACCGGCAACGCCATTGGTTTGCCGAGCTCGCCGGACTCGCATCGCTGCTGCGCGCGCAGGGCCTGCCCTTGGACACCTTGTCGATGGGCATGAGCACCGATCTGGAGGCTGCGATAGAGGAAGGCTCGACGCTGCTGCGCATCGGCACGGCACTGTTCGGCCCGCGGACGTCGGATCCGGGTAGCATCTCGTCCCTGGACGGGACGGGGGCACCCTCATGATCGACGGCTTGCATGAAGCGCGGATCGCGTTCATCGGTGGGGGAAACATGGGCGCTGCGCTGGTTGCAGGTCTGCTGGCGCGCGGCGTCGCGCCGTCGGCGGTGATCGTGAGCGATCCGTCTGCCGACGTACGAACGCGGCTCCAAAACGAATTTCACGTCGCCACTACCGACACCGGCGCCGCCGCCGTGCGCGCTGCCGACCTCGTGGTGCTGGCGGTCAAACCACAGCTCCTGGCCGAGGTAGTGCCAGACCTGCGCAGCGCATTCGGCACCTCTGCGCCACTGGTCCTGTCGGTCGCCGCCGGGATCCGCGTGGCGGACCTCGAACGCTGGTGCGGTCCGCGGGTGGCGGTGGTGCGGGCGATGCCCAATCGTCCCGCGCTCATCGGTGCGGGCGCAGCGGGTCTGTACGCGCCGCCCTCCGTCAGCGCCGCGCAACGCCGGCTCGCGGAGGCGGTGATGAGCGCGGTGGGCATCACCGCCTGGGTGACCGACGAGTCGTTGCTCGATGCCGTGACGGCGCTCTCCGGGAGCGGTCCCGCGTACTTCTTTCTGCTCGCCGAACTCATCACCGAGGGCGGGGTGCAACTGGGGCTCGATCCGCAGACCGCGCAGACCTTGGCGCGCGCGACGCTCGCGGGTGCCGGAGCGCTGGCCGGCCATAGCTCCGCCGACCTCGCGACATTGCGCACCGAGGTGACCTCGAAAGGCGGAACCACCGAGGCCGCCCTGCGCGCGCTCGCCGACGCGGATCTGCGTGGTATCGTGCTGCGCGCGCTCGAGGCGGCGGCGAGCCGAGCCCGAGAACTGGGACAGAGCGGTTGAGCGTTCGATCGGCACCGCGCCCCACCGTTCGCCCAAATCTACCCGTGACGTGACCCTGAAGGCCGTGATGCCATGATGAGTGCCTTGATCTTTGTCGTCGAAGCGATCCTGTCGCTGGTGTTCTACGTGGTCTTGCTGCGTCTGCTGCTGCAGTGGGCGCGCGCCGATTTCAGGAACCCGCTCGCGGGGGCGGTCGTACGCCTCACGAACTGGCTGATATTGCCATTGCGTCGGGTGCTGCCACCGATCGGGCGTATCGATACCGCGACCGTGGTCGCGGTCATCGCAATCGCTTTCATCGAAGTGGGCGCGCGCTATGTCCTGCGGGGCTACTCGACACCCGAGTTCATCGATTGGGCGCGGCTCGCCCTGCTCGAGATCGTGCGCACATTTCTGTCGACCTATTTCTATGCGATTTTCGCCTACGCGCTGCTCAGCCTGATCGCGCCCGGCGTACCTTCGCCCGTCCAGTCATTGCTCACCTCGCTCTGCGAGCCGATTCTGCGACCGATCCGTCGGCGCATTCCTGCCATAGGCGGTCTCGACCTCTCGCCACTCTGGGCAGGCATTGCGATCCAGGCGCTGCTGATCCTGCTGCACTGACACGGCGTCTGCTTCGACGAGCAATTCGGGCAGCGCGAAACCCGCGGCACGGAAACCACTGCGGAAACGAGACTGGAAAAACAGCGATTACGTGAGCTTATCGGCGGATCATCGGCGAGTTTCGAGGCTCACGAGCGCGCGCTGCATGCGCGCAAAGCGCAGCTCTCGAAGCGCTCCAAACAGCCGTCGGGCGCCGCGTAATCATTCGTCTGATGTGCTCGGGAGGCTGGAAAACAAGGCATTTGCGCTATGCCATTGCTACCAAATATTGCTTGCGATTGGCACCGCTTATGTTATTTTGCCGCGCGAATCTGACAGACGTAGCGGAGAAAGCTGCGTGATAACACCACTGCTAGGAGTATCTTCATGGCGAAAAAGGGCGGCGCACCGACGAAGTCGGAGATCTTGAACAGCATTTCCAAGGACACCAGCCTCTCGCGCAAGCAGGTCGGTTCCGTATTCGATTCACTGAACGGCGTCATCAAGAAGAGCCTCAAGGGCAACGGTCTCTTTACCCTGCCTGGTCTACTGAAGCTCAAGGTGGTCAAGAAGCCTGCTACGAAGGCCCGCGAAGGCGTCAACCCGTTCACGGGCGAGAAGATGACGTTCAAGGCGAAGCCGGCCAGCAAGAAGGTCCGCGCTGTGCCGCTCAAGAACCTGAAGGGCTTTGTGAACTGAAGCGCGCTCTGCGCGCGCGCGAATACCCGGAGCGGGCGCCATGGCCGTTAGGCGATGGCACTCCGGGTGTTTGCTGGAGGCTCGGCAACCGCACGCTCGACCGGAGCGTCGCACTGCAGCGCTAACCGAGCCGGGCGACCACCGTATTCTGCAGCTCGTGCAGACGCCCATGAAAGTAGTGATCCACGCCCGGCAACACCACGAGCTCGGGCGCGGGTTCCAGGCCCGCCACCCAGGCACTGACCTCCGCCACCGACACCAGGTCGTCGGCGTCGCCCTGCACCACGAGCCACGGACACTGCGGCGCCGGTACGGCGCGAAACTGATCGAAGCGCGACACCGCGGGTGCCACCAGCACCACGCGCTCAGGACGAGCCACGGCCGCCGATCGGGCCGCTACATACGCGCCGAACGAGAACCCGGCGAGCCATAGCCGACGACCGGGCCAGCGTTGCCGACCCCATTCGATGGCCGCGAGCGCGTCGTCGATCTCGCCTCGGCCGTCATCGTGTATCCCGGCGCTCGCGCCGACGCCGCGAAAATTGAATCGCAGAGTCGCGAGCCCAAGCCCCTGGAATGCCCGCGCGAGGGTGTGCACGACTTTATTGGACAGCGCGCCCCCAAACAGCGGATGAGGATGACAGACCACCGCATAGCCATCGAGCACCGTGGGGCGAGAGCCCTCTTGCGGCGCGGAGGGTTCCTCGACCACGGCCTCGAGCGGCCCGGCTGGACCATCGATGAGGACCTGTTCCGCCGCAGCGGGTCGGAAACTCATCGTCAGCGTATCGCGACCAGTTCCACGTCGAAGACGAGCGTCGCACCCGGGGGAATGACGCCACCGGCGCCGCGAGAGCCATAGCCGAGTTCGGGTGGGATCACGAGTCGCCGTTCGCCCCCGACCTGCATGCCAGCCACTCCCTGGTCCCAACCCGGGATGACATCCCCCGCGCCGACCCTGAATTCAAACGGCTCGCCATGATCGCGCGAGCTATCGAATTTTTGACCCTTGTGATCAGGAGCACCCGCCGCGTAGAGCCAGCCGGTGTACTGCACGACCGCTGTCTGGCCGGCCGCGATCGCGGGCCCGGTGCCGGGATGAAGTTCGCTCGCCTCAAGGCTGGCAGAAGCCGTTTGCATGTGCTCGTCCTGACTAGCTGGAGAAGACGCATCCGCGGAGCCGGCGGTGTCGCGCCGACCGCAGCCTCCCGCGAGGAGTATTAGCGCCGCGACGGCAGCGAAGCCCGCAAGACGACTCGGAGCGACGTCAATCACGCTGCCGGCCGCTCGGGGGAGGCGAGCTCCACCAGCAATCGGTTGAGCCGTCGGACGTACTCGCCGGGATTGGCGACCTGGCCGCCCTCCGCGAGCGCCGCCTGATCGAATACGAGCAGTGCGAAATCGCGGAAACGCTCCGGGTCGGAGACCGACTCCATGTGTTTGACCAAGGCATTCTCAACGTTGAGCTCGAGTACGGGCTTCGCTTCCGGTGCCCCTTGACCGGCCGTCGAGAGCAGGCGCCGCATGCGCGTGCCGAGATCATGCTCGCCGAGCACGAGACAGGCCGGCGAGTCGGCCAGTCGGCTGCTCACCTTCACTTCGGTAATGCGATCGCCGAGCGCATCCTTCACGCGCTTGAGAAGCCCCTTGCTCTCCTTGAGGGCCGCCTCGGCTGTGACCTCTTCCGCCGCGTCGGCGAGATTTCCGAGTTCGAGATCGCCGCGCGCTGCATCCTTGAAGCGCTTGCCTTCGAATTCGCCGATCCGGCTCATCACCCACTCATCGACGCGATCGCCGAGGAGCAGCACCTCGATCCCCCGCGCGACCAACTTCTCGATGTAAGGACTCGAGCGGGCGGCCGCGCGGCTCTCGGCAATGACGTAATAGATGCGGTCCTGCCCGCTCTTGAGCCGTCCTAAATAGTCGCTAAGGCTCGTGGTCTCATCGTCGCTTTCGTTGGCCGTGCTCGCAAATCTAAGCAACGGCAGGATCCGCTCACGATTACCGGTGTCCTCAGCGAGGCCTTCCTTCACCACCTGGCCGAATTCCTTCCAGAACTCGCGGTACTTGTCCGGTTCGTCCTTGGCCACCCGCGCGATGAGCTCGAGGGAGCGCTTGGTGAGCGCGCTGCGCATCGCATCCACTTCGGCGTCTTGCTGAAGCAGCTCACGCGACACGTTCAACGGCAGATCGCTCGAGTCGATCACGCCCCGGATGAACCGCAGGTAGAGCGGCAGGAACTGCTCGGCGTCATCCATGATGAAGACGCGCCGCACATAGAGCTTCAGTCCATGAGCCGCGTCCCGCTGCCAGAGGTCGAAGGGGGGATGGCTCGGGAGGTACAGCAGGCTCGTGTACTCGCGCTTGCCCTCGACCTTGTTGTGGCTCCAGGCGAGTGGCGGCGCAAAGTCGTGGGAAATGTGCTGGTAGAACTCCCGGTACTCGTCGTCCGTAATCTCGGTCCGCGGGCGGGTCCAAAGGGCGCGCGCCTCATTGACCGCCTCGAACTCGAGCGACGCCTCCCCCTCCTTACGCATCCGCACTGGGAAAGCGATGTGGTCGGAATAGCGCCGCACCAGCGACCGCAATCGATACGGTTCCGCGTACTCGAGGGCGTCGTCCTTCAGATACAGCACGACGGTCGTGCCGCGTTCCGCCCGCTCGAGAGTCTCGACGGTGAATTCACCGTCCGCTGCCGAACTCCAGCGCACCCCTTCGGCCGCTGGCACGGTGGCGCTGCGGCTCAAGACCTCGACCCGATCAGCGACGATGAACGCCGAGTAGAAGCCGACGCCAAACTGGCCGATCAGCTGGGAGTCTTTCTGCTGGTCGCCCGTCATCTTGCGGAAGAACTCGGCGGTACCGGAACGGGCGATCGTGCCGAGGTGGAGGGTGGCCTCCTCCCGCGTCATGCCTATGCCGTTGTCGCGGATGGTGAGGGTCTTCGCCTTCGCGTCCGCATCGATCCAGATCCCTAGTTCGCTATCGCTCCCCATCAACGATGGGTCGGCGAGTGCCTGAAAGCGGAGCTTGTCGTTCGCGTCGGAAGCGTTTGAGATGAGTTCGCGGAGGAAAATCTCCCGGTGACTATAGAGGGAGTGGATCATGAGCTTCAGGAGCTCTTTGACCTCCGCCTGGAAACTGCGGGTTTCGCTCTGGGGTACGGCTGCCATGGAAATTCTCGCTGTGGGGGCCGCGCGAAGTTTGGGGAGCCGATGCGGATTTTCAAGGGCCACCCGCGCCGAGCGAGGCCGATTCCAGTCAGAATGAAGGGGCCGAATGACGGCCCGGGGGCCCACCGGGGGCGGGTCAGTCGCCGCGGAAGGGGGCGAGGACCGCCGACCCGAGCTCCGCCAAGGTATCGGCAAGCAGCCGCCGGGAAGCGTTGACGGTGTCGTCGAGCTCATCCCACCAGCGAAGCATGAATTCCATGGCCACATTGTAGTCCGACGAGGCACTGGCATACGTGAGTCGCATCACGCGGGCCCACCAGATGCGCAACGAAACTTGCGTCCCGGGCGAGCGGCGGCGTAGCGTAGGCGCCGTGTCGCGCTGCGGGGGTGCGCAACGCAGATGGAAGCATGCAACGAATCGTGGTGCTGAATCCGAAGGGCGGTTCTGGAAAGACCACGATCGCCATGAATCTCGCCAGCTACTTCGCGGTACGCGGCGAGGCTACGGTGCTGATCGACCATGATCCGCAGGGTTCCTCCATGCGCTGGGTCAGGAAGCGCCACCCCTCCCAACCGGTCATCTACCCGATCGCGGCCTACGAGAAGGACAGCCGCACCACCCGCACCTGGCAATTGCGCGTTCCTCCGGGCAGCGAACGCGTCATCGTCGATACCCCCGCCGCCCTCGACGCGCGCACCCTACCCGACCTCACCCGTGATGCCGCGAAGATCCTGGTGCCCGTCCTGCCGTCGGATATCGACACCTACGCCGCTTCGCGTTGCATCGCGGACTTATTGCTGGTCGCGAAAATTCGTAGGGAATCGGCCCGTATCGGCGTCATCGCGAATCGAGTCCGGCGTCACACCGTCGCCTACCAGGCGCTCATTCGTTTCCTCAAGACGCTCGGTATCCCGATCGTCGCCACCATCCGCGACTCCCAGAACTACACCAAGGGAGCGGAGACTGGCCTAGGCATCCACGAGATGAAGCGCTACGTGGTGCGAGAGGACATGGAACAGTGGGAGCCCTTGATCGCCTGGATCGACGGCACGCCGTTCGAACCCCGCGATTCCGACTCCGACGCGGAGGCTGAAACGGAGACGGATCCCGCGGAGGATGCGGTCCCTGCGACGCCACGCGACGCCGTCGGGAATGACTCCAACAGACCTCTTGGCGAGGCGCTCGGCGCCGGCTAGTTCGTCAGCGCCGAGTCGGCCCCGCTGCCGGAGGCACCACTTCCTTGGTCTCGTCGGCGAACGAGCCCTTCATGCGATCCGCCCAATTGCGGTAATTCGCGATGCTGCCTAAGTTGCGAGTGATAGCCGAGTGGCGGCCTCGCCCGCGCTGCATGCGGTCGAGCCAGCCGGCGTAGGCGTCGGTGCCTGCGGGGACGGCCGGCGCGATCGCGCCGGTCACCGGGCCCTCGGGCCTGGTCGGACTATTGCCTCGTATTCGATCTGAAGAACTCATGTCCACCCCAGTAGCTTTGCCGATGAGCGTACGGAGTGAGGCCGCCGGTCGCAGGAACTGAGTCACACCGGCGGCAAGGTCATGCCGCCGCGGCAAGAGATAGTTCGCCAATAATCACCGGCACGGTTAAGTCGGGCGTTATGTCGTGCCGAACGCCCTGCAATCAGGCTACCAGGCGATAACAGGGTCGATAGACGCTGCCCGGCAGTTTCATTCGATGCTGCGCCACGAAGCCCGCGAGCAGCTCATCCAGCATCGACATGACCGAGGCATCCCCCGACAGTTCGAAGGGGCCTTCGCGTTCGATCGCAGCGACGCCCCGCTCCTTGACGTTGCCCGTCACGATCCCGGAGAAGGCACGCCGCAGATTCGCGGCGAGTTCATGCGCAGGCTGATCGCGGTGCAGCTCGAGCGCTCGCATGCTCTCGTGCGTCACCTCGAACGGCAGCTGGAAAGCCGGCCGGACGCTGAGCAACCAGTTGAAGTTGTACGAGTCACTGCGCTGTCGGCGGTAATCGCGCACCGTCTCCATCGAACGGCTCATCTGACGCGCGACCGTTGCCGCATCGTCGATGATCAACGTGAGTCGCGCCATCGCCGAAGGTCCCAGCGTCTTGGCCACGAAGTTCTGGATCTGTGAAAAATACGCTCGACTCGACTCCGGGCCCGTCAGGATGATCGGCAGCGGCTGGCCACTGTTGGCCGGATCGAGGATGACCCCGAGGAGGTACAGGATTTCCTCGGCGGTGCCCGCGCCGCCAGGGAAAATCACGATGCCGTGCGCGAGCCGGACGAAGGCCTCGAGCCGCTTCTCGATGTCCGGCATGATCACGAGCTGATTCACGATCGGATTCGGCGGCTCGGCGGCGATGATGCCGGGCTCCGTCAGCCCAATGTAGCGACCCGCCACGATGCGCTGTTTGGCGTGTCCGATGGTTGCACCCTTCATCGGACCCTTCATCGCACCAGGCCCGCATCCGGTGCAGACATCGAGCCCGCGCAGCCCGAGCTCGTAGCCCACCTTCTTCGTGTACTTGTATTCCTCGTGCCCGATGGAGTGACCCCCCCAACACACGACCAGATTCGGCCGGACTTTGTTGTCGAGCACGCGCGCGTTGCGCAGGACATGGAACACCGCATTGGTGATCGACGCACCCTCCGCGAGATCGAAGCGGCCGCTTTCCTGAATCTCGTTGGAGATGAAGATGATGTCGCGCAGGACCGCGAACAGATGCTCCTTGATGCCGCGGATCATCTCTCCATCGACGAAAGCCGCCGCCGGGGCGTTACGAATCTCGAGTTTGATACCGAAGGAGTGACGCACGATCTCGATCTCGAAATCGCGGTAGCGGTCGAAGATCTCCTTCGCATTGTCGTTGTCGCTGCCAGAATTGAGTACCGCTAACGCACACTTGCGAAACAGCTCGTAGACGGTGCCTTGTCGCGAGACGAGCAGCTGATCGATTTCCTGCTGGGACAGAGTCTCGAGACTGCCGCGAGGACCGACTCGCGCGTCCACCATCTCAGGCAGGACGACCCCGGACTCGATGCCGCGTTCGACGCTCATGCCCGCCGTGTCCTCGACGCGGATGGCCGGGTCACGGTTGAATTTCGATCGGCACGTTGTCCGGAGTCAGCAGCCAGATCTCGAGCATGTCGGAATTCGATAGTGCGATACAGCCGTTGGTCCAATCGCGATTGGCATAGTATTCAGGCGGTCGCTTGAGCGTGTTCGGCAGGCCGTGGATCATGAGGGAACCGCCCGGCTCCCAACGGTTGCGACGCGCGCGCTCGAGATCGAGGTCGTTAGGATAGGACACCTCGAGCGAGAGGAAATAGTCGCTGCGGGGATTACGCCGCACCAAATGATAATTGCCCTCGGGCGTGCGAAAGTCGCCCTCTCGCTCTTTGGGTCCCTCGGGATTCAGGCCGAGCGCGATACGATAGGAGCGGATGACCTCGGCCCCTTTCAGCAGGTAGAGCCGGCGCTCGGACTTGCGCACCAGGATCTTGTCGGCGAGAGGTAGGTCCCGCGCAGCGGGCGCCGCGGCATTCGCCGCATGCCGGCTTCCGGGGAGCGAGCCCGCCATGGCCGACACGCTGAGGATGAGACCGAAGGCGAGTGCGGCGAACGATCGGCGCGAGAGCCGGCGGTCGGAGCGGGTCGGGGCCGGGCTCGGGGAAACGCTGGACGGGGAGCAAGTCGGTTTCATGATGAGAACAAACAAGCACTTGCGGGAGCGCGCATTATACGCATCAGCTGTTAACTCGCGACCCGTGCAGACGTCACAACGATCCCCGCTACCGAGCGCGGCGGGTATGATTTCAACCTTCACCCTGAATCGCCCTTCAGCCAAGCTTGAGGACTCGTCGATGCGGCGTGCCCCCCCGAAGAGCCTCGCGTTGGCATTGCCGCTGCTGGCGGCCACGCTGATCGCGCTGCTCGTTGGCTGTGCGACGTCGTCCGAGCCCGCGTCGGAGCGTCTCGATCGCGACACGGGTACCACGCTCGTGCGCATGCCGAAGCCCGTGGAACTGGTAGCGACCGTCCACCGTGACAACGGCGCCGATCCATTTGCATTCGTCGCACCGTTCGTCACGAACCGTATGGGCGCGCGTTCCTATTTCATCTGGATCTCGAGTCCGAACGACAGTCCGATCGAAGCCGGTCCCACGTTGTATTGCGATGGCTCCGCCGTGACGCTGCCGACGCCCGCAACGGCTCTGACCAGCGATTTGTCCGGGCGCCCCTACGAACAGCCGGTTCCCTGGAGCGCCGACTCCTATTTTCAGATCGACGCCGCTGCCCTGCGGCACTTGGGAGACTGCCACCGCGTCGCCATTGTGGTTCGGTACCAGGCCGGTGGCGAGGTGCGCTTCGAAGGTGACGCGGGACCCGAGCTGCTCGCGTTCGTGACCCAAGCCGATGTCGGTTGACCCGCGGCCGCGGTCTCAGTTCGCGGCCGTGGCTTCTTCGACTTTCGGTACGACCAGCTGAGTGCCGGGTCGTAATTCGCTGAAATCGGTGTCCGAGTTGTACTCCTGAAGCAGCCACGCCGGTAGGCGCGGATAGCGCTGAGTCACCGTCCACAGCGAATCGCCGCGGCGCGCCACATAGATCTCGGTGCCCTCGATCCGATGCGCGTCGAAGAACTCCGTCTGCAGCCGCGCGTGATAGTCGCGACGCCGCTCCTCGAACTTCTCGTGGCTCACGCGACTGAAGTCGAGACGTAAACGCTGGCCCACCATCAGGGAACGTCCCGACCCGAGGTGGTTGAGCGCGCGCAGCCGGCGCGCATCCACCCCGAGCCACTCGGCGTAATGGCCGATCGTCTCGGCCGCCGCGATATGCACGGTGCCATCGGGCGCGACCGCGTAATCGACGGCATCGGTCACCTCCGGAGTCGCCGCACCCCCCGGGACCAGCGAGGGTCCGAGTGCGTCGGCCTGGGAGCGGGACACCGGCTCAGCCTTGAGAGTGACCGGGACGGGATCGAGCGGCGCGCGGGTCGGTGCGGCGGCGGAGAGCGCGACCTTGCTCAGCTGGGGCGGCGCGGGCGGACCCCCGGGCAGAGCCGCCACTGGCGAGGTCGCAGGAAGCTCCGCCTCGGCATCGAGCGTCGGCGATTCCGCCGTCGTCCGCAACTTTTGCCCTTCGAAAATGAACTCCGAGTCCTGCAGATGATTGAAGCGAATCAGATCCGCTTGCGACATCTTGAGTCGGGTAGCGATCTCCGACAACGCCTCTCCCCGCCGCACCACGTAAACGCCGGACGAGTCCCCGACGCCGTCCGGAACAGCGGCCGCGGCCGCCACGAGCGTGGCGCCGGACACGAGGGCGGGTCGGCGATCGGGCAGCCGAATCGTCCGGCCCGGGCGTAGGCTCGCTTCTACGGCGATGCCGTTCAGCTCGGCCAGCGCCTTCGGCGTGAGGCCGTACGTCCCAGCCACCGACTCCAGAGTCTCGCCACGCTTGACCCGATGACTTCGGGACTCGATCTGGCCGACGTACTCGTCACGGGGGCTCAAGCGCGCGGCAAGCTTCTCTGCCGTCCAGTCGCTCTTTTGCGCCGGCAGACGCAGACGGTAGCCTCTCGGCACGAAGCGCTGGCCGTCCCAGACCGGCGACTCGAGCGCCGGGTTCAGCGCGCGAAGCGTCTCGCGATCGACTTTTAAAGCCTGTTCGAGGGCGGCGATCGGAACATAGGCCGGAACCGGGATTTCGCGGAAGTGTTGCTCGGGGACCCGCTCGATCGGGCCGAAATATTTCTCGGGGTTGCGCTCGATCTCGAGCGCCGCCAGGAACGACACATAGAAATTACGCGAAGCGAATCCGAACGCCGGCCCATGGTAATTGCGAGCGATGGCGACGATATCGGCCGTACCCACCGTATCCCGGGCACGGCGCATCCCGGCCGCCCCATGATTGTAGGCCGTGATCGCGAGCGGCCAGCTGCCGAGGATCCGGTAGTTATAGGCAAGCAGCTGTGCGGCGGCCTCGGTCGAGCGGAACGGGTCGAGCCGCTCATCGACCACCGAGTCGATACGCAGGTAGCGCCGGCCCGTCGCCCGCATGAACTGCCAGAGCCCGGCCGCGCCGACCTTGGAATAGGCGGCTGGATTGAAAGACGACTCCACATGCGGCAGCGCCGCGATCTCCGGAGGCAGCCCCAGATTCGCGAGGCTGTCGGCAATGTGAGCCTCCCAGGCGCCCGAGCGGATCAGACCGGCCCGGAAGCGATCCGCCTGACCCAACTGAAAGCGAATCGAATCGCTGGCCTGCTCGAGACGCGCAGGGGTCGCTTCGCTCCCCCAGAGATCGAGCACACGGCGCTCTTCAGGGTCGAGTTCCGTGTCGGGTGGACGGCCGGCAAGGCGGCGCAGCAGCGCCGCGTACCGGCTCTTCGCCGCGTCGAGTTGAATCTCGCGCTCGCGGGGCGAAGCATTGGCTGGGAAGTGCAGCGTCTCGTAGACGACGGCGAGATTATTCTCATCGTGCAGAAAACCCTCGTTGGTGGTCACCTGGGTGTAGACGCGAATCCAGAACTGGACATCGCGCTCGAGGGCCGCGGGTCTAGGGAGCACGCCCTCGTCGGTCTTACTCGCTCCGGCCGCGGCCGCGAGCGTCGGCAACAGCAGCAGGCACAGCAGGACTCGCACGGCATTCGTGGTCGACATCAACATAATCCAATGATCGAGACCGCTAGTTTTAGCAGCCGCCCGTGACCCTGTCGCCGTCCAGATGCCGCTCGAGCACCGGGTAAAGCGTGGAAGTGGTTACTGACTCACATTTCGCGTCGCTGGAGTCAGACAAGGACGAACCCACGCCGTGCCGCGCGCGTAAAAACAAGGCAGCCATCGCTTGCGCGATGGCTGCCTCGGAAAGGCGCGCCCTGCCCCCTCAGGGATGGGGGTCACGTCGGGAGTCTCCCGTCCGCGGCGCGCACGAGATCGCCTCTAGTGCCAAGCTCGAATCCGAAGCTCGAACCGAATCAGTGAGCACGACGGAAATAGCGGCTACTGACTGCGAGCTACCAACGCCAAGCTACCGGCCGCCTAAGTCTGCCCATTCGATCAAGATTATGTAAGAGCTTAAAACCCAAGATGTTGGGTTGCCGGCAGTTTTTTACACGACATATGGTGCCGCGAGACTTCACCTTAGGGGGAGCGCTGAGAGACCCTGATCTGCGGTGGCGACATCGGCCCTCGGACGCTGAGCATCGGCTTCGCGAACGAATTCGCAGCGCCGGCTGGGGCACTACGCCCGACCCGAAACCGGCTTTCGGCATCGCGTTGGTACGATCGATGCATACCGATCAGGGAGGGCGGCAGTCCTTTGACGCACCGCGGCGCCGGCTCGGGCGCCCGCGGAGCGCTCCTCAGGACGACCCGCTCACTTCTTAGGAGCACCCCATGTTTGAAGAGCTGCCTGATTCTTCACAATCGTTCTACAACTCGATGCTCATCCACTCGATCGCAGCTCTGAAACTGAATACCTATCTCGACAATTTCGACGCCGCGCGCTTCAATTTCGACGGCAAGGACCACTCTAAAGAGTTCAATGCGGGAGAGCGCGCGTATTATTTCGACTGGTTCTTGAAGAATCACGAGAGCCTGTATGCCGCCTACTCGCTGCTGGCCGACGACGCCTCGAAGCGGCTCTACCTACATCTCGTCGCGTACAGGCTTGCCGGGCACTTCAGCGTCAAACTGCCGGTTGACTTCGTCTCCAACTCCAAGGAGATGGAGGAATACCTGGCCGCGGAGAAAAGCACGCCGAGCCAGTTGGCGGCGAGCGGCCAGTTCGGCAACTTGTTGCATTTCGACTTCGTATACCGGGGCCATCGATATCGGCTCGATTGTCTCGGTTTGATTTATTATTTGTTCCGAGGGCAGTATTTCTATTCCAAGGCAGGCGTCGTGATAGCGCCGGCAGTTGGCGATGCGGTCATAGACGGCGGCGCGTGTACCGGCGACACCGCGGCTGTATTTTCGAACGCCGTCGGCGAAGCCGGCCGCGTCTATGCGTTCGACCCGGTAGCTGACCACCTGAGAATACTGGAACACAACACCAAACAATTCAGTTACGCAAACGTCACCGTGATGCCTTACGGCCTCTCCGACCAAAATATTTTTGCAGAGCCCATCTTCCTGGACGGCTACGCTCCGGGCTTCAGCTCGAGGAACCAGCGCGTTCCGCTGCGGTCTATCGATTTCCTGGTGAAGCAGAATGAAATTGCACGAATCAGCTTCATCAAACTCGACGTGGAGGGCGCCGAACTGGCAGCGCTGAAGGGCGCCGAGGAAAGCATCCGACGGTTCAAGCCGAAGCTCGCGATTTCGCTCTATCACAAGCCGAACGATTTATTCGAGATCATCCTGCACATCAACCGCGAATTCCCGTTTTATACCTGTTACCTGGATCATTACACGATTCACGCAGAGGAGACCGTACTGTATTGCGCGGCATAGCCGGAAGGGCCGCAGAGGGCGGGCTCCGAGCCGCCTTAGCCGCTCTGTACATCGCTAGGTGTCGGATCACCGCGAGCACACCGCGTAGATGCTGGAGCACAGGTCCGGATAACGCATTCCGAGCTGATAGCAGCCTTCCAGATAATCTTCGCCGATCACGCCAGACCTCAGCAATGCATCAATTTGAAAATTCGCGAACGGCTTGAAAAATACGCCTCCGCGATCGATGACTTGCAACCCAGCCATGCGGCATTCGGCGCCCAGTGTATCGAGCGAATACGTCCGGCGATGGCCATGCGCGCGCTCCCCGTCGCTGACGGCGGAGGCGTGGCTGATAAGGCCCATCTCGACGGCGATCTGACGTGATGCCGCGTGTGCGTTCGGGACTACGACGAAAAGCCGCCCTGACCCCGGATTGAGCCAGAGGCGGATGCGAGCCAACTGCTCGGCGCCGTCGTCCAGGTGCTCCAGGGTGTGAATGAGAAATATGGCGTCGAAGACTGAATTCGGCTCGAAGTTTTCAAAAGTAGTCAGCATGAACTTGACTCGGCTCGACACCGCGCTCCGTGCAACTGCAATCAGATCGGCGGCGCCCTCGACGACCGTAAGATCCGCATAGCGCTCTTCCAGGCGTCGAGTGAACGCCCCGTGATAGCACCCGAGTTCCAGCGCGCGACCGACAGGCAGATGACTTTCCAACCGCCGCAGAATATAGCCATGCATCCGATAGTCGAAGTCGTAGGCGTACTTCCTGACCGCAGTATCCGCATGTTCGGTTTCCAGCTCTCGCAAGAGGTTTACCCCTGATCCGGCAAATACATCCGCTTGTTAGGCGGTTGGTACCATTCGTCGAGCGATGCCGGTATGCGCGCGTTGTAGCCCAGCAACTGCCGCAAGTGTGCGGACCAATCAGTACGCTCATAACCCAATGCGCGGGGATAATCGAATTGCGGCTTGATGAACGGCCGACAGAACATCGGCGTCACCGATCGCCGCGGATTCGCCGTTAGGTTATCCCCGCCGGCGTGCCAGACGTTCGAATTGAACACCAGTACGCTGCCCGCGGTTCCGATCGCTCTGGATGCCCGCGCGTAGAACTCCGCGTCCTGCATCCTTTCCGGCCTTTTGTGAGTGCCCGTACCCATGAAGGTTGCGCCGTTGTCCGCAGTAAAATCGTCGAGCATCACCAGGGTGTTGAGGAGCAGCGGGATATCGCCCGAGTAACTGCGAATGTCACGATGAATTCGATGCGCGTAGGACGTATGAGCGCGAGTGTTGATCGCGCCGCCCAGTGAATTCAGAATGTACCTTCCGCCGAAATACGCCTCAAAGTACGGGTCAAGAATACTGAGTTGATCGAGCAGCCTCACGAACGAGCCGCCGATCACGACCAGATGGTGCAGCGTCAGATCGGCCTCGGAGGACACGCCGTTCTTCTTTTGCATCTGGCGGCAGACGTCCCACGCCATCGCCAGTTCCGCGAGCATGTCCGCGATCGAGTCCGATGCAATGACATCGGGAAATATGATCCAGCCGTCACTGTCCATACGTTGCCGGAACTCAGTCATCGATATCATGTCACTGGGCCGTCGGGATCATCGTTGAGGAAGGGATCGCCAAGAGCGGACTGAACGTCTACAGCTCCAGACGGGCATAGCCGATTCCGGAGCGTCCGAAGCCGTTTCCGTTGTAGAACAGGTGTATGCCTTCGTCAAAGCTCAGGACAAAGGGATAGCAGGTCATGGTCGAGTCCCATCCGGACTTTGCGAGGGGTACTCCATGGGCCGCGTCGTCGCGCGACCAGTTCAGGCCGTCCGGCGACGAGGCGTAGCCGATGCGGTAGCTTCCGGCTCCGTCCCGGTAGTCAACTGAATGCCGGCTGCAGAACCACATGTGATAGGTGCCCTCGTGCTTGATGACCGAGGGATGCGAAAAGGCTTCGAGATCGTGGCTTGGCTCAATACAAAGATGATTCGGGCGACGCCAGGAAATTCCATCGAGGGAGTCCGCATACTTCACATGATAGACGGGCTCCTGTTTCCCATCGACCTCCACCCATTTGTGCCCGGAGATGTACCACATCCGCCAGAGTCCATTTTCCACGATGATGCTTGGCGTCACGGCGATGTGAGGTTCCATGGGGCAGCGGTCCAGCACCGGTCCTGCGAACAGCCGAGAGAAGCTGTTGCCGTCATCGCTGCTGAGAGCGATGCCCACGGAATTACGATAGGGAACCGTCACGCCCCGGTTCCAGCCTGTATAAAATAGCCACAGTTCGCCGGACTTACGGATGCAGCACCCCGGCATCATCCCGTCGTCGTCAAACGTCCCGAGTTCGCCGCGCTGCAGGATTGCCTGGTGGTGCTCATAGAGCACCCGTGCGGGGTCCTGCCGGCAGACATCTATGTAGGTGGTATAGCTCTTGCCGTCGTTGTCCCGGTCGGCATAAAAGATTCGAAGTCGATCTTCGCGAAGCAGCACGGTCGGAACTTGCGCATGTGAGCCGCCGACACCACCCACTGAACGCGGCTGGTAGATCAGGCGTCGGTTAAACCAAGGCATTGATTCAACTCCCGGGTTCTATATCCGGCGCAGCCGCGAGCTGGGCAGGTGCGCCAGTGTCGACGTTTGTCCGAGGTAGACCGCCTCGTCTGCCGTGTCCGCAAGGATTAGCGCGGCGGCGCCGATCACGTTGAATTTTCCGATTACGATGTTGTCGCGAAGCGTGGCATTGACGCCGATGAAAGTGTTCTGACCGACGCGTACATTGCCCGACACGACGACATGCGATGCAATGAAACAGTTGTCCGAAATGTCGGAATGGTGACCGATGTGATTCCCTGACCACAAAACGACGTTCCGCCCGATGGTGACATAGGGCTGTATGACGTTATTCTCCATGATGAAGGTGTTCGGTTGCGGCCGGAATCCAGACCACACCGCCGCTTTCGGGCTAACGTGCGAGGACAGCGTATAGCCTTTGGCCGACGCCTCGTCACACTTGCGCTGCCGCGCCCTGTTTACGTCCCTGAAACTCACGGCAATCAACATGTCGAAATCCGCGGGCGGAAAGCGCTTCTCGACCGTCTCGAAATCCACCACCGGAACACCGAGGTGGCTGCCTTCGTTCAGGTATTTACCGTCCACGGTGAAAGCGGCAACGCGCCTCCCGCCCTCCTCGGTCACGTAGTAGTGAAATACCTCGGCGATCTGGCCGACGCCGAAGATCACGATGGGGCGAGTCACGATGTTTTCCCCGCGGTGCGATATATCGCGCCAACCTGTTCCGGGGAGGGGAAGTTGGGCGTGATGAGTTCGGTCGAAACCACGCGCTTATGTGCGAAGGGATAAGCCCGGGCGATGAAATGCGGTTCCGCGGCATTTTCGTAGCGCATACTCGTCGCCACGCGCAGTCGATCGTCACCTCGTAAACTAGTCCGATGGATGGCGAAGCTCGACATGAAGACAACGTCGCCCCGCGTGGCAACCACTGACTCAAAGTCGTCCTCGTTGTAGAGGTCCGGGTCCACTTCGAAAATATGGTCGCGGCGGGAGTAAGGTTTGAGGCCGTCGGCGTGGCTGCGGGGAATGATATCGAGCGTGAACAAGTCCTCGTCGATATCCACGAAGGGGATCCACACCGTCACGGTATCAAGGCTACCCTGGAGTGCGGGCCAATCCTGATGGACACCGAAACCCTGGTATCCGCCCGGAATTCTCAGCGACTTCGACATGAGATGCATCACTGGCGCGGTCTGAAAAACCGGAAATTCGATGCCGATCTCGCGGCTGAAAGCGCGAATCCTCGGATGCAGATACAGTTCGTGCAGCGACGCCAACTTGGCGCACAGGGCCAAGGTCGCGAGATAAGTCGGGAGGTTCTGCGCGAACAGCCGCCTGAAATCCTGGTGTACGGATTCGGGCGTCTCGCCGTTGCCGTGGGGCAGTCCAAAGCGCTTCAGCTGCTGCACGGCCAGCCGATGCATGTCGGAGAAAATGCGATCAACCTGCTCTCGCGGGAGTATGTGGCGCGCCACGACAAAGCCCTCGCGGCGATATTGCGCCGCGCAGTCGGAAGGACTCGCCGAGTCGTTTAATACTTGGGTCATCGCGGCTTCCTCCTTCACGCAGTGAGCGTCGTTTCGTGACCGATCAGCGACGATACCTTCGCCGCTGAACCGGTGAGAAGAAGAAGGGTTAGTATGCTGTGCGTCGATGCTAGGAACGGTGTGAGGAACTGAAGTTGGATGTCATGATCTGCGAAGACCTTCGGATCGTAGATCTCCCGGCCCCCGGGCGCGTTGATGTACCGCGTTCCGCCGACGGCTTTCACAATCTCAATCACTCGTGCCTGTCCGCGGGTCCCGGGTTCGATCTGAAACTGGCTCGAGCGCACGATGGTTCTGTTGAGTCCGAGCATCGCCGCAACACTGCGGAGCTGGCCGCACAAGTAATCCGCCACCGTTCCCGTGCCGATGTTTGTCACGAGATCGAGTAGTTCGGACCGCTGAGTACGGGCTTTGCTCAGCTCGGGGAAGCGCTCGATGTCCGCAGCCAACCGTGCCCCTGCGTCCGGCGCAAACTTGAGGTCGTTGATGCGCACCTCGCGCGCAGCTTTGCTGATCGGCAACGTCAACCAGTCGAGCGTTCCGTCGGCCAGCGGGAACCGGTTGCGATGCACCCAGCCTCGCCGCGGGAATTGCACGCAGTCAAACATGACGAAGATGTCCGCAGCGCGGAAGAGTCGGAAGTAGCCGGCGTAAGGCATGAAGTAAGGTTGCATCACGGCGACGGTTGTCAAGTGTGAAGCTCGGAAGGGCCTATGCAATCACGCTTAGGATCCGGTCCACTTGGTCCATCCTAAGGCCAGGGTAAATGGGCAGGCAGATCACCTGTTCGGCAATTTGTCGGGCGATAGGAAGATTCGAGTGCGCGGCCGACGGCAGCCCGCGGTACATCGAAAATTCGCTGATGAGCGGATAGAAGTACCGGCGGACCTGAACGTCATTGGCGCGCAGTTTTTGGTAAAGCGAGTCTCGGCTGAGGGCGTATCCGGGCTGCACCAGAATTGGGAAGTAGGCATAGTTTGAGACTGTTTCGCTAGTTTGCTGCGCACATTTGATCCCCTTCACTCCGGCGAGCGCCTCCCTATAGCGACTATCGATCAGTTTGCGTTTGGCCACCGACTCATCGAAGCCCTTGAGCTGCAACAGGCCTAGAGCGGCATTGAATTCGCTCATCTTGCCGTTGATGCCCGGCGCGACGACGGTTACTTCGTCGGCGTAACCGAAGTTCTTGAGAAAATTGATTCGCTGTCGCGACTTTTCATCGGGGCATACGATCGCGCCACCCTCGAACGTCGTGAATACTTTGGTCGCGTGAAAGCTCAACACGGACAAGTCGCCGTAGTTGAGTATGCTGCCGCTCTCGCAGCTCACCCCGAACGCGTGAGCTGCATCGTAGATGACCTTCAGCCCGTAGGAATCGGCGATGGCCTGAATGGCCTGCACGTCGCATGGATGTCCATAACAGTGCACCGGCATGATGGCGGTGGTTTGCGGCGTGATTGCCGCCTCGATTTTGCTGGGATCGAGGTTGAACGTGACCGGATCGATGTCGACGAACACCGGCTTGATGCCGTTCCATAACAAAGAATTGGCGGTGGCCACGAACGAGTACGGGGTGGTGATGACCTCGCCGCTTATGCGCAGAGCCTGCAAAGCGGTAACCAGTCCTATGGTGCAGTTCGCGAACAGTGCGATGAATTTGACGCCGAGCGCTTCGCACAGCCGCTGTTCGAGTTCCTGATGGAAGGGCCCGCCATTGGTCAGTATCTTGCTTTCCCAGATTCTGCGCAGATATGGGATGAACTCGTCCAAACTCGGAAGCTCCGGACGTGTGACATAGATCGTCGACGGCTCAGCGGGCTCGAGAATCTGAAGCGCTGGATCAGTTTCGTGGGTGCGCTCGGCGTTCCGCATACTTTGGTCTCTAGGGCTGACGACAAAAAAATGGCGCCGTCGAGTTACGCTGCATCAAGCGTGCCAATGTTGTAGGCAGTACTCGGACCTCGCCGTCGTCGTGTCGAACGACTCGGCGGGCAGATTGGCGCACCAGCGTCGCCACATCTGCCGCAGAACGACGACTAGACCGGCAGCAATACTCTCGGGTTGATGCGCGGGCGATGCCAGCCAGCGCGCACGCAGCCCGCTGCGCACTCTGGCGAGTGCGGTTAAGTCGGTTGCCCAACGCAGGCCTTTCTCTACAAGGTCATCTGGACTCGAGGCAATGAAACCGTCCAGGCCTAGGCAAACCAGATTTGCGGCGGTTTGCCGAGAGGCGGGTGTCTGCCCGGCGAGGGTCAGCGTCGGCACCCCCATCCACAGGGCGTGGTTGGTGGTGGTTCCGCCGGTATACGGGAACGTGTCGAGACATAGATCGATTTGGTGGTGCAGACCCAGATACGTGGCCATGTCACTGCGAGGCAAGAACGCGAGTCGTTCGCTCGCGACGCCTTCGGCGTTGAACAGTGCCGCCAGCGCCTGCCGCCGCTCACCGCGCGGCATGTCGGCGATGACGATGATGGAGTTAGGCAGCTCACGAAGCAGGCGGCACCACAGGCGGATCGTGAACGGATTGAGCTTTCCAAATCGGTTGAAACTGCCAAAGGTCATGAATCCCCGCTCGAGCGCCGGCAATTCGTTCACCGGCGGCGAGTCGGCGTGCGGTCTGAAGCTCGAAGACGCCGGCAGGTACGCGATCTTTTCCGTGAATTGGTCGTCAAATCGCCCGGGAGGCAGAAAATACCGGTCGGCGAGGTAATAATCCGTTGTTCGCAAGCCCGTGGTGCCGGGATAACCCATCCAGCTCACTTGAATGGGAGCAGCCTTCCGCGCCAACGCGCGGAGACGATTGAAGGAGGTATGCCCCGACAGGTCGATCAAGATGTCGACGCGATTGTTCTTGACCACCTTGAGCAACTCCAGATCCGACAGAGAGCTCACCGGATGCCAATGCGCAAAGCTGCTCTGCATGCGTCGGGTAACCGAGTCCTCGACGGTATGGTTGTAAAAGGCATGTAGTTCGAGGCCACCGTGGTTTTGCAACGACTCCAGAACCGGTTCGAAGAAGTGGGCAATCGCGTGGGTTCTGAAGTCGCCCGACACGAAGCCGATTTTGAGGCGGCGCTCCGGCTCACGGGTATTCGAAAAAATCGGTGGAGCCGGTAACGACCGACCCTCCGCCCAGCTGCCGAAGGCGAGGTGTTCCGCAAACAGGTCGGCGGCGCCTAACTCCGGTTTGTGGCTCAGCAGGAACAGCAAGCTGCTGTAACGGATATCATTGTGATCGAGGTCGGCAGGCCTGCAGTCCGTCAGGGCGAGTCGAAGCACCGCCTCGGCCTCCTCATATCGCCCCAGCCGGGCCAACGTGCCGCCGAGGTTGCAGACTGCCTCCCCGTCCTTGGGCAGCAGCCTCGCCGCCTCATGCATCGCCGCCAGCGCTTCGTCGATATCGCCTTCGGCCGCCAGTAACGCCCCGAGGATTTTCCAGCCGAGCCCACGATCCGGGAATTGCAGGGTCAGGGTTCGGGCAGACGCCTTTGCGGCCGCCAAGTTTGCTTCATCTACGAATGCCAGAACCTGTTGTTCCATGCGTTGCGCGACGCCCGTCGCACGGCGGCGCTCCGCGCGCACAACCGCGGCGGCCGGCGCAGCCACCGCAACCGCCGACAATTTGACGCTCAGTCGGGCGGCGAACTCGTCGACGGATCTGCCTGCAAGCCCATGCTGGCGGGCAAGGGCGAGCGTGCACTTGGCCTCCTCCGCTTGTCCGGCAAGGAGCAGCGCCTCCAGGTAACCGAGCCAATAGTCCGCGACCTGTGGCTCGGCAGAGAGTGCGGTGAGCAGATGGGGTAGGCCCTCGGAGGGCCGTTTTGACTGAACGAGCAGCATCCCCAGACAGTGATTGGCGGCCGCGTGCTGCGGGTCAGCCACAAGGATTTCGCGATAGGCTTGGGCGGCGAGGTCGAGTTCGCCGGCTACGTGCCGGATCGTCGCCGCCGCGCAGGCCTCATTGAGCGCCGCGGTCTGCGCCGCCGCCGGGTCGAATTTAACGTCGGGATTCAGTGCCATGAACGGAACGTGCAGGATTCGTGCCTACATACGTTCCAAGGCGCACAAAAGGCTGAAACCCGATCGCAAGCGCGTCGGCGAATTCAGCAGACGTCAATTCGAAAAAATGAGACGGGATTCGCAGCAATGCCACGCGGACTGCGGATCCGAAATTCAAATGCCCGGCCTGTCCCCCGATAGGACTCGAAAATAGCGGCTAACTATTGCGATTGATGGAAGCTTGCATTCAGCCACACTTCGACTCGCCGCAGTTCAGGCAGGTCATGCAGCCATCCATCATCACGACGGCAGCGGTGCTGCACTTGAGGCACAGCTGCGCGCCGTCGGGAAAATGTGACTTCGAGAAGGCGTCCGCCTGCTTGGCGCGCGCTTCGAACTCCGCCCGCTTCTCCTCGACGAGTTTCTTCTGATGTTCATCGAGTTCCGTACGGCGGAGGAGCCCGATGAACTGCAGGTGACGTTCGATCACGTAGCCGAGTTCGGCAATGATCGAGGGCATGAACTTGCCGCCCGGCTGCCAGTACCCACCGCGCGGATCGAACACCGCCTTGAGCTCGTCGACCAGAAAAGTCACATCACCACCCTTGCGAAACACGGCGGAAATGATGCGGGTGAGGGCAACGATCCATTGAAAGTGGTCGAGATTCTTGGAATTGATGAAGATCTCGAACGGCCGCCGCTGCTCGTACTCGCTGCCCTCGTTGAGCACGATGTCGTTGATGGTCACGTACATGGCGTGATCCGACACCGGAGTCTTGATCTTGTAGGTCGATCCGACCAGCATTTCCGGCCGCTGGATCTCCTCGGTCATGCGGATGACCTTGGCGGACTTGCCGTCCTTGCCGCGGATCATCGGCACCGGGTCGATGGCCGGCCGCGGCTCGGGAGCCGGCTGATCGGGCTTCGCAACCCGATATTTGGTGATCTTCTTGTCGATCCTGATGGCGCTCATGTGTTGCTGCTCCGGACTCAGAATTTCCCGTAATACCCTTCTTTGAGGGCGTCATAGAGATTCGCGGCGCTGTGCTTCTCGCCGTCGTACTCGATCTCCGCGTCGCCCTTCACCTCGACCTCGCTGCCGTCTTCGAGGGTGAACACGTAAGTCGTGTTCTTGAGATCCTCCTCCTTCACGAGCACTCCCTGAAACGCTTCCGGATTGAAGCGGAACGTGGTGCAGCCCTTGAGACCCTGCGCGTGCGCGTAGAGGTAGATATCCTTGAAATCCTCGTAGCGGTAATCGGTCGGCACGTTGGCGGTCTTGGAGATCGAGGAATCGACCCACTTCTGCGCCGCCGCCTGGATATCGACGTGCTGCTTCGGAGTGACCTGGTCGGCCACCGTGAAGTATTCCGGGAGCTTCTCGCCGGGCAATGAGGAGTCTGGCATGGCACGGCTGTTCACGAGCTCGCGGTAGGCGAGCAGCTCGAACGAGAACACGTCGACTTTTTCCTTCGACTTCTTGCCTTCGCGGATCACATTGCGGAAATAGTGATGCGCGAAGGAGGGCTCGATTCCGTTCGAGGCATTATTGGCAAGCGACAACGAGATCGTGCCGGTCGGGGCAATAGAGGTGTGGTGCGTGAAACGCGCGCCGACCTGCGACAGCTGCTCGACCAACTGCGGCGCCACTTCGGCCACCCGCTGCATGTACCGACTGTACTTGGCGTGGAGGAGGCGCCCAGGCACGCGGGCTCCCGGCTTCCAGCCATCGCGCAGCATCTCGGGACGCTTGCGCAGCATCTCCTTCGTGACCGTGAACTCCTCGTTCATGATCGGGGCCGGACCTTTCTCGCGCGCGAGTTCGAGTGCCGCTTCCCAACCCGCCACGGCCATCTCGCGCGACACTTCCTCGGTGAACTGCACCGACTCGTCCGAGCCGTATTTCATCCCGAGCAGCGTGATGGTGCTGCCGAGCCCTAAAAATCCCATGCCATGCCGACGCTTGCGCCAGATCTCGTTACGCTGCGGCTCGAGCGGCAGGCCGTTGACCTCCACGACGTTATCGAGCATCCGGGTGAAGATCTTCACCACCTCGCGATACTCGTTCCAATCGAACTCGGCGAATTCGGTAAACGGATTGCGCACGAACCGAGTCAGGTTGATCGAGCCGAGCAGGCAGGAACCATACGGGGGCAGCGGCTGTTCGCCGCAGGGATTAGTGGCGCGGATGTTCTCGCACCACCAGTTGTTGTTCATCTCGTTCACCCGGTCGATGAGGATGAAGCCGGGTTCTGCGAAGTCGTAAGTCGAGGTCATGATGACGTCCCACAGACGTCTTGCCGGCACGCTCTTATAGATCTTGCAGGCGACGAGGCCCTCCTCGTTCACTACGTAGTTCTCGTGGGTCGGCCACTCGCGCCAGACGTAGCGCGTCTGGTCCGAGAGATCCGGTCGATCCGATTCGGCCTCGGCGCTCGAGAGCGGAAAGGCGAGCTGCCAGTCGCGATCTTCGCGCACCGCACGGATGAACTCGTCGGTCACGAGGAGCGAGAGATTGAACTGCCGCAGACGCCCCGCTTCGCGCTTCGCACGAATGAACTCGATCGCGTCCGGGTGACCCACGTCGAAGGTGCCCATCTGGGCCCCACGGCGACCCCCGGCCGAGGAGACGGTGAAGCACATCTTGTCGTAGATATCCATGAACGACAGCGGACCGGAGGTGTGAGCCCCGGCACCGGTAACGTAGGCCCCCCTCGGTCGCAGGGTGGAGAATTCGTAGCCGATGCCGCAGCCCGCCTTGAGAGTGAGGCCGGCCTCGTGGACCTTGCCGAGGATGTCGTCCATCGAGTCGCGGATCGTGCCCGACACCGTGCAGTTGATGGTCGAGGTGGCGGGCTTATGCTCGAGCGCGCCGGCATTTGAGGTGACACGCCCAGCCGGGATAGCTCCGCGGCGCAGTGCCCACAGAAACTTCTCGTTCCACTCCTCGCGCAGTTCCTCCCGCTCGACATCGGCGAGCGCCCGCGCGACGCGGCGGTAGGTGTCGTCCATCGACTTGTCGATGGCACGACCGTCCTTCGCAGTCAGGCGGTACTTCTTGTCCCAGATGTCGAGTGACGCCTCTTGGAACGAGATGCTGCTGATGTCTTTCGGTTCGATTTTCACGACGGTATTCATGGGCTCGAGACGCTCCCCAGTTCTGACGCGCTGACCAACCCCCGGGGAAGAGGAATCCGCGGCGTCGGGCCACTTGGCCGGACGCAGGAAACCCTTCTAGGGTCCATCGCCCTGCGAGGGTTTTTCGTAGCGCGCTGATTCCCGTGTGGCCGACGCTGTCAGACGCCGGACAGACTCCCCCAGAAACTCCCGTTCACCGATCTTGCTCGCCGGGCCCACCACTCACCCGAACAACACACCCGTACAACACAAGATCTTGTGTCCGACGGAAAGCGTAAGTTCGCCGGCCGACCGCGTCAAGGAATTGCTGTAAGTTTGTTTCAATTCTGATAAGTCTTTGTGAAACATATGTTTACATCGCTCTCAGCCCTGTCACCCTCGGGTTTTCCCGCGTCGGCGCGCCTCGCCGCCGGCCAAGCTGCAAAAACAATATCTAGTGCCCACCTCCGATCCCCAGCTTGTCCACAGGTTGCCCCTTGACCCCGCCTGCGGACCGCGCTACGCGACATAATCCTGCTGCTTCGGCGGTCGGCTTACATTGAAACGCAGACGTTGAGCCCCACTGTTGGCCGGTTGCATTGCTTCGATTGGAGTTGCCGCATGACCCTCGAGAACGGCCCGCTGTCCATCTGCGTACTCGGCGCAACCGGTTTCGTCGGTACCGAACTCGTCACCCGTCTCGCGAGCGAGCGGCATCGCGTCCGGGTGATCACCCGCCGAGCGGCGAATGCGCGCCATCTGATGGTGCTTCCGACGGTGGAAATCGTGGTCGGCGACGTTCATGACTCGGATTTCCTGTCGCGCCAGTTCGCCGGGATGGATGTCGTGATCAACCTGGTAGGTATCCTCAACGAACGCGGTCGCGACGGCTCGGGGTTCCGCCGCGCCCATCTCGGCCTCACAGAGACCGTGATCGCGGTGGCTCGCCGCGAGCATGTACGCCGCCTGCTTCAAATGAGCGCGCTGGGTGCCGACGCCGAATCGGCGCCGAGTTTCTACCTGCGCAGCAAGGGCGCCGCAGAGCGTGCGATCAGGGCAGCCGGCGCCGATCTCGATTACACGATCTTCAAGCCGTCCGTGATCTTCGGTCCTGGGGATTCCTTCATCAACCGCTTCGCCGGGCTGCTGCGGCTGGGGCGCGGAGTCATGCCCTTGCCCGGCGCTGGCGTGCGCTTTGCGCCGGTCTACGTTGGCGACGTGGTCGAAGCCTTTCGCTTGAGCCTGCGCGGCGGATCGACCAGCGGCCAGACCTATGAGCTCTGCGGACCGGATGTGCTCACGCTCGAGGGGATCATCCGGTTCGTCGCCGCCACCCTCAGCATGCGTGCGCGGGTAGTGCCAGTGCCACGCCCGATTGCGCGCATTCAGGCCTGGTTCATGGACTTCATTCCTGGCAAACCGTTCTCGACCGACAACTGGCGCTCGCTCGAGCGCGATAGCGTGTGTTCCGACAACGGCTGCGCCCGGCTCGGTTTCCGGCCGACACCGATGGCGGCGATCGTACCTGCCTATATCGGGGAATCGAGCCGCGAAGCGAGATTCGAACGTTTCCGCTCGGGTCGCGCCGACTGACTGCGCCGTACCGGTTGTCAGCTCTTGTTTGCCGCCCTGGCGCAGAACGCGTGCCGCGCCCGATTTGGGCCGTGAGCGAGACCGCGAACGTCTGCGTAGAAGCGTGGCAAGTCGCCGCCCTCACTCGCGAGCAGCTGCTCGAATGCCGGCACACAGTCGAAGTAGGTACCGACCGACGCGAGATGCGCGTTGTTCAGCCCCTCGGCGAGCCAGTCGTCGTAGCCTGAGTGCACGCCGAGCTCCGTCTCGAGCGCGCGTACCTGCGCGCTGATCTCGTCGAGAATCTTCCGCTTCGCGCTCTGCATTTCGGGCTTGGATAGTGGCTCGGCGTACAGCCGACGGAGCCGCTCGCGACCCCGCACGAACAGCGCGATGAAGGCTTCGGAGTGGACGCGTGCCGCGTCGAAACGCGCGAGTTCCTGCGAGCGGCCGTGCGCCGCGAGCCAGCGTGCGAGGCCGGTCTGCTCCACCGTCTCCGCGAACGCCTCATTGAAAGCGGAATCCCCGGCCACGTAGATGAGCTGGTGTGCGAGTTCGTGGAACACCATCGCCGCGAGGTCGGCTTGCGGGTAATCGATCATGGTGCTCAAGATCGGATCGGCGAAGCGCCCGAGCGTGGAGTAGGCAGGCACGCCGCCGACGAACGCGTCGTCACCGCGCGCCCTGAGTTTCGCTGCAAATGCTTGCGCGCGGGTCTCTTTGAAATAGCCGCGGTACGCGACGCAACCGGCCACCGGAAAGCACCAGTGTAGGGGCTCGACCGAGAACGGCGGCGTGGCGACCACGTTCCACACCACATAAGGACGGTGGATGTCGGCATAGCTGCGATAGCTGCGGTTGTCGGGAAGATGCAGCGCCTGAACCGCGAACTGCCGCACCTCCCGCATCACCTCGAGCTTCGCACGCACCGCGGCCGGAGTTCGAGGATCGGCGATCACCCTGTCGATCGGCCGCCGCGCGGCGAGTACCTGTAACTGGCCGTGAGCGGCCTGCGCGACATACAAGGTCCCGCAGCCCTGCAGCGCCAGCAATCCGGCCGCCAGCAGAGCCCTCGGCAGGAGTCGGCGTGAGAGGTCGGTTACCATGCGCGGATGCAAGTCTACTTGGTCGGTGGCGCGGTTCGAGATCGGTTGCTCGGTCGCACGGTGCGGGAACGCGACTGGGTGGTCGTCGGCGCGACACCCGCCGAGCTCGAGGCCCAGGGCTATCGCCCGGTGGGACGGGAGTTCCCAGTGTTCCTGCATCCGGAAACCCACGAGGAGTACGCGCTCGCGCGACTCGAGCGCAAGGTAGCGCCGGGGTACCGCGGTTTCACTACCCAGTTCTCGCCCGACGTCACGCTCGAGGATGACTTGAGACGCCGCGATCTCACCGTCAATGCGATCGCCGAGACGGCTGACGGGGAACTCATCGATCCGTATGGGGGCCGCCGCGATCTCGACTTGCGTCTACTGCGGCATGTCTCGGACGCGTTCGTCGAGGACCCCGTGCGGATCCTGCGGGTCGCCCGTTTTGCGGCCCGGTTCGCGCCGCTCGGATTCAAAGTGGCGGACGAAACCCTCGCCCTCATGCGTCACATGGTCGACTCGGGAGAGGCGGCGGCGCTCGTGCCGGAACGGATTTGGCGCGAGACCGAACGCGCGCTGGCCGAGGATCGCCCGGAAGTCTTTTTCGAGGTGTTGCGCGACTGCGGCGCCCTCGCCGTGATCTTCCCGGAACTCGAGGCTCTGTACGGAGTGCCGCAGCCCGCGCGCTGGCACCCCGAAATCGACACCGGCGTACACACGCTCATGGTGCTGGTGCAGGCTGCGCGCTTGAGTTCGAGCACCGCCGTGCGCTTCGCGGCGCTCACGCACGACCTCGGCAAAGCCGCGACGCCGCCCGAGCGCTGGCCGAGCCACCACGGCCACGAGCAGGCAAGCGTCGAACTCGTCGGCCGCTTGAGCGAGCGGCTGCGTGTCCCGCACGAGCATCGGGCGCTGGCCGAACTCGTCGCCCGTCAACATGGACTCGTGCATCGCGTGCGGGAATTGCGACCGGCGACGCTGCTCGGCCTGCTCGAGGAGACCGACGCCGTGCGACGTCCTGAACGCTTTCACGAGTTCCTACTCGCCTGCGAGGCGGATGCGCGCGGCCGCGCGGGACTCGAGGACGCTCCTTATCCGCAGGCGGCATTGCTCGCCGTGGCGCGCGACGTCGTCGCTGCGGTGACGCTCACGCCGCAGGAGCGTGCCGGACTCAAGGGGGCGGCGATCGGGGAGCAGCTGCGGCTGCGCCGGCTCGAGCGGCTCACAGCGATGCGCGCAGATCCTGTAGCGTAAATCCGGATAGCGTCGTCTCGAAATCCCGGGTGAGTGCGATGGCCTTGAACGCCTCGCCCATTTCTCCCGGCAGCAGCAGCCGGCGCGCTTCTCCGGCGCGTCGCAGCCGCGCGGGTCCGTCGGGAGCGGCGGCGACTCTCGCCTCGATGCCAAGCGCGAGTAACAGCGCCGCCTGAGTCGAGAAGCCCGCGACTTCGAGTTCGGCGGCGCTCGCGGCCTCCGCGACCGCGGTGAAATCGACCCATGCCGTGATGTCCTGCAGCCCCGGATGGCGCAGCGCATCGCCGTGGGCGCGATGCCGAAAATGACAGGCGAGCGTCCCGTCGCTGCGCTCGGGAAGATAGAACTGGGCGCGCGGCAGTCCATAGTCGAAGAGCAGCATCACGCCGCTCTCCAGGCAATGCGCCAGTGCGCCGAGCCACGGCCGCAATCGCAGACAAAGCTCAGAGCGATAATTCTGGGGAAGGCCGTGCGGCAACTCGGCAACGATCGTCCGCACTGCTCGTTCGAGGGCCGCGCCGGCGGGGCGCTCCGCTTCGACGAGGCCACCGTCCGAACCGACTGCCACGCCGAGCTCCCACACCGCGTCGTCACGCCACGCAAAGCGCTCGCAGGGCAGCGCGTCCAGCACTTCGTTCGCGAGCAGCACGCCGCGCACCGGTCGTTCGGGCAGCACATCGAGCCACTCCACGCGTCGTGCGAGATCGAGGGGCAGCGTCGCGACACAGTCTCGCTGACGCGCCCGTAGGTCGGCGCTTACCTCGAGGATCGAATATCGCTCGGGCAGCGCATCGCGCAGCGCCAGTTCCTCGAGCACCGCCCGCGCGAGCCGGCCGCTGCCGGCACCGATCTCGAGCACTTCGCCCCGCGCACCGGGGAGTTCAGTGAGGATTTGCTGCACCTGGACCGCGACACACCGGCCGAAGAGCTCGGAAGTCTCCGGCGCGGTCGTGAAATCGCCCGCGGGCCCGAGCTTCGTGGCGCCGGCGCTGTAATAGCCAAGTCCCGGCGTATAGAGCGCAATTTCCATGAAGTCCGCAAAGGACATCCAGCCACCGGAGGCCGCGAGACGCTGCCGCAGGTACTGCTGCATGCGGTCCGCATGTTGCAGCTCGTCGGGATTGAGGGCGGGAAGCGTTGAGAGAGGGGGCGGGGTAGGCATAATCTCGACCGATGACTTCCGATACGACGACCCAAGCCGGTGAACCGCTCGCCGGCAAGGCGGTATTGATCACCGGCGCCGCGAAACGCGTCGGGGCCGCGATCGCGCGCACGCTGCATGGCGCGGGCGCGAACGTCATCCTGCACTATCACCGCTCCGCCGGCGAGGCGACGGAACTCGCGAGCGTTTTGCGCGCCGCTCGGGCGGACTCGGTCGCGACCGTGCGCGGCGATCTGCTGGCTACGGGCGCGCTCGCGGAACTCGTGGCTACCGCCGAGCGAGCCTTCGGCCGGCTCGACGTGCTCGTCAATAACGCCTCCACGTTCTACCCCACCCCGCTCGGCGAGATCGACGAGCACCAATGGGACGACCTCATCGGCTCGAACCTGAAGGCGCCCTTGTTCCTGGCGCAAGCCGCGGCCGCATCCCTCAAACGCGCCCAGGGACTGATCCTCAATATCGTCGACATCCATGGAATGCGGCCCCTGCGTCGCCACCCGGTGTATTCGGTAGCGAAGGCCGGGCTCATCATGCTCACGCGCTCGCTGGCTCGCGAGCTTGGGCCCGAGGTCCGGGTCAACGCGATCGCACCGGGCCCCGTGATGTGGCCGGAATCCGGCGCCGATGACGACCTGCAACGCAAGATCCTCGAGCGCACCCTCCTCAATCGTCCTGGCTCCCCCGACGACATCGCCCAGGCCGCGCTTTTCTTCGCGGCGCATGCGCCCTACGTCACCGGCCAGATCCTCGCCGTCGATGGGGGACGGAGTGTCGGTTGGTAGGGCTCCACCCAAATTCATCGGGCTAAATGTCGGCGACGGCAGCACTCACGGGCAGAAGCCCCGGGCAGGCTTCGAGCCGGTGTGCGCCGCGGTCGAAGGCTTCCCACAGTTCCCGCATGGTCGTGCCGAGCAGCGGATGGCGCACCTCCGGAGCGAGTTCCGCCATCGGACCGAGCATGTAGGGCTTGGTGAGGAGATCCGGCCGCGGCAGGATCAGCCCGACTTCGGACTGGACGAGGTCCCCGTAGAGCAGGATGTCGAGGTCCATCGACCGCGGCGCCCACTTCGGCGCGTCCCGCGGCCGGCCGCAGGCCGCCTCGATGCCCTGCAGCTCGCCCTGCAGCTCGCGGACCGGCCGTCCGGTAGGTAGCTCGACGACGAAGTTGAGGAACTCCGGACCCTCGAAGCCGACCGCGCGGTTCCGATAACAGCTCGAGAAGCGGATGCCGGAAAAGGCCGCGCTCAGCAGGCGGGCGGCGAGTTCGATGTTGCGCTCCGCGTCGACGTTGCTGCCACCGGCCACGAAGGCCCGGATGGCGGCCACGGGTGGTCCGTCGCTCATGTCCCTGCGTCCGCTCCCGCGGCGCCCGCAGCCGCCGCGAGGTCGGCGCGGCTGCGAAGAATGCTCACTCCGACGTGCTTCGAGCCACGGATCGCGCCCGGCTTGTCGATGCTGAGCCGGATCCAGGCGAGATCGAACTCGGCGAGCACCAGGAGCGCGATCCGGTGGGCCAGAGTCTCGACGAGATTGAAGGTCGAAGCACCGGTAAAGCCGATGATTCGCTTCGCCACCCGCTTGTAATCGACGGTATCGTCCACCTGGTCGCGCTGCGCGGCGCGGGCGCAGTCAGCGGGTATCTCGAAGTCGATGACGACGGTCTGTGGAACCCGCCGCTCCCATTCGATGAACCCGATGATGCACTCGACCTCGAGGCCCCGGAGGAAGATGGTGTCTCCGGCGCGTCCGCTATCCGTCATGGTCAATCGCTCCCCTCACTGTGCAATCACGAACTGCAATCACGAACTGCAATCAGGCCCTCGCAGGCTCGAGGCTATCGAGCGGCCAGTCGCTACGTGCCGTTACGATCAGAGGCTCGCGGAACCCGGCCGCGAGTCGCTGGTGCCCGACGACCGCGATCATCGCAGCATTGTCGGTGCAGAACTCGACTCGTGGATACCAGACCCTGCCACCCCGCGCGGCCACTGCGGCGGTGAGCGTCGTCCGTAGCGCGCGGTTCGCTCCGACCCCGCCAGCGACGACCAGCGCATCGAGATCCGTGGCCTCGAGCGCGCGTAGCGCCTTGGCCACGAGCGTCTCGACGATCGCGGTCTGTACGCCCTGCGCGATGTCCGCCCGCCGCTGCGCGTCGAGGGGAGCCGCCTCGACCGCGAGCCGGACCGCCGTCTTGAGACCTGAGAAGCTGAACTCGAGTCCAGGCCGATCGAGCATCGGTCGCGGAAACTCGAGGACTCCAGGCCTGCCCCCGGCAGCGAGCGCCGCGAGCTCCGGCCCCCCGGGGTAACCGAGCCCGAGGAGTTTGGCAGACTTGTCGAAGGCCTCGCCCGCCGCATCGTCGCGGGTCTCTCCCAAGATACGGTAAGCCCCGAACGCGCGTACCTCGGCGAGCAGGGTATGGCCCCCGGAGACGAGCAGGGCGACGTGCGGTAGCGGCGGCGGGTCCGGATCCAAAAGCGGCGCGAGCAGATGGCCCTCCAGATGATGGACCCCGACGGCCGGCACCCCCCAGGCATATGCGAGGCTCCGCCCGAGGGCGGCGCCGGTGAGGAGGGCTCCGACCAGTCCCGGACCTGCGGTGTACGCAATGCCGTCGATATCGGTACGGACGCAATCCGCCTTGCGCAGCGCCTGTTCCAGCAACGGCAGCAGCCGCTTCACGTGGTCGCGCGAGGCGAGCTCCGGGACCACCCCCCCGTAGAGGCTATGCAGGTCCACCTGGCTGTACAACTCGTGCGCGAGCAGGCCCATGCGGCCGTCAAAGACGGCCACCGCGCTTTCGTCGCAGGAGGACTCGAGGGCCAGGATCCGCACGCGTTTTGCCTTTTGCTGGACGGGACTTTAGAATCGCCCCCCCGTCCAACTGGGGCGGCTGCCATTCTGCCAGTCAACCGAGGTTTAGATGCCCAGCGTTCGTGTTCGTGAGAACGAGTATTTCGATGCCGCGCTGCGGCGCTTCAAGCGCGCCTGCGAGAAGGCCGGGGTGCTCACGGAGCTGCGGCGTCGTGAATTCTACGAGAAGCCGACCCAGGAACGTAAGCGCAAGAAGGCGGCGGCGGTGAAGCGTCACCTCAAGCGCAACAGTCGCGATGGAGCCCGCGCTCGGACCTGAATCGCTCGTACCTGAGTCGTAAGAGTGAGCCTCAAAGAACGTATTCAGGATGACATGAAGGCGGCGATGCGATCCGGTGACAAGGATCGCCTCGGCGTCATTCGCATGATCCTGGCCGGGGTCAAACAACGCGAAGTGGACGAGCGCATCGTCCTGGACGACAGCCAGTTGCTGAGCCTGCTCGAGAAGATGGTCAAGCAGCGGCGCGATTCCATCGCTCAATTTCAGTCCGGCGGCCGCGCTGACCTCGTCGCCAAGGAAACTGCCGAACTCGCCGTCGTCGAAGCCTATTTGCCGGCACAACTTTCCCCTGCCGAGCTCGAGGCGCTGATCGTCGAGGCCGTCGCCGCGACCGGCGCGACCACGGTGAAGGACATGGGCAAGGTGATGGCCGCCGTGAAAGCGAAGGCGGCCGGGCGGGCCGACATGGGCGCCGTAAGCGCCCGGATCAAGCAGAAACTCTCCGCTCCCTAGGCGAACACGCTAGACGCACGCAGGTCCTTCGCGCTGGGGTAGATTGTCCACCATGGCCGGTCGAATCCCCCAGCACTTCATCGACGATCTGATCGCGCGTACGGATCTCGTTGAGCTCATCGGCAGCCGGGTGCCGCTCAAGAAGGCGGGCCGCGAATGGAAAGCCTGCTGTCCCTTTCACGGCGAAAAAACACCGTCATTCTGCGTGATTCCCGAGAAGCAGTTCTATCACTGCTTTGGCTGCGGCGCGCACGGCACCGCTCTCGGCTTCCTGATTGAATACGACCGGCTCGCGTTCCCGGACGCGGTCGAGGAGCTCGCGGGCCGGCTGGGGCTCGAGGTGCCTCGCGAAGGTGGTGAGCAGACCCCGCGCGACGATCATGCCGAGCTCTATGACCTGCTCGGGCGCACGGCGCGCTTCTTCGCCGAAGCGCTCGGGCGCGAGCCGCGCGCGCGGGCCTACGTCGATAAGCGCGGCCTCACTCGCGACACCCTCGAGACCTTCCTGATCGGTTACGCGCCGAACTCTTGGCACGAGGTGCTGCGGCGTTTCGGCGGTACTGAGGCGAAGCTGCGGGCCCTGGCCGCGAGCGGTCTCGTCATCGCGCGCGACGCTACTGATGGCCGCGAGGGCGAGAATCACTACGATCGGTTCCGCGATCGCCTGATGTTTCCGATCCGCGATGCGCGCGGCCGTACCATCGCCTTCGGGGGGCGAGTCATCGACCAGGGCGAGCCTAAGTACCTGAACTCGCCTGAGACGGCGGTGTTTCAAAAGGGCAACGAACTGTATGGGCTCTATGAGGTGCGTCAGAGCCGGATTCCGCTGAAGCGACTGTTGGTGGTCGAGGGCTATATGGACGCTGTACGCCTGCACCAGTCAGGCATCCGTTATGCCGTCGCCACACTCGGTACCGCGACCACGCCTGCGCACTTGAAGCGCATCTTCCGACTCGTCGGCGAAGTGGTATTCGCCTTCGACGGCGATCGCGCCGGCCGCGCCGCCGCCTGGCGCGCGCTACAGAACTCGCTCCCGGAGGCGCGCGAAGGACGCGAGATCAGGTTCCTGTTCCTGCCGGAGGGTCAGGATCCGGACTCGCTCGTCGGCGCCGAGGGGCGTGAGGCCTTCGAGGCCCGACTGGCCGCGGCGTTGCCGCTCAGTGAATACCTGGTGGCAGAACTCGGCAAACAGGTAGATCTCCGTCACGCCGACGGCCGGGCGCATTTCGCCGAACTGGCCCGTCCCCTGTTCGCTCGCGTGCCGGAGGGCGTGTATCGGGAACTGCTGCTCGGACGGCTGGCGGAAACCATCCGGCTACCGGCCGAGCGCCTGCGGGAGAGCTGGCAGCGCGGCCTACCCGCTACAGCGGGCGCGTCGCAGGCGGATGGCTCCTCGGCCCCGGCACGACGCACACCGGCGGCAACCCGGCGCGCAGCGACCAGCGCCGGTCGCGGCAGCCTCGTGCGGCAGGCCGTGCGCCTCCTGTTGCACGAGCCGACGCTCGCGGCCCGGATCGATCCTGAAACGCTCGCCGGGCTCGAGGCCCTCGCGACGCCGGGCATGGAGATCCTGCGGCAATTGCTTAACGATCTGCGCCTCGAACCCGCCAGTTCCACCGGCCAGGTACTCGAGCGCTGGCGCGACCGGCCCGAAGGCGAGCGGCTGGCACGCCTCGCGAGCTCCGACACCTTGATGCTGGATGCCGCGGGCGCGGCCCGCGAATTCGGCCAGGCCCTCGCGAGGCTCCGCGGCGAGGGAATAAGGCAGCGCATCGACCAGCTGATCGAAAAAGGCCGGACGGCCGAGCTCGAGCCCGAGGAGAAATCGGAACTACAACGACTTATGTCGAGTCGCGCAGGGTCCGGTCAGTCGCCCGCCACGCTGGGGACCCGCTGAAGCGGGCCGGGCCGGTTGAGAATAATGGCCGCTTGCGGCATTGATTGCGGGGGAATCGGCCGCATTTCCGGGGCAGTGCCTGGGGCAAGGTCTCGAACCTAGCCAAAGCGCCTAAGCTTCCCGAGCTAGCTGTCGATCTGTTCCCCATGGGCGGAGTCGGACCGATATTTGATTTATTCTGGCTTTAATTCTTATGAATGGCGGTTGAATCTGGCGGGAACGCAGTGGTCAAAGTAGAATCGCCGGCTCTTTTGGCCACGGTCGGGAGCCCAAGGGGGGGCATGTCCGTTCCCCGGTTCGAACCAAACACGCGCTACCTCCCTTCAGAACCCGATCTTCAGCACGAGCCGGCAGCACCCAAAACATGACACGCAAGCAGAAGCCGCAATCCCTTTCTCGCAAGACCCCGAGCCGCGAGACCACGGCCCAGGACAAGGACCGCAAGGTCGTGGCCGCCAAGGCCTCGGTGTCCCGCAAGCCCCCCGCCACCGCCGCACAGAAAAAGCCGGTGGAGCTCAAGCAGAAGGTCGCCGAGCCGAAGGCGAAAGCCACCGAAGTCCGCGCTGTGGCACGTCCCGCTGCGGGCAAGGGTCAGGGTGCGGTGGCCAATCGCGAAGCTGCCGTGGAGGCGAAGACCGCTGATTCGCGCGGCAAGGCCGCTGCCGCCGCCGCGGCCGACCCGAAAGTCCTGGCGACCGACCCGAAGCGTTTGACTGCGGTAGAACGGCGCGGCCCGGTCATGCCCGAAGAGCGCCAGTCGCAGCTGAAACTCCTCATCGCCCGCGGTAAGGAGCAGGGCTATCTGACCTACGCGCAGGTCAACGATCACCTGCCCTCGGAAATCGTCGATCCGGAGCAGATCGAGGAGATCGTCAACACCATCAACGATATGGGCATTCCGGTGTACGAGAAGGCACCGGACAGCGAATCGTTACTCGCCGCCGAGCCCTCGGCTCCCACCGACGAGGAAGCGATCGAGGAGGCGGCTGCGGCTCTCGCCGCCCTGGATGCCGAGCTCGGTCGCACCACCGACCCCGTGCGCATGTACATGCGCGAAATGGGCACCGTGGAACTGCTCACCCGCGAGGGCGAGATCCGCATCGCGAAGCGCATCGAGGAAGGACTCGACGCCGTACGCAGCGCGATCTCGATGTATCCGTCTACCTATGATTACATCCTGAAAGCCTATGAGCCGCTGAAGTCCGGTCAGGGCCGACTGGCCGACATCATCGTCGGCTTCATCGATCCAAATGCGCCCGACGTGATAGCCCAGCCGCAGAATCCGACCAAGATGGAACTGGTCGCTGCGGAATCCGAAGAGGCCGAGACCGAAGACGGTGAAGACGGCGAAGACGCCGAGGAAGCGGTCGATACCGGACCGGATCCCGAAGAGGCTGCGCGTCGTTTCGCCTCCATTGCGAAACTCCATGCACAGGTGCTCGCCACCATCCCCAAGCTCGGCGCGAAAGATCCGAAAACGCTGAAGCTGCGCAAGAAGCTATCGCTCGAGTTCATGGAGCTGAAGCTCTCGCCGCGCATGTTCGAAGCGCTGATTCAGAACCTCCGCTCGCACATCGGCGAAGTGCGTCAGCTCGAGAAGGAGATCATGGTGATCGCCGTGCGCGATGCGGGCATGCCGCGCAAGGAATTCATCACGACGTTCCCGAAGAACGAGACCAACGTCAAATGGCTGCAGAAGCACGTCAAGGCGGCGAAGAAGTACTCGACCGGTCTCGCGCGTTTCAAGGACGAGATCGAACGTCGGCAGAAGAAACTCGAGACGCTCGAGGGGCTTTACCACCTCACGATCACGGACATCAAAGAGATCAACCGCGACGTCTCGATCGGCGAGGCCAAGGCCCGGCGTGCCAAGAAAGAGATGGTCGAGGCTAACTTGCGCCTCGTGATCTCGATCGCGAAGAAATACACCAACCGCGGTCTGCAGTTCCTCGACCTCATCCAGGAAGGCAACATCGGCCTCATGAAGGCCGTGGATAAGTTCGAATACCGTCGCGGCTACAAGTTCTCGACTTATGCGACCTGGTGGATTCGCCAGGCGATCACGCGCTCGATCGCCGATCAGGCGCGCACGATCCGCATCCCCGTGCACATGATCGAGACGATCAACAAGCTGAACCGCATCTCCCGCCAGATGCTTCAGGAGATGGGACGCGAGCCTACCCCTGAGGAACTCGCAGTGCGGATGGAGATGCCCGAGGACAAGGTGCGCAAGGTCCTGAAGATCGCGAAGGAGCCCATCTCGATGGAGACTCCGATCGGCGACGACGAGGATTCGCATCTCGGGGATTTCATCGAGGATACCTCGGTGGCCTCGCCGATCGACCAGGCGACCATGGAATCACTGCGCGAAACGACCCACGCCGTGCTCGCGCAACTCACACCGCGTGAGGCGAAGGTGCTGCGGATGCGGTTCGGCATCGACATGAATACCGACCACACGCTCGAGGAAGTCGGTAAGCAGTTCGACGTCACCCGCGAGCGCATCCGCCAGATCGAGGCGAAAGCGCTACGGAAGCTGCGTCACCCGAGCCGTAGCGAGCAGCTGCGCAGCTTCCTCATGGACGATTGAGCTGGGGCGCCTCGAAAGTGAACGAGCCCGAATTCATCGCATAGTCCGGATCGACCGCCGCCTTCAGCTTCGACAGCAGGGCGGCGGTCGCCGGTTGCAGCGATTCGAAGTACCGATAGGTCTTCCCGATCTGATTCGACGCCGCGCCGCGCGCCGCGAAGATCTCCACGAGTTCCCCCCGTAGCCGCTCGACGAGAGCCCGGGCTTCCGGGTTAGCCTTGGGGCGCTCCAGCCCCGCGAGGAATTCCGGACGCGCCGTCCGCTCGTGCACCGGCAACCATTCGTCGAACCAGTGGAACACCGGCTCATAGCTGAACGCATGCGTCCCTTGCGCGATGAGCAGCCGGGTCATCCAGACGCCTTTAGCCTGCATCTCGGCGGCGTTCGCCTCGAGGAGCGCCTCGCATACCCGCACCAGCTCCACCGCATCGGTGTGAGCCACCTTCGCGTTGAGCGCAGCCCAGCGATCGCCCTTCGGACCGAGAACGCCATCGAGCGGCGGGAACAGGTTGCCGCGTACTGCCTTCGGAATGGAATTCGGGATCTCCGCGCCCCCACACGCCAGCGCCACCTCGCGCACCGCATCGAGTTCCGCTTCGAGCGCCGCCTCGCTGCGACCCGTCGAGGTCACGTGCAGGGAGTACTTCTCGGTAGCGCCGAACTCGCGGCCGGCGGCGACGAGCTTCGCGCCCTCCTTGAGGCCCTTCAGCAGGCTCGCCTCGGCCTTCACCACTCCAGCCAAGGTCTTCAGGTCCTGGCGCAGGTCCGAACCCTCGAGGTTCTTGCGGGTAGAGGCCGGATCGAACACGTAGGCCTCCTCCGCAGCTCCCGTACGAGCCACCTCGGAGAGGGCGCGCGCCGTCGCCTCGACGTCCGGGAATACGAATGACACGTGGCCGGTATGTGCCGGCGTCCGGATCAGACGGAAGGTAGCCTCGACCTTGACGCCGAGACCGCCGGAGTCATGCAGGAAGAGCCCCGTCAGATCCGGGCCGTAGGTGCGATAGAAAGGCTTCGAAACATGGCGGAAACCCGCCTGCCCGGTCCGAACCAGCGTGCCGTCGGCCAGTGCGACCTCGATGGCGAGCACGTTATCGGCAGCGGTGCCGTGACGGGCGGTGCCGAAAAAGAGCGCGCCGTTCGAAAGTCCGCCTCCAACCGTGGCCCGAGATCCCGAATGCGTCCCGAAAAACGGCAGCCGCAGCCCGAGCGGCTTCAAGGTGTCGTAGATCCGCTTCCAGGTGACCCCAGCCTCGACGGTGATCAGCATGTCCTCGGCGCTGACGCTGACGATCCGATCGAGGCCACTGATATCGACGAGGACGGTATCGGGGCGCGCCGGCACATAGCCGCCGGTATAGGACATACCGCCGCCCCGCGTCACCACCGCGAAGCCGTTGCGCGTGGCTTGCCCCAGCGCCTGCGCCAGCCGCGCTCGGTCCCGCGGACGCAGCACGAGCACGGCCACCTCATTCCCACCATACACGTCGGTCGATAGGGCAACCCGCTCGGCGAGGTCCACGATCAGTTCGTCCGGCGCAAGGATCGAGGCGAGTTCACGTTGCAGAACCGCGGTGCGCGATTCGAGCGTCGGTTGTACGCGTAGCACTGGAGTGGACACAGGGGGTCTCCTCGGGGTCTGTCAGGGGGCTTTTATGGAGCGAAATATTGGCACGTTGTCGCAGCGGGGTCGAACCCCCCGCTCCGGCAACCAGGTCCGCAGCGCGGGCCGGAGGTATTACAGCGCGCCGAGCGCGCGCTGGTAGGCCGGGGCGAGATCCTGCTCACCAGCGGCGGTCGTGCCGAGATCTCGCAGCAGGCCGTCCTGCAGCCCGTAGATCCAGCCGTGTACCGCGACGCTCTGGCCGCGCTCCCAGGCGTCGCGGACCACCGAGGTGTTGCACACGTTCAGCACTTGCTCGATCACGTTCAGCTCACAGAGTCGATTGGCGCGGGCCGTCCCCGCCTCGAGCCGCCCGAGATGCACGTCGTGCTTTTGGCGCACGTCCTGGACGTGGCGCAACCAGTTGTCCGCAAGGCCCAGTCGGTCACGATAGAGCGCGGCCTGGACTCCGGAGCAGCCGTAATGACCACACACGATGATGTGTTTGATCTTGAGGACGTCGACGCCGAACTGCATCACCGACAGGCAATTGAGGTCGCTATGCACGACGACGTTCGCCACGTTGCGATGCACGAACAACTCGCCAGGCAGCAAACCCACGATCTCGTTCGCCGGCACGCGGCTATCCGAACAGCCGATCCACAAATAGTCAGGAGTCTGCTGGCCAGACAGACGGGCGAAGAATTGCGGATCCCGCTCGCGCAGACCCTCCGACCAAACACGGTTATTGTCGAAGAGCGGCTGCAGCGCATCCACGGCAGAAGCTAGCGGCCCGTGCCGACGGGGACCCGGGCGAGCTGCTGCGACCAGTCATCGCGGGCGGGCGTCTGAGTCTGGGTCACAACGAACGCCCGGTTCACCGCGCTCGGATCGACTGCGGCGAACGCGGCAACGCGCGCCAGATCGGGCAGCGCGATCGTGCCCCGCGGCGGCAGCGGCGCATGCTCCGCCTCCCCGGGCGGGCCGGGACGCATGCTCAACTCCTCGGGGGTCGGATGGTAGTCCGCCGAATCGACCAGCAGTACCCCAAAGGCCCCGCCGGGCCGATCGAGAATTCCCGTCGGACGCAGGATCACATACGGCACCCCGCCCGCCGCCAGGATGCGTTCCGACTCACGCTTGGCCGCAAACGCTTTCAGCATCGCGGGCGGCCCGCCCGCCGGCGGCAATGCCACCGCCATCCCGGTGATGAGAAGAATGCGCTTCACCCCGGCGCGACGTGCGGCCGCCACCACGTTGCGCACGCCCTCGCGATCCACCGCTTCGGTTCCGTTCGGGCCTTCGATTTCGCGGGTGGCCGCCGCATCGATCACGACGTCGATGCCCTGAAACGCGGCGTCCAGGGTCGCGGGCTCCGTGACGTCGCCTTGCACCCAAGCGTGATCGCCGCGCTTCTCGCGCGCCTTGACGGGGTCGCGGGTCAGCGCTTCAGGGTGGGCACCGGCAGCCTCGAGCACCGCGACGATCGCACTGCCGTTACGGCCGCTGCCACCGACGACCAGCACCCGGGTATGACGCAGCTCCCGCACCGTGCGGGCGGGGAGCTGCGGATCCGCCGGGGGTGCGAGGGCGGGCTGGATGGCGTTCATGTCCTGCGCTGCCGCCAAGCCCTGCGATGCGGCCAGGCCCAGCGCTGCGGCTGCTCCAAGCGCTGCGGCAATGCCCCAGATCGCGGTGAGTCGCTGCGCCGTCCGCATCAGCCGAGCTCTTTTTCGATCGCCTGAACGAGGAGTGGATCGTCCGGTGTCACGTCAGGCGCGAACCGGCCGACGACCGCACCGCTACGACTCACCAGGAACTTCTCGAAGTTCCACAGCACGTCGGTCTCGCGCGCCGGCTTGATGCCATAGCCGGCGAGTTTGCCGCGAAAGTCGCTCCCCGGCTTCGAGGTGGCCGTCGGCTGGGCCGCGACGAGTTCCCGATAGAGGGGATGCTGCTCACTGCCCTTGACGGAGATTTTGGCGAACATCGGGAATTCGACACTGTAATTCGTGCGGCAGAAGTCGGCAATCTCCGCTTCCGTGCCGGGCTCCTGAGCACCGAAATCGTTAGCCGGAAAGCCAAGCACGGCAAAGCCGCGTGAACGGAAGCGTTCGTAGGTCTTTTCGAGGGCGTCGTATTGCGGCGTGAGTCCGCACTTCGAAGCAACGTTGACGATGAGCAGCACCTGACCGGCGTAATCGCCGAGCGAGCCTGGCGAGCCATCGATGCGGTTGAGCGGGATCTGGGTGAGGGCGGGCATAGCGGAGGTCCTCCGGTGACAAACGCAGTTTGACAGGCGCTGGTGACAGACGCGGGCAGGATAGAGCCCGAACGAAATGCTACACGCGTGTGGCCGGGGGCGCGATGCGTGCTCAGGATCGCATCAGCACAGCGGTCAGGGCCTCCGGATCGACTGGCTTCACGAGGTGCAGGTCCATACCCGCCTCGAGCGAACGCTGCCGATCCTGATCCTGGCTGAAGCCTGTCAGGGCGCAGATCACGATATTTCGGCCCCAGGGGCGCGCGCGAATCTGGCGCGTCGCCTCCAGCCCATCGAGATGCGGCATTGAAAGGTCCATGAACACGAGCTGAGGCCGGAACTGCTCGGCGATCGCGACCGCATCGCGCCCCTCGCCCGCCACCCGCGTCTCGTGCCCCATCTGCTGCAGCAGCGTCGCCAGCGATTCGGCCGCGTCGAGGTTGTCGTCGGCCACCAGCACCCGCAGCGCCGCACTTTGGGAAGACGAGGGCAGCGCGCGCCGCTCGTTGGCCACCGAGGGAGGGTTAGGCTCGGCGAGCGGCAGCCTCACCTCGAAGGTCGCACCCTTGCCGAGCCCGTCGCTGCTCGCCGCTACCGTCCCGCCATGGAGCGAAATCAGCGAACGCACCAGCGCCAAGCCGATGCCGAGCCCGCCGTTGCGCGAACCGTTCTCGCGTCGCACCTGGGTGAACATCTCGAACAACTTAGAGAGGTCTTCGCCGGCGATGCCGACTCCGGAATCCGTGACCGTAACGACTGCGACCTCATCCTCCCGCCGGGCCTCGATACGGATACGCCCTCCGGGCTCCATGAACTTGCAGCTGTTTGATAGTAGGTTGCCAAAGACCTGGGCGAGCCGCAGCCGGTCCGCATGCACCGGCAGGGTCTCCGGTGGCAATACTACTTCCAGACGATGCCCCGCCGTCTCGATCGCCGGGCGGCTCGTCTCGATGGCCGCATCGAGCACCTGAGCGATGGTCGTGTCCACCTTCTGCAGCTCGAGACGATCGCGTGTGAGTCGGCTCACGTCCATGAGATCGTCGATCAGGCGCACCATGTGTGACAGCTGACGTTCCATCATTTCGCGGGTGGCGGCCACCTTACGCGGCTCGTCCTCCGCCAGTTTCAGGATCTGCAGCGCGTTGCGCACTGGCGCCAGCGGATTGCGCAGCTCGTGCGCCAGGATCGCGAGGAACTGATCCTTGCGCCGGGACACCTCCCGCAGTTCCCCCTCCTTCAACCGGTAGCGCTCCTCGCTCGCGCGCAGCGCCATCTCGGTCGTCTCACGTTGCTCGATCTCCTCTCGCAGCCTCGAGTTCGAGGCCCGCAGATCCGCCGTCTGGCGCGCGATCTCGCGTTCGAGTTCGACCGGACTTCGCAGTTGCAACGCCTTCGGCAGGATCCAGGCGAGCGTCACGGCCGTCGCCGCGGACACGATGCCAGTGGTGAGTTTGACCACGCCCTCGACGGGGTAGTCAGGATGCCAGACCGTCCAGATGGACAGCAGATGCGTCGAGCCGCAGAGAAAGATGAACGCGGCGAACAATGCGAGGACCCACCAATACGGCAACACCGCCCGCCGCCGCCGCACTACGTGCCCCAGCAGCAACGGGATGCTGAAGTAGGAGAGCGCGATCAGTCCGTCGGAGCCGACGTGAAGCCACAAGATGTCTGGGCGCCACAGATAACAGTGCCCATGCGGCATGAAACCATCCGACAGAAGCCATGACCACATGCAGGAACGTACCCCTCTGCTTGGACAGACAAGTGTTGGACGCGCGCTGGGCGCGCAGGTGTGTGCGCGACGAGCGAAACATCATCTTGCGGACCGCAGCGTCCCGCAACCCTGGGCCCGATCCGAATCGCAAACCTGCCGACGGCCACCTCAGCGTCGGGGTTTCGCCCTCTGCGGCGGGGGCGAGCGGGTCGCCACCGGAGTGATCTGCAGGAAACGTCCCCTGACCTTAAGTCCCTGCAGCCGTTGCAGCAAAGCTTCCGGCATGCCCTTGGGAAGACGCACGAACGAATGGTCGTGCTGGATATCGATGCCGTTGATCTGGGACCCGTCGAGGTCCGCTTCGTTCGCGAGCACACCGACGATGTTTCCGGGCTGTAGCCCGTGCACCCGGCCGATGGCGATTCGATACGTATCCTGGGGTTCGAAGCGTGCGGCGCGCACGCGCGTCGGGGCCGCGCCCTCGCGCCCATCGCGCTCCCGCGCCGGGCGGATGGAGCGCGGCGCGGACTGCCCGTCGCCATCCTCGGACCGGGCATCTTCCCCGGGGCGGGTCTCGAGGCGCAGCGCCGTCTTGCCGTGCACGAGGTGAGCCAGCACGGCGGCCACGTCGAGCGGATCGGCACCACTCGTCTGGATGTACTCTTCGATGATGCGCCGGTAGCCGACCGCGGCCCCTTCGGCCAGCGCGGCCGTGATGCGCGCGGTGAAGCGGGCCGTGCGCCGGGAATTCACGTCCTCGATCGTGGGCATGCTCATCGCTTCGATCGGCTGGCGAGTCGCCCGCTCGATCAGGCGCAGCATGTTGCGCTCGCGCGGCGCCACGAACAGGATCGCCTCACCATTACGGCCCGCGCGGCCGGTGCGGCCGATGCGATGGATGTACGACTCGGCGTCGTAGGGGATGTCGAAGTTCACCACATGACCGATGCGCTCGACGTCGAGGCCGCGCGCTGCCACGTCGGTCGCGACCAGGATATCGAACTCGCCTGCCTTCAGCTGCGCGACCGTCCGCTCGCGCTGCGCCTGTAACATGTCGCCGTTGAGGGCGGCGGCCGCGAAGCCACGCGCCTGGAGGCGCTCGGCGAGTTCGATCGTCAATTGTTTGGTGCGCGCGAACACCAGCATCGCATCGAACGGTTCTACCTCCAGGATGCGGGTGAGGGCGTCGAGTTTGTGCAGACCGCTGACCAGCCAGTAGCGCTGGCGGATATTGGCGGCGGTCGAGGTCCGGCCGCGAATCGTGATCTCGCGCGGATTACGCATGTGCCGCTGCGCGATGCGACGGATGGGCGGAGCCATCGTGGCCGAGAACAGCGCCGTCTGGCGCCCCGGCGGGGTGCGCGCGAGGATGGCCTCGATGGCATCGACGAAACCCATCTGCAGCATTTCGTCGGCTTCGTCGAGCACCACCATACGGATCCCGTCGAGCGACAAGGTGCCGCGCTCGAGGTGATCGATGATCCGGCCGGGCGTACCGACCACCACATGCGCACCGCGCTTCAGTGCCTGCAGCTGGGGGGTGTAGCTCTGGCACCGGAGGACCGGCACCC
>Ga0116226_10000181_pt1 | contig 49560 bp, 42 predicted proteins | sample S1TSphfallax_FD_89692 | JGI IMG/M metagenome (GOLD analysis project Ga0116226, IMG submission 89692) | Host-associated microbial communities from peat moss isolated from Minnesota, USA - S1T2_Fa - Sphagnum fallax MG | ecosystem: Host-associated > Plants > Peat moss > Unclassified | place: USA... | reverse complement strand
ACGCCGACCGCGCCGCCGCGGCTGTTATAGCCGTGATAGCAGCCCATCAGCGCCACCAGGAAGCCGAACACCGCGGCCTTCGCGAGGCTCACCACGACATCCATCGTCTGCAGGAAGTCCGCGGTGTTGGCGAGGTAGAGGTGGGAGTTGAAGCCGAGCTTGGCGGTGCCGACGAGCCAGCCGCCCATCACGCCCAGCACGTCCGCGACCAGCACCAGCAACGGCAGCGCCAGCGTGCCGGCGAGCAAGCGGGGCACCACCAGATATTTGATCGGGTTGGTGGAGAGCGTGGTCAGCGCGTCGATCTGGTCGGTGACGCGCATGGTGCCGAGCTCGGCGGCCATAGCAGCGCCGACGCGGCCGGCGACCATCAGGCCGGCGAGCACGGGCGCCAGTTCGCGCACCACGGAGATCAGCACGATGTTCGGAATGGCGCTGGCGGCGCCGTAGCGTGAAAAGCCGGCATAGCTCTGCAGCGCGATGACCATGCCGGAGAAGATGGCAGTCAGCGACACTACCGGTAGCGAGAAATACGAGAATTCGATGAACGCGCGCAGGAACAGGCGGCCATAGAAAGGTGGCCGCACCAGGTGGGATAGCGCGTTCAGCGCGAACAGCGCGATGGCGCCGGCGGTGGAGAGCGTGAGCAGCACGCCGCGGCCGACGGCGGCGATCAGGGCGGTCATAGGAAGAAAGGCAGCAGTTCTTTTTTGAAAATAAGAACCAAAAAACCTTTGCAAGTTATGTCTGGCATCCTGTTCCAATCATTGAACAAAATGCTGGCCGCAACGGGCAAAAGTTTTTCGCTTCTTTTTTTCAAAAAAGAAGTGCTTCCTTCCTTTGTCTTCACAGTGCCGCATAAATCCTGTTTGCGCGATGCCCGAGCGACGTCAGCACCTCATAGCCATTGGTGCCGAACCACCCCGCCACTTCGTCGGGCGGCACCGCCGGGCCGATCATTTCGAGCCGGTCGCCAGGCTGCAGGGCCGGGTGGTCGGTCGCGTCAAACGTCAGCAAATCCATGGAGATGCGGCCTATCAGCGGCACCCGGGCGCCGTCAAAACCCGCCTCCGCGCGTCCGGAGGCGGCGCGGTGATAGCCGTCTGCGTAACCGAGCGCCACCGTGGCCACCCGCGTCGGGCGATGCGCCACCCAACTCGCATTGTAACCCACCCCTTGGCCCGGCGCGATGTCGCGCAATTGCAGCACCGGCGCGGTCAGCCGGACGGTGGCACGCATCGGGTTCGCACGGCCCGGCGTCGGGTTGACGCCGTAGAGCGCCGCCCCCGGCCGCGCGAGGTCGGACCGGAACGCGGCACCCAGAAAGATCCCGGACGAGTTGGCGAATGATCGCGCCATCGGCGGCAACCGCGCGCACGCGTCAGCAAACCGCCGCCGTTGCACCTCGTTCAACGGATCATTCGGCAGCTCCGCGCTGGCCAGGTGGGTCATGGCATAGCGCCACGCGATGCCTCCCAGCAGACCAGGGTCCTCCGCCACCGCATCCAGTTCGGCGTCGGAAAGCCCAAGCCGGCTCATGCCGGTATCCACGTGCAGCATGGCGGGCAATTTCCGCCCGATCCGCGCGGCAAACGCCCGATAGGCAGCAATCTCGGGCAGCGTCCCAAGCACCGGCGTAAGATCATGCACCGTATATGAGCCGGCTTCGCCCGCCGAAAACCCGTTCAACACGCCGATCATCGCGCCGGGCAACAGCGGCCGCAGCGCGACCGCCTCGCTGAGCTGCGCCACGAAGAAATGCCGCGCGCCCTCGGCGAGCAGCCTGGGGGCGACATGCGCCGCGCCGAGGCCGTAGGCGTCGGCCTTGACTACCGCGGCGGTCGGCGCGCCGTGCACCGACGACAACACCCGCCAGTTCGCGGCGACGGCGCCGAGGTCGATGGTCAGTTCCGGCGTCAGGAAGAAACGATTGGGTGGGGCGTGCCGCCCCCCCCAAACCCCCTGTCGCTACTTGAGATCACGCGGCGACGAGGAGCTTCTCGACTTCGGGCGTGATCGATTCGGGCGTCGTGGTCGGCGCGAACCGCTCGACAACCTTGCCGTCAGGGGCGACCAGGAACTTGGTGAAATTCCATTTGATGCCGCCGCCGAGCAGGCCGCCTTTTTCGCTCTTCAGAAACGCCCACAGCGGATGCGTATTGGCGCCGTTCACCTCGACCTTGGCGAACAACGGGAACGTCACATCGTACTTGGTGGTGCAAAAATTCTGGATTTCGGCTTCGTTACCCGGCTCCTGGTGCATGAACTGGTCGCACGGAAAGCCCAGCACGGTCAGCCCCTTCGGCCCGAACTGCTTGTAGAGCTTCTCCAGCCCGGCATATTGCGGCGTGAAGCCGCATTTGCTGGCGGTGTTGACGATCAGCAGTGCCCGCCCCTTGTAGTCGGCCAGCGACACCTCGCTTCCGTCGATCGCCCGCGCCGAAAAATCATAGATGCTGGTCATGCGCCCTCCTGGTGGGCGGGACGCTAGCGCGGTTCGGCGCCGCTGTCAGCAGCCGACCCGGCGCCGCGTGCAACGCGTTGAAAAACCCACGGAACCACCTCGCCGGCACGCGCATTAGATGCACGAAACGATACCGGAGGTAACGATGCGTCCCGTCCTGCTATGGTTCCTTGGCATTCCCATTCCGGTGATCATTCTGCTGTATGTGTTCCACGTCCTCTGAAACAACCCGGTGGCGCGAGATGGCGCCACCGCTCAGCAGGAGACGCAGTTCGCCGCATAGCGCATTACCTGCGCATCGCTTGTCATCAGCGTGATGTTCTCCGCGATTGCCTGGCTGATCAGCAACTGATCGAACGGATCGCGGTGATGCGACGGCAAATTCTCCAGCACTGTGAGATGCGCGGGCAGCACGGGCAGAGTTCGCCATCCCGCGGCCCGAATATTTTCGTCGAGCACCGCGGCCGGCAGATTGAGCCGGCCAAGCCGGCGCTTCATGGCGATTTCCCAGACCGATACGACGCTCACCAATGTCTCGGTCCGCGCGTCCTCGATGAGCAGCGCCGCGGACGGCCCGAGCCGCGGATCATCCATGAACCACCAGATCACGGCACACGTGTCGAGCAGCAGCCTCAAATGACGCTGTTTTCAAACAGGTCGGCCAACGCGTCGGACGGCAAATGCCAGTCCGGCGCGAACCAGAACTGCCCCTTCAACGCCCCCCGCGTGCTCGCCCGGGTGGGCGCCGCCGCCGGCGGGCACAATTGCGCGACCACGCGTCCGCGGGACAGCACCTCAATGCGGCCACCCCGCGCCACTTCTTCGAGATAGGTAGCAAGCTTGGCACGAAACTCCCGCACTTTCACTTGCTTGGCCGGGACACCCGACGTCTCGGCGCCAGCGTAGAACGCCGCAGCTCCCGTCAAAGAGCCATCATCCATCCGCGTGATCTCCGATCATGTACACGGAATGTGTACGCAAACCATGTCGATCGCAATGGGAAACACGCGCGAGGCCATGCGGGCCGCCTGAAATGCCGTTGTTTTCGAACAGGTCGGCCGACTCGTCCGACGCGTCATCCCGGTCAGGCGACTGCCCGATCTGCCCCGTCAGGCATCCGCGGGTGCTCGCCCATGTGGGCGGCGGCGGACAGTTCCGCCACCACGCGCCGAAGCGCAGGGTGCAGTGCCGCCTTCGGCACGGCACCAACCCAGCGCTCCACCGGAAGCGGCGCACCGCCAAACGGCATTGCATCCTACGGCGATCGGCGCAATCGACCACATTATGTGTCCGTGATGAAAAACGGCCAACCGCAGAAGCCTCTGACAGAATCGAAACCGCAGATGCACGCAGATGAACGCAGATGCAGCGGCTCTTCACAACCTTCCGTGAGCGACGTCGATCATTGCCGTTCGGGTAGCGTCAGGCGAGCTATATGTGCGTTCATCTGCGGTTTCATTATTTTATCATAACATTCCCGATCGAGTCATACCAGCGGGCATTACGTTGACCTCCCAAACGCTCGCGCGTCTGCATGTGTCATCGCGAGTCCTTGCGGAGAATTCCAGGATCACCGGCCAAATCTCGCGTATAGACCTGAATTGCGTCGCCAGGGCTCGCAATGACGTATGTGACAGATGTGGCGTTTCAGTCAATCAAATTCAACACGGATTCGTGTCAATCATCCCCGCCATGCACTGTATCCAAATCCGCAAACCGCGTGAACTCGCCCTCGAAGAACAAATCAATTTTCCCCGTTGGCCCATGGCGCTGCTTTTCCAAAAGCAGCTCCGCCTTGTTATGCACCTCCTCCATATCGCGCTGCCACTTGTCCAACGCCGCCTGAAATTTTTCCTCGTTATCGAACGCCATCTGCTTCGGCGCCCGCTGCTGCAAATAATATTCATCGCGATACACAAACATCACCGCATCCGCGTCCTGCTCGATCGACCCGGACTCCCGCAAATCCGACAATTGCGGCCTTTTGTCCTCGCGGCTCTCCACCGCGCGGGACAGCTGCGACAGCGCCAGCACCGGCACCTCCAGCTCTTTCGCCAGCGCCTTCAGCCCCTGCGTGATCATGCTGATTTCCAGCACCCGGCTTTCCGTCCGCGTCCCCGGCGACGGCCGCATCAATTGCAAATAATCGATCACGACCAAGGAAAGACCCTGCGTGCGCGCCAGGCGCCGGCAGCGCGCGCGCAGCGCCGACATGGTAATCGCCGGCGTGTCGTCGATCAGCAGCGGTAAGGTTTGCAACTCGCGCGCCACATCAACGAACTTGTCGAAATCGCGCTGATTGATTTCGCCCTTGCGGATCCGCTCGCTGGAGACGCGGCTTTCCTCGGACAAAAGGCGCGTCGCCAATTGCGGCGAGCTCATTTCGAGCGAGAATATCACCACCGAGCCGGGCTTCTTGTTGGCCGGATTGGCGCGTTTTTCCGCCATGATCGCGCGCGCGGCGCCGAACGCGATTTTCGTCGCCAGCGCGGTCTTGCCCATGCCGGGCCGGCCGGCCAGGATCAGCAAATCGGATTTGTGCAAGCCGCCCGTTTTGGTATCCAGGTCGCGCAGGCCGGTGGACAGGCCGGAAATATGACCCACGCGCTTGAACGCGCTTTCGGCGATCGTGATCGCCTCGGTCAAGGCGCGCTCGAAGCTCACCATCCGGTCGTCGCTGCGGCCCTTGGTGGCCAGGTCGTAAAGCTGCTGCTCGGCGGCGCCGATCTGCGCCGTGCCGTCCAGCTCCGGCTCGGCGCCGAAGGCGTTGTTGACCACGGTCTCGCCGATATCGATCAGCTCGCGCCGCACCGCGCAGTCGTAGATCACACGCCCATAGTCGCCGGCATTGATGATGCCGACCATGGCGCTGACCAGTTGGGCCAGATACGCGGTGCCGCCCACCTCATCGAGCACGCCGGCATGTTCGAATTCGGCGCGCAGGGTGATCGGATCGGCGATCTGCCCGGCGTCGATGCGCCGCTGGATTGCCTGGTAGATGCGCCCATTTATGGGGTCGGCGAAATGCTCCGGCGCGAGGTAGTCGCTGACGCGTTCATAGGCCTTATTGTTGGCCATCAGCGCACCAAGCAGCGCTTGTTCGGCGGCCAGGTTGCTGGGAGGAAGTCGCTGGGACAGGCCCAGCAGAGGGGACTCGATGGTATTCACGGTTTGGTCATACGCCTGCACCACGCGCCGTCCGATAGCGCCCGGCCTGTGGATTACGGGGAACATGGGGAGGGACCGGCATGGCAACCGCCACACTGGGTGAGGCCGAGCAGGCGGAACTGACCGCGGCGCTGCGCACGCTGCGCGCACCGGGCAGCCTGGTGGTGCGCGCCGCAGACATGCTCGGCCGCGCCCTCGGCGGCTCCGGCATGCGCATGCTGGGCGGCCTCGGCCTTCGGCCGGACGGCGCCATGTTGGCCGACATCGCGCAGGTTGCCCTCACCCGCGCCTACGACGTCGTGCTGCTGGGCATGGCCTGGCCGGGACCGGCGCCGCGCGCGAGCGGGCCGCTGGTCGCGGTCAGCGGTTTCGCCTGGGGGTTCGCCGGTTTCGCCGGGTTCCTGCCCGACGCGACCTTCACCACGCTGATGATCCTGCGCGAAATCGCCCGCATCGCCCAGGACTCGGGCGAGGATTTGCACAGCGAGGAAGGCCGCGCCGCCTGTGTCGCGGTGTTCGCGCTGCGCGCCGGCGACGAGGCAGGCTATTTCTCGTCGCGCCTGCTGCTGGAGGGCACGGCCGCGCGCGGCCTGCTGGCGCGGCTCGCGGCCGGCTGGGGCGCGGTGCTGGGCGAGAAATTCGCGGCCCAGGCGGTGCCGGTCGCAGGCGCCCTGGCGGGCGCCGCGCTGAATGCGGCGTTCCTCGACCACTACCGGCGGCTCGCCGCGGCGCACTTCGCCATCCGGCGGCTGCGGCGCACGTACGGGGACGACGCGGTGGATGCGGTTCCCTTGGTGGACGATGCTAAATTCATAGAAGAATAAGAAAGATTTCTTTTTTGAAAAAAGAAGCAAAAAACTTTTGCTCGTTGGCATACGCGGCCCACTACGACATCGGGTGCGTGTGCCAATGAGCAAAAGTTTTTTGGTTCTTTTTTTCAAAAAATAACATTCTTTCTTCCTATGAACGACCTCCTCCACACCCTGCTCCGCGACCGCGCCGACATCACGCTCCCGATCGGGCTCGTGCTCGCCATCGGCCTCACGCTGCATATTCTGCTGCGCAAGCGTGACGTGTCGTCCGCCGTCGGCTGGATCGGCCTCGTCTGGTTCGCGCCGATCGTGGGCGCGATCATCTACGCCATATTCGGCGTCAATCGCGTCCGCCGGCGCGCCCGCCGGCTCCGCCCGCAGGACGCGGCGGCGTCTGGCAGCGACGTGCCGGGCCACGCCGGCGAGTCCGCGCTGAGTTCATTGCAACAAGGCATCGGCCGCATTACCGGCCGCGCGTTGCTGGCGGGAACCTCGGTGCGGGTATTTCAGAACGGCGATGCGGCCTATCCGCCGATGCTGGACGCGATCGCGGCCGCACAGCGCAGCATCGGCCTGTCGTCCTACATCCTGCGCGCCGATCAGTGGGGCGGACGCTTCATCGATGCGCTGGCGGACGCACATCAGCGCGGCGTCGCGGTGCGGGTGCTGATCGATGGCGTCGGCGGCGGCTGGCTGCTGTCGCGCGCCTATCACCGGCTGCGCCGGCGGGGTGTGCCCGCCGCGCGTTTCATGCATTCGCTGCTGCCCTGGCGCATGCCGTTCCTCAATTTGCGCTCGCACAAGAAGATTTTGGTGGTGGATGGCGCGATCGGTTTCACCGGCGGCATGAATATCGCCGATGAAAACGTCATGGCGATACACCCGAAACACCCCGTGCAGGATGTACATTTCCGCATCGAGGGCGCGGTCGTCGCCCAGCTCGCCGCGGCGTTCGCGGCCGACTGGGCGTTCGTCACGAACGAGGAGTTGGACGGCCCCGCCTGGCACGCGCGCTGCGAACCGGGCGACGGGCCGCCGGCCCGCGTGATCGATTCCGGGCCGGACGAGGATTTCGAGAAAATCGAATTCGCCGTGCTGCAGGCGGTGGCGTGCGCACGCACGAGCGTCGCTGTCATGACACCGTATTTTCTGCCGGACGAGCGGCTGATTTCGGCGCTGGCGCTGGCGGCGATGCGCGGCGTCGCGGTGGATATCGTGGTGCCGGAGCGGACGAATCACATCTATGTCGATTGGGCCCTGCGCGCGAATAGTGGCCCGCTGCTGGCCGACGGCGTACGCATCTGGTGCAGCAAGCCGCCGTTCCACCATACAAAAATCATGGTGGTGGACGATAGCTGGTGCCTGATCGGCAGCGGCAACTGGGATATCAGGTCGTTCCGCCTAAATTTTGAATTGTGCCTGGAGGTGTACGACCGGAAGCTGGCCGCTATGTTGACCGCGCTGATGGTGGACTCACGCGGGCCGGCGCTGACGCAGGCGGACCTGGAGGCGCGGTCGACCGTCGCCCGGGTGCGCGATGCAGCGGCGCGGCTGATGTTGCCGTATATTTGAGGGCACCCGATGCCAACGCGGCACCCCGCGCTTGGACCAATCCGCTTTGAGGTTGACCCTTCGAAGAAGGCGGGGGTTCCGACCCTCGACCCCGTCACGCGAATGCGTGCTGCGCGTGACGTGCGAAGCACGCATGCGCGTGACGGGGCCTGAGGCCCCAGACGCCGTCATGCGAATGCGCGCTGCGCACGACGGGGGTCGAGGGGGCAAAGCCCCCCGCCTTCCTTGATGAGTCTATCTCAACGCGGATCGGTATTAGACCAAACGTCCTGGACGTTGACGTCCGCGGGCGGCAAGAAAGATTTAACCACGACGAACTCGGAGATCACGCAGGAGAAACCACGAAGACGAGATCTACTGCTGCAGGTCTACGTAACCCCTCAGCAGCAGTGCGGTATATTCCAGCGCCCTGGTCCGCGTCAGATATGTCTCGCTGAACGCGCGGCCCGCCGCTGCGACGGCCGCGAAACCGGTGGGGTCTTCCGCCGCACCGTCGATCAACGGTTCCACATCCTCGTCGCCCGCCACGTCCATAAAGTGCCGACCCGGCGTCAAAGCCGGAAAATAATAGAGTATCTGTTCGGACCGGTATTTCAGCAGCACGCTATTGCTGCGCAGCGACACCGCGACGCGCTGGCAAGTCGCGCCGTTGCCGTCCATCGAAATCAAGAACCGGAACCTGAACTGCTCTTCCCAGCTCAACTGGCTTTGCCGGCAAAACGGTTGCGCCGCGACCAGATCATAGGCCGCGCGGTTCTCCGTCTGCACCACGCGCGGTAGCCGGAAATCGACCTTGCTGCTCCCCAGGAAAAACCGTGCCGCGCGCAGCCGCGGCAGGCCATATGTGTGCGCAACCTGCTCGCTGATCCGCCCACCGGTCGTGGCACCCGCGAACACCGCGCGATTCTCCTTTTCGAGAAAGCTGTACGGATCATCAAACCTTCCATCGCCGAGGAAATTATCGTTCAGCAAATCGATGTCTGGTAGTAACGGTGCGCGTTGCGTCACATGCCGCTGGAACGCGAACACCGGCACGCCATAATCCGCGCTCAAGCTATCCGCCAGGCAGACGATCAGTGTTGCCTTGAAATCGGAGGGCAGCAACCGGCCCGCGTCCTGTAAAAACCGCTGATATACGCGCGCGCGTTCTGCCTCTGTCGCCGACTCCGAATTCAACGATGGCTTGTCCAGCAGGTTTACAGCGCCATCGGCGAATTGGAACACAAACACGCCGCCGATGCGCTGGTTGAGCTGCAGCGCCTTGGTCTCGATTGTCTTCGCCTCGACATTGTCGCCGCGCCACGGCAATAATTCGCGATCCGCCCACGCGCCGAGCGCCGCGAGCACGGCCGGCGTCGGTGGCGCATCCCGCAGCACTGGGCGCGCCGGCACCGGCCGCGCCGGCCCGTCGGCGGGGGGAAAAGACTCTTCCGGCACTGGCGGCGTCACCGGAATTGCTGAGCCGCCCTGCGGGAGCGGATCGAACAGCACTTCGTCGCCGAATATTTCCGATAAGGCGGCGTAGCTGGCACGCGCGGCGTCGCTCGGGACAACAGGGGCCGGCGCCGGCGGGGAGCTTGGCGGCGGCGCGGCGCCGAGCGGCCGCAGCGCGTGCGCCCCAAACACGCGCATCACCGCCGCGACCCCCTCCGCAGTGATATTGCGTAAATCGTCAGCGAAATAAGCGCCCCGCAGATGTGGCGCGGTGACAATTTCGTAGGCCGGAAAATATGCCACGTTCGCGTGCGCCTGCGCCGTCTCCTCCGCGGCCACCCGCAATGCAGCCTTGCTGTAAGTGTTCGACACATGCACATGGCGCGGCATATAGGTCGCTGCCAGCGGCACCGGCGACACCGTCAATATCACGCGGATTTTGGGATTCACCTCGACGAAATCGCCCAGGAATAACGCCAGATCCTGGCGGATTTCGGCCGCGGTGAAATTGTGAAACACCGCGTCGCCTTCACCCGTCTGTGCGTCCAACGCGTCCGGTGGCACCGGCAGCGCGGTCCCGTCCGGCGCCAGCCACGCCTCGGTCAGGCCCAGCGTGAAGATGAACACGCGGCTCTCCTGGAACACACGCCGCACCGCGGTCAGATGCGTGCGGCGCGCCGCCGCTACCTCGGCGGGCGTGGCGAAGCCGGCCGGGAATAAGTGCGGCCGTAACGGATCGATAAACCGGCCATCCGCGCGCCGCCAGGCACGCGCGGCCGGCCGGTGCAGCCCGTACGCGCCCAGCAGCAATTGCCGCAATTGCCGCGCCGTATAGATATTGCCGAAGCGCGCCGAAAACACCGGCTCCTCGGGGCCGCCCGGCGGCTCGGTCAGTAGATAATTATAGCCGGACTCCTTGATGAACCGCGCAATATGCTGCGCGAAACACGAACCGGCCGCCGCCACAGGATCGGTCGGCGCGATCTTGAACGGCAATGTACGCACTACATCCAGCGCGTCTAAGGCGCCTGTGCTCCAGAATTGATCTGGCGGGAGGCCGCGATAGGGATGGGTTGACATAAACTTCGATCTCCTACACGGCAGCACATCAAGGAAGGTCTTCTTTTTTGGAAAAAAGAAGCAAAAAACTTTTGCTCTTTTAGGGTTCGATTGCAGCCAGCATTCTGTATAATGTGCGGAAACGTTGCGGGTGCACGGTTAGGTGGCCGTTGAAGCTGGCGTTCGTGGTCTTGCAGGGGAGAACTGCGTGGATCAGGCCCAGCTTTTCTGATATATGCCAGAAAAATGGCCTGAATTCGGTGTCGGGCGACAATTCCAGCACGCGCGTGCCAGGCCGGCAGAATAGCAGGCTGGCCAGCGCCGCCCCGTGCGGCGCCACGATAAAGTCGGCCGATGCAAACAGGTCGATCTGCGCCGCCGGCGGCAATTCCTCGGGGTATACGGCGTCAAAACCGGCGTCGGTCAGGAATTGCTCCACCATGATATTGTTCACCACACGCCGTAAATGCCGGCGTTTGATGTAAATGCGCCGCCGCTTCAGCGCCGGCGGCCGCAGCGCTTCCGCGCGTGCACGGAACGATTGCAGCAGGGTAGCCGGCATGATACCGATATGATCATTCTCCAGCCACGTCACGTCCGCAGCGTGTACAAGTTCGCCCGGCGCACGCACCAGTTTCATGCCGGCAAAACCCAACGCCTGCAGCACCGCCATATGATCGATGCCGGTGGCAAGCTTCAGTGCCGGCAGGTCCGGCGGCAGCAGCAACAAGACGCCCGGCGGCAATGAAGGCGCCAGCACATGCAGCGCCACCACCGATTCCGCCAGAAAATGATACCAGTTCTGTATATTGGGGTTGTAGAAGACGCAGACCGGATCAGCTATGTATGGCGCTGCATCGAGGGCCTCCCGGCTTATCAGCAGTGCCTCGCCCTCGGCACGCATGCCGGGCGGCAAAAGCGCACCGCCGAGCGGACCGATGCGGGTCCAGATGCCCTCCGCATCCATAATGACACCTTCGGCACCGCGCGATTGCAGAATGAATTTGCCAGCGGCGCGGGTCGGCGTCGCATGGTGCGGGTGGCGGCCGAGACGCGGCGCGCGGCCGTCGTAATGCGCCGCCTGCAGCCAGATACGGTCGGCATTATCCACCGCCAGCGGCAAATGGATCATTTCGGGCGCACCCTGCAGATGCAGCCGATGCCCCGGCGTCAGCCGGAATTGCTCGATCGAGGCCGCGGCCGGAAGTCCCAGAAAATCGGCGCTGCCGCGGACGGCGATTTCTGCGCCAGCGACACCGCCGGTCTCCCGCGTAAGTGTCAGCGTGGCGCCCGGCGTGCTGACCACCACGCCGCCGTCGATGCGTTCCCAGCGTGCGGTCGCGAGGTCGATATGATGCGCGCCGAGCAGCAGCATGAAACCAGGTTGGAGCCGCATCGCCGCACCGGACACCGGCGTCGCGTCGGCACCGGTTTGCCAAACGCCGGCGGCCAGTTCACGCAGGATCGCCAGGTCGCCGCGGCTGATGGGCAACAAACGCTCGTCCGCGCCGGCCGTGGCGGACGCGAAACGCGCGGTGATCGCGCGTGGCGGCGCGGTCAGAAATAACCCGTGGTGATTGATCGTGATGCTGCCGGAATGCGGGCCGGGGGCGATGGTGCTGCCGCCGGCGAGTATGCTGGCGACCGGCACCGTCACCGGCAGTGCCATGCGCGTGGCTGCCGGTGTGCTGTCCGCGTCGGCCGGCCAGGCCGGTCGTTGCACCAGCATCGAGGTGGCGGTTTCGGTGCTCAGCAAATTGCCATGCCAGGTCAGGAACAGCGTGTCCTCTGGTGACGCGGCGGCGGCACGCGCGGCCGCTTTGGTGCGGCCGAAATCGGCCTCGCGTAAACTGAGCGCGGCCAGCGAAGCGGCGACGCCATCGGCGGCGCGCAAGGTCGCCAGCGGCACGCGGCGATGCGCGTCGAAGCTGGCCTGCACAAACGCTTCCAGACTGTACAAGGTGGGTTTCGCGCCCAGCCGCGCGGCGCCGCGGAACGTGCCTTCGGGCGACACGCCGATGCGGGCGGCAATTTCGGGCAGCAGCGGATGCGTCGGGATCGACGCCAGCGGGTTCGGCACATCATATTCGGCAATGGACGCGGTTTCGGGCGTAAGGCCGCAGCGGGCCGACAGCAGGCGCGCGAGGTCAAGCAAGACGCGCATGCGCGGATGTGCCGCATCGAACATGAAACAGCCGGATCTGTGCCAGGCGTCGAACAAAGGTGCAAGGTCGTAGCCATAGAAGCTGAAAGCTTGCAGCAGGCGGGCGCGCTGCCTGGCGAACGCGGCGAAATAGCCGAGGCGGGAGAACACAAGGCTGTTGTACAGATCAAGCGTTTCCTGGACGCTGAGGCCGGCGAGATAGGCGGCGGTGGCGAGGCGCGAATGGGTGGCGCCGGTGGGGCCGGCGACGCGCGCGCTGTCGAGCATTATCTGAATGCCGTCCGGGTGGAACCCGCCGAAACGGAACGGCGGCAACAGATGCAGCTTCCGGTGCGCGGCCCGCAGCGCGGCGGTGCTCAGCGGGCCGAACGATGCGGGCGCGTCATAAGTAATAATGTGGTCGGCTTCGGCCAGTGCCGCGTGGGCGCGGCCGCGCGCATGGTCGTTGGTCGCGATCTGCGTCAGGTCGAAATCATGCACGGTGGCGGCGGGGTGCAGGGCGCGGAACGCAGCGGCGAGGCCGGTGTGGATATGGTCGGCCAGGATCAGCAGCGTGGTCATGCGCGGGCGGCCTGCAGGGTCAGCAGGATGCGCAGCGCGTCCGGGTCGACGCGGAGCAGGCCGTTTTCGACCGGGCAGGGCAGGACCGCGTGGACCAGGTTCAGTTGGTCCGACAACCGGCTGTAGCGCGGGCGCCAGGCGCTATCCGGCGTGAGTTCGATGACGAAGGTGTCCTCCGCGCAGAAGATCAGGTTGTCCAGGGCGGGACCGTGGGCGGCGATGATGGCCGTGGCGGCGGCGAAGGCAGCCGGCGTGGGGGGGTCGCAGATTTCGAAGCCGGTGGGCACCGCGAGCGGCGCGAGGCTCGCGGGGATGAACGCACGGGTAGGTTTGACGGCGGGCAGGGTTTTCAGGGCGCGGGGACGGATGCTGCGCAGCGCGGCGGCGGGCAGATCGCCCGTCAGGCGGAACAAGGTTTCGATGCGGCAGAGCGCCGGCGGCGTGATGCCGGGCGCACCGGGGAACGCGAACAGAGCCGGGTCCGGCGGGAGCGTGATGGGCAGCAGTTCGCCGGAGGACAGCAAAGCGTGGGGGCCGGAGAACGAAGGCGGATTGGTGAGGACGGCTTCGGTGATGAACAGGTCGTCGGCTTCGCGGGCGGCGCCGGGTGGCAGCTTGGTGGCGGGAAGTGGGGTGAGCAGGGCGCCGGTTTGGGTGAAAAGGGTGGTGCCGTTGAGCAGATAGACGTCGTCGTGCCGGTGGATGTGGGCGGTGAGTGTTTGGGCGCTGGTGAGAACAGGTTCGGTGGCGGCGGTGTAGAACCAGTCGCGGGTGGATGCATGGGCGGTGAGCGGCAGGAAGCGGGGCTCGGGGCTACCGGTCACGGTGATGGTTTCCGGGGCGAGGGTCGCGGGGCGGACGTGCAGTTCCGGTTCCGGCGCAGCCGGGAGCGGGGTGACGGCCAGGGTGACGAGCGGTGTCTCGGTGAGGGTGAGCGTTTGCGCGCCGATGCGGAGTTGGAAACCGGGGTGGAGGGTGGCGGGGGGGTAGTCGGTATCGTCGTGGCGATGGGGGCTGGTGAGCAGGATGCGCAGCAGCGCGATGTCCTGCTCGGAGAGCGGCAGCAAGGCGTGGGTTTCGGTGGGGTCGGCGGTTTCGAAGGTGGGGTATGGGGACTCTGGGGCGGCGACGAAGATTTTGCCGGCACGGGTGAGGTGGACGGTGGCCGGGTGCGGGCCTGGTTGGATTTCGATGGCGCCGGGGAGCGGGGTGCCTGGGGTGTAGGTGAAGTCGCGGGCGGCCGGGCGGGCGGGGGCCAGTGGGGAATGGATCAGGCGGTTTTGCGAGTGCTCCACGCGGAGGATGGTGCCGTACCAGGTGAGAAGCAGCATGGCCGGGCGTGTAGTGGATTGGGTCCCATGGCGAAAGTCGCCTTAAAGAAATGGGGTCTGGGGACTTGTCCGTCGGGCGTCAGCACGCCTACGCGTGACGGGGTCCAGGGGCATAGCCACTGGCCTTACTTCCTTTCTGGAGTGTCCCGTGCCCGCGATAACCGACATTACCGCAAGAGAAATCCTGGATAGCCGCGGCAACCCGACGGTCGAGGTCGATGTGCTGCTCGAGAGCGGTGGAACAGGCCGGGCGGCGGTGCCGAGCGGCGCGTCGACCGGGGCGCATGAGGCGGTGGAGCTGCGCGACGGGGACAAGGCGCGGTACGGCGGCCGTGGCGTGCAGCAGGCGGTGCAGAATGTCGAGGGCGAGATTTTCGAGGCCATCGGCGGGATGGACGCAACGCAGCAGGTGCTGATCGACGAGACCCTGCTCGATCTGGACGGCACGGCGAACAAAAGCCGGCTCGGGGCGAACGCGATGCTGGCGGTGTCGCTGGCGGTGGCGAAGGCGGCGGCGGATCATTTGGGCTTGCCGCTGTACCGGTATGTCGGCGGGGTGTTCGCGCGCGTGCTGCCGGTGCCGATGATGAATATCGTCAATGGCGGCAAGCATGCCGATAATCCGATCGATATCCAGGAGTTCATGATCCAGCCGGTGGCGGCGGGTTCCATTGCGGACGCGGTGCGGGTGGGCGCGGAGATTTTCGCGGCGCTGAAGAAGGGCCTGCATGATGCGGGGCATAATACGAATGTGGGGGATGAGGGCGGGTTCGCGCCGGGGCTGAAGAGTGCCGACGAGGCGCTCGGGTTCATTGCCAAGGCGTGCGAGAAGGCCGGCTACCGGCCGGGCGAGGATGTGACGTTCGCGCTGGATTGCGCGGCGAGCGAGTTTTTCGTCGACGGGGTTTATGACCTGGCCGGCGAGGGGCAGAAATTCGATGCGGCCGGCATGGTGGGATACCTGGAAGGGCTGGTGAAGCGCTATCCGATTGTTTCGATCGAGGATGGGTGTGCCGAAGATGATTGGGCAGGGTGGAAATTGCTGACCGAGCGGCTGGGCGGGCGCGTGCAGCTGGTGGGGGACGATATTTTCGTGACGAACCCGGAGCGGCTGCGCCGTGGCATCGAGCAGGGGGTGGGCAATGCGATTCTGGTGAAAGTGAACCAGATCGGCACGTTGTCGGAGACGCTGGAGGCGGTCGAGATCGCGCACAAGGCCGGATACAAAGCGGTAATGAGCCATCGCAGCGGCGAGACCGAGGATTCGACGATCGCCGACCTGGCGGTGGCGACAAATTGCGGCCAGATCAAGACCGGGTCGCTGTCCAGAAGCGATCGGACGGCGAAATATAACCAGTTGATCCGGATCGAGGCGGAATTGGGGCGGACGGGCATGTACGCGGGGCGGACAATTCTTAAATAGCAAAGAGGTGCCCGGGATTGCATCCGGGTTACGGTCATTCGCATGAATGAGGGGCGGGCGCCGGAGGAGCGGGTAGCAGTGGCGGCACTGCTGAGCGGCGCGGGCGCATTTCTCGATGCGTTCACCTGGCTCGCGCATGGCAGCGTGTTCGCCAATGCGCAGACCGGCAACGTGGTGCTGCTCGGGCTGTTCGCGGCCGAGCGGAAATGGCCGCAGGCGATCGCGCACGTGCCGCCGATTGCCGCATTCTTTTGCGGCGTGTTCCTGGCGCAGGCGCTGCGGGTCGGGGCCGGGCACCGCGCGGCGCGGCTGAGCCTGGCGGTGGAAATCCTGCTGCTGGGTGCGGTGGCGGCGCTGCCGCGCGGGTTTGCCGACTGGCCGATTGTGGTCGGCATCGCGTTCGTCGCCGCGTTCCAGAGTTCGAGTTTTCAGAAGGTCGAAGGCGCCGGGTACAGCTCGGTGATGACGACCGGGAATTTGCGGCGCGCGGCGGAGGCGCTGTTTGCCGGCGTCACCGGGCGCGGGGAGGACGGCGCACTTCGGCTGGCGGCCGTGTTCGGCACGGTGTGCGTGACGTTCGCGCTGGGCGCGGCGCTGGGGGCGTTCTGCACGGCCTGGTTCGGGAATTTGGCCGTGCTGGTGCCGATGGGGTTGTTGCTGGGGGCGATGGTGCTGGTGTGGGCGTGAGGCAGATTCTGTTTTGAAGATAGAACATATTTTTTCTGGCGAAGGGGGCGGCCTGAAGCCCACCCTACGGCCCTCATGCCATGAGTCGTTCATGCGACGGGATTTCAGGCAGCGCAGATGTTGTGGCCTGCAAAGAAGCCCAGCTTACGGCTTCTCATCGGGAGACAAAGTAATGCCTGCGCTACCGCCGCCGACCCACGATCAATCTAGAAAACGACATTCGCCACGTTTTGTTAACGGATTGACAATATGTTTTGATGTTGGGAGTGACGAACCTTGCCTCGCCGCGGTGGGTATTTTCGCGGTTTAGGCCATTCATCTGGCGCGGGGAAGCCGAGGTGGGTGAGCGCCGTTGTGTGCCGAGGGGCGGAGAAGAAAGCCGCCCTGCGAGGATATGTATCAACGCATCCGGTCTGTAGGTTGGTGAGGTATAGGGTCCAGGGGTGCGCTCCTGGGCTTTTTTGTATGGGGTTCGGATGAAGAAAGTTGCGTTGCTGCTGTTGGCGCTGGCGCGGTGCGCGCCGGTGGATGCGTTGAATGCGACCGTGCCGACCACGGGGCTGATGGTCACGCGGGACGTGGCGTTTGGGCCGCGGGCGGATCAGAAGTTGGACATATACCGGCCGGTGGGGGCCGCCGGGCTGCCGCTGATCGTGTTCTACTATGGCGGCGGCTGGCATAGCGGCAATCGCGGCATGTACCTGTTCGCGGCGGCGAGCCTGGCGCGGACCGGGGCGGTGGTGCTGGTGCCGGATTACCGGCTCTACCCGGCGGTGAGTTTTCCCGACTTCCTGAAGGATTGCGCGGCGGCGGCGGCGTGGGCGCAGGCGCGGCAGGTGTCGCTCGGCGGTGGCGGTGGCTTCTTCCTGATGGGGCATTCGGCCGGCGCTTATAACGCCGTCATGCTGGGGCTGGACCGTGACTACCTGACCGCGGCGGGGGCGGACCCGGCCGGGATCAGCGGCGTGATCGGGCTGGCGGGGCCGTATGATTTCGTGCCGACGCCGGATGTGGCGGGGACTTTCCCGCAGGCCGGACCGGTGACGCAGCCGGTGACTTATGTGCGGGCCGATGCGCCGCCGCTGCTGCTGCTGTCGGGCAGCGCCGATACCACGGTAAAGCCGCGCAATAGCGAGACGCTCGCGGCGCGGGAGACCGCGGCCGGCGGCCAGGCGGAACTCAGGATTTACCCCGGGATTGGACATGTCGGGCTGGTGACGGCACTGGCCCCGGTGTTCGGGTGGCGTGCCCCGGTGTTACGGGATGTAACTTCGTTTGTCCGTGCGCACTCTCCTGTGCCAGCGCATGGGCGGGTCTGAGAGAAAGTAAGGAAGAATGTTCTTTTTTGAAAAAAAGAACCAAAAATCTTCTGCTCTTTTGCATGCGCGCAGGGTGCCGCAGTGATGCGTCCCGTGGTGCGAGGGCAAGAGCAAAGGCTTTTTGCTTCTCTCTTTCAAAAAAGAAGACCTTCCTTCCTCCTGCCGTCCGTGGTCGCATTTTGCTCCAGGCGGCGGTTGCTGGTCGTATTCCTGGCAGCGGTTTTGGCGGCGGGAAGCCTGTGGGGGACACAGGCGTGGCTAGGCGTCACCACGGACACCGGCGGGATGTTCGCGTCCAGCCTGGCGTGGAAGCAACGCAGCGACGTGCTGGCAAGGCTGTTTCCGCAGAATGACGACCTGATCGTCGCGGTGGTGGATGCGCGCACGCCGGAGCAGGCGGACGACGCGGCGGCGGCGCTGGCGGCCAGGATTGCGCCCGACACCGGGCATTTCCGGTCGGTACGGCGCCCGGACGCGCTGCCCTATTTGCGGCGCAATGCGTTCCTGCTGGTGGACCAGGCGACATTGCAGTCGGTGCTGGACAGCACCGTCGATGCGCAGCCATTTCTCGGCCAACTGGTCGCGGACCCGAGCCTGCGCGGGCTGGCGGCGGCGTTGGGGCTGGTGGTGCAGGGCATCGAGCACGGGCAGTCGCCGGGCGGGATCGCGCCGGCGATGCGCACGTTCGATGCAAGCCTTTCAGCGGCGGCCGCTGGCAAGCCGGCCGCGCTGTCCTGGCAGACGCTGCTGGGGGGGAAGCTGTCGGCGCAGGCGGGGCGGTTCCGGTTCGTGCTGATCCGGCCGCGGCTGGATTATGGCGCGCTGCAGCCCGGCGGCGTGGCGTCGCGGATCGTGCGGCAGGCGGCGGATGCGATCCCGGACGTGCGGTCCGGTGCGGCCCGGATCCGGCTGACCGGCTCGGTGGTGCTGGATGACGAGGAATTCGCGTCGGTCGCCGAAGGGGCGGTGGTCGGGCTGATCGGCAGCCTGCTGCTGGTGACGCTCTGGCTGTATCTGGCGGTGCGGTCGTGGCGGCTGATGCTGCCGATTCTGGCCACGCTGGTGCTGGGGCTGCTGCTGACGACCGGGTTCGCGGCGGTGGCGATCGGGACGTTGAATTTAATTTCGGTGGCGTTCGCCATTTTGTTCGTCGGCATTGCGGTGGATTTCGCCATTCAGTTCAGCGTGCGCTTGCGCGAGCGGATGCGCGTGTATCCGGACATGGTGGATGCGCTGCGCGAGACCGGGCGGCGCAGCGGGGCACAGATATTGGTGGCGGCGCTCGCGACGGCGGCCGGGTTCCTGGCGTTCACGCCGACCAAGTTCGTGGGCGTCGCGCAGCTGGGGATTATCGCCGGCGGCGGCATGCTGATCGCGTTCGCGTGCACGCTGACCTTCCTGCCGGCGATGCTGACTTTGTGCCGGCCGCGTGCCGAAACGCGGGAGGTGGGGTTTGCCGCATTGCGGCCGCTGGATGGCGTGGCGGTGCGGCAGCGTTTTGCGATCATGGCGGTTTTCGTCGCGCTTTCGGTGGCCGGCGGCGTGCTGGGGGCCGGCATCAAATTCGATGGCGATCCGTTGCACACCAAGGACGCGCATAGCGAGGCAATGCGGACGTTGCATGATCTGATGCAGGATCCGGTGACCAATCCCTATACGATCGAGGCGCTGCTGCCGTCGCTGGCGGCGGCGGAGCAGGCGGGCGCGAAGCTGGCGCGCCTGCCATTGAGCCAGGACGTGCTGACGCTGAACAGTTTTTTGCCGGACCACCAGACCGAGAAATTGGCGGCGATTGCCGATGCGGCGGGCGTGCTGGATGTGACGTTGGCGCCGCCGGCACAGGTGCCGCCGGTGACGGTGGCCGGCTTGCGGGACGCGGCGCGGACGCTGGCGGGGCAGATCGATGCGGTGGGCGGGAAGCTGGCCACGGATGATCCGTTGCGCGGAATCGGGCGGGATTTCGCGGTGCTGGCGGCAGCACCCGATGCGCGGCTGCTCGCGGCCAATGAGGCGCTGACACGGTATTTGCCGTCGCAATTGCAGGCGCTGCGGGACGCGCTGGCCGCGAAGAAGGTGACGCTGGCGGATATACCTGCTGAGCTCGCGCGCGATTGGGTGCTGCCGGATGGGCGGGCGCGGTTGCAGGTGCTGCCGAAAGCCGCGGTGGTGGACGGGCATGCGCTGCGGCGGTGGGTGAAGGCGGCGCTGAAAGTGGTGCCGGAGTCCGCCGGGTCCGCCGTGTGGATCTTGAAAAGCGCGGATACGATTACGAGTGCGTTTCAAATTGCCGCGTATAGCGCGGTGGCGGCGATTGCGGTGATTTTGGCGCTGGCGCTGCGGCGCGCGGTGGATGTGGCGCTGGTGATGACGCCGCTGGCGATTTCCGCGTTGTTGACGGCTTTGGTGCTTCGGCTGTCCGGGCAGAGCTTGAATTTCGCCAATATCATTGCGTTGCCATTGCTGCTGGGCGTGGGCGTGTCGTTCAATATTTATTTCGTGATGAATTGGCGCAGCGGGGCGAACCGGTTCATCAGTTCGGCGACGGCGCGCGCGGTGATGTTTTCGGCTTTGACGACGAGCACGGCGTTCGGGTCGCTGGCGTTGTCGCGGCATCCGGGGACGGCGAGCATGGGGGATTTGTTGCTGATGAGTTTGGGCTGCACGGTGGTGACGACGCTGGTGTTCGTGCCGGCGATGCTGGCGGTGGTGCCGCGGTTGCATGTGGTGCTGGGGGGGCGGGCGTTAGTCGCGGGGGAGTAAGGAAGGACTTGTTCTTTTTTGAAAAAAAGAACCAAAAAACTTTTGCTACGTGGCGTATGTGGCCCATTTCGACGTGTGCGCCGTGCGCGAACGAGCAAAAGTTTTTTGCTTCTTTTTTTCAAAAAAGAAGTCTTTCTTCCTTTTGTTTTTTGGCTGGACCAATCTAAGGTTGTGCTGGTATCGCAGGCGTGGATGCCGAATGCTAGGTCAGTCAATATGAAGGTGCATTGATTGCCACGTGAGACTGATTGTTACGGCACCCACACGGACAGGGCGGCCAAGTGAGCCGGTTCAGGCGTGTCGTCGGGGCGGTAGGTCTTGCCACACCCACCCTTGTCGCCATCGGGGCGGGCGCGTACTTGTACACGCTCACCCACCAGGTCATCCATTATGAAAAAATCGGGGCCGGCGACGTCGTCGGGCCGCAAACGCGGTATGTCGAAATCTCCGCGATCGCGCATCCCAATTTGCAGGTGGTTCACCATTATGGTCGCGGCAACGAAGATACCGAGTATTTTGTTCCGCTTGCGCCGCCGCACTGGGACCGACGCACGCCCATCATCTATTTCTGGCACACCGACCGGGACTACAGCACGCCGGGTCGCGGGACCCGGGCAGATGACGATAGTGCATTCGCGGTCGTGGAAAGCGGCGCGCTCGTAAGGCGCGTAGGCATGGCCGATAGTTTCAGGCGGAAGGGCGTGACGCTGGCAGCGTTTCCGGCTGTGCTGGATACCGATCCATTTAGGGACAAGGCGCCCCTCATCATATTGCTGATACTCGACAGCGTTCCCCTCATCATCAGCTGGGCCATGATGCTGTCCGGCTATCTCGGCATGCGAAAGCGACGCAAGGCGCAGGCTGGCTGAATCAGCGGACTCGGGAAACATTGGGGCGGGGCCGGCGTTAGGTTCCTGGAAGACCGCATGAAGCGGCGCACACGGAGTTCAAACATGCTGAAACAAATGGTTTTTTCGGGCGCTTTAATGGTGAGTGGCGCGGCGCTCGCGCAGGCTCCGGCGTCGCCGGGCGGCGTCGCGCCGCCATTCACCACCCAGCCTGGGGCGCAGGCGCCGTCGGGCCGCCCGACCGCTGGTGCCGTGCCGCAGCCGAACACCACCGGCGCGGAGCCCGCACTGACGGCGCCGTCGCAGGTGTCGGCGATGGACAAGCAGTTCGTGACAACGCTGGCCTCAGCCAACCAGGGGGAAATCCAGGCGGCGAAGCTGGCGCAGGACAAGGCGAGCAGCCAGCATGTGAAGGATGTCGCGCAGACGATGATCACGGATCACACGGAAGCGGGGTCGAAGCTGACGGCGCTGGCGCAGCAGAAAGGGCTTGCGGTGTCGGATACGCTGTTGCCGGCGGATCAGAAGGAGGTCGACAAATTCGCCAAATTAAGTGGCAAGCGGTTCGATCGCACATATGTGCGCATGGAGATCAAGGATCATCAGAAGGTGATCGCATTGCTAAAAACCGAGGCTGCACAAGGCAAGGATGCTGACGTGCGGGCGCTCGCGCAATCGCTGCTCCCGACGATCCAGAAGCATCTGGAGATGTTCGAGGACAAGGGAAACAGTTAGACGTTGCGCATTGGGTCGTTGGCGCCACGCTTATCCTCCCGCCGGCGCGCGTCACGCGTATGCGTGCTTCGCAAGACATGCCCCTCCCTGTCGCAGCTTAAGGAGGTCGAGAGCCCGTAAGGGCGAGCGAGGGGTTTTGCATCGGTCAATCTCCGGCGCGGTCGGTGTGATACCGGTCCGCGTTGAGATTGACCTTTCGAAAAATCAGCCGGCGTAGCTCCCCGCCTTCCTTGATGAGCCAAATTCAAAGCCGCTTGGTATTAAGCTCATTTTTGATAGGCGCCGATGGAAATGCCGCCCGGCCCGACGCGTGGGTTGCCAATGATGTCAGCGGCGCCGACGACGGACCTGGAAAGCACGAGGCCGGCGTTCCGGGCTGGTGATGCGGCGGCGATATCGAGATCGTGCTTCGTCGCGCTCAGGAACTGCGGGTCGGCGAACATGGATTTAGCATCCTGCCCGCTTTTGGCGAGGTACGAAGCATACCCGCTGTAGGATTTGCCGTCCCACAGGAATTGCGCGTCGGCGGCGCCGCCGCCGAAGAAATAGAGATTATGGTTCAGCGCCGCCGGTTTGGCTTCCGTGCTGGTGTAGTTGTTCACCAGCAAACCCTGGGCACCGGCATAGACGATGTTGTTTTCGAAGATATTGTTGGTGGCATAATACTGGATCTGGAATTCGCCGCTGCCGGTGGATTTGCTGTCGTTGGCGAACAGCGTGTTATTGACCATGGTGCAATGGGCGGTGCCGCCCTCGGTGGCCGCATAGCCGCCGATGGAGATGCCGTTCGCATTGTTGTCGTAGACGATGTTGTTTCGGGCGGTGACGTAGCTGGCGACGTGCCCCTTATGTTCGCTGGCGAGCTCGATGCCGAGATCGGCATTGTGTACGACATTCTGTTCGATGGTGATTTTTGTGCCGCCATCGACATAGATTCCGTCCGCGGCATATTGGTTGCCATAGTCTGGATTACCGTAGGATGTGATGTTGTAAATGAGGTTGCCGCGGATCTCACCGTTGCGGGCCTGGTCGTAGGTCTGCACCGGCGACACCTTTTCGAAGCCGATGGCGCCGATGGCGATATTGTCGTCGTCATGGATCAGGTTGCCGGTGATGGCGAAACCATCGACATTGCCGTCGACGGAGAGGGTTTCGCTGCACCCGGTTTTGAGATCATCGATCTCATTGCCGCTGATCACGAGGCCGGAAATCGATGCGGGGGCTTGCGTGCCATAGACGGTGAGCCCGAATGCGTTCGATCCGCATTGAGCAGGATTGGTTTTCGCCGTGGTGGTGATGTCGTGAATGCGGTTGTTGATGATCTGGATAAAATTGCCGGCGCCTTCGACATAGATGCCGATCGGCACGTCGTTCACGCTGGCGGTGGTGTAATTGCGGATTTCGAAGCCTTCGACGATGACGTAGGCGGCACTATTGATGGTGATCATGCCGTATTCGCCATCCGGAATGGACAGACCGGTGCCGTCCAGTATCGCGGTTTCACCGGCAAAGCTGGCAAATGTAATGGGTGCCGACGCCGTGCCGGACGTGGTCAGCGTCAGTTTCTGGTTGTAGACGCCGCCGCGCACCAGCACGGTATCGCCGGCGGTGGCGATTTTTGCGGCGTGCTGCAGCGTCGCAAACGGCGCGCCCTGCGTGCCGGGGTTGCTGTCGTTGCCGTTGGTGGCGACATAATAGATCGTGCCGGTCAGGGGCGCTGCGAGCAGTGTTACGGTGGCGGTGGCGGACAGGCTGGGGTCGGTGGCGGACACGGCGGTGATGGTGACGGACGCGGGGTTCGGCGGCGTGGTGGGCGCGGTGTAGGTGCCGTTTGCGGTGATGGCGCCGCCGGTGGCGTTGTTGACCCGCCACATCACGCCGCCTTGCGCGCGCGCGGTGAATGCCATGGATTGCCCGGGCTGCATTTGCGCATAGCGCGGGGAGATCGTGACCGAGGCGGCTTGCGCCGCCGGCGTCAGGCACATCAGCGACAGCAAGGCCGAGCGTATCATGTCGGGCGTTCCCAGTGTTGCCTGTGTGCTAGCGCAAGTCAGCCGAGAGCTAAAGGGCGGCGCGCGCCGCGCTTGTGGCCCCGGCTGCCGCCTTTATTGCTTCGCCGCGGCGCGCAATCACGGATACTGCATTCGCGGCATGTGGGGCCGTGAGACTCAATGGCAGCGTGTATCAGTTGGTCGGGCCGGCGAGTTGGACGGCGACCTCGTTGCGGCGCAGAAAGGGCAACGCGAACGGGGGATCGTAGGACAGCAGCGACGGTTCGCCCACGGTCCGGCGGCCGGCGCCCTGAACTGCGGCCAGCAGAGCCGCGTCATGGGCGCGGCGGGAGATGTCGTTGATGGTGCCGGAGAAACGCAGGACCGCGAAATCCTGCGGTGGTAACGTTACAATATGCACGAGCGGGTCCGTCGGCACCGGCGGGCCGGCCCTTACGACGGATGCGGGCAGGAAAAACCGCATGACATTTTCGCCGCCGATCTCCACCGGGATCGTCATGGCGATGCGCTGGGACGATTGCTCGACCGGCACGGTCATGGCGATTTTCGCCGCGGTGTGGTTGGCGCCGGTGATGTAGCGGAACAGCCGGCCGAACGCCTCGCCGTCGTTGCTGAGGCGCATCTTTGTCTCGGCGGCAACCCGTTCGGGATAGGCACGAATTTCCACGTCGTCGCCGATATGGCCGATGACCTGGTATTTGGGCTGCTCATAGGGCGCGCGCACCCCGAAAATCGACATGGTCGATTCCGCGGCGGTGGCCAGGTAGTAGAGGAATGAGGATGGCATGGTCGTCGCCTCGCGGATGGCGCCAGGATATGCTGAAAAGGCAAGGGAAGGAAGGCCTTCTTTTTTGAAAAAAAGAAGGAAAAAACTTTTGTCTGTCGGGCTCCGTGCCAGGTGAAGCGCCGGCGCGCCCAGTGATGAAGGCGTGAGAGCAAAAGTTTTTTGCTTCTTTTTTTCAAAAAAGAAGACCTTTCTTCTTTTAGTGGCTATGCCCCCGGGCACGATGCTCGCTACCACCCACCTCTCCCCCGCGCATCGTCTGTTGCTGCGCCAATTCGCTCAGTTCGCCGTCATCGGCACTGCCGGATTCGTGTGGGATACCGCCGTCGTCTACCTCACCCGCCCGTGGGTCGGGCCCTATGCCGCCGGCATTATCAGCTTCTTCATCGTCGGCAGCATCAACTGGCTGGCCAACCGGTTCTGGACCTACCGCGACCTCAGCCATGACGCGCTGCATCGGCAACTGGTGCGCTTCCTGATCGCCAACGCGGTCGGGTTCGTGTTGAACCGCGGCACCTACATCACGCTGGTCGCCACCCAGCCCTTGTTCCACGCCCACCTGGTGCTGGCCATCGCGGCCGGCGGGCTCGCCGGCATGTTCGTGAACTTCTTCCTGTCGCGCCGGCTGGTGTTCCGATGAGCGCCCGCGTCGCGGTGCTGATCCCCTGCTTCAACGAATCGGTGGCCATTCCCGGCGTCGTCGCGGCCTTCCGCGCCGCGCTGCCCGACGCGGACATCTTCGTCTACGACAATAACTCCAGCGATGACACCAGCGCGCGCGCCGCCGCGGCGGGCGCGCAGGTGCGGCGCGAGACGCGGCAAGGCAAGGGCTACGTGGTCCGCCGCATGTTCGCCGACATCGAGGCGGATATTTTCGTGCTGGTCGACGGCGACGGCACCTACGACGCCGCCACCGCGCCGGCGATGGTTGCCCAATTGACGCAGCTGAAGCTCGATATGGTCACGGGCGTGCGCCAGCACCAGGCAGCGGCGGCTTATCGCCCCGGACACGTGTTCGGCAATGTGCTGCTGACCGGCCTGGTCGCACGGCTGTTCGGCGCGCATCTGGGCGACATGCTGTCCGGCTACCGCGTGTTTTCGCGGCGGTTCGTCAAATCATTTCCGGCACTCGCCGGCGGATTCGAGACCGAGACGGAATTTACCGTCCATGCCTTGCAGGTGGGCCTGCCGACCGGCGAAATGCCGGTCGCCTATCGCCCGCGCGCCGTGGGATCGGCGAGCAAATTGCGCACGTTTCGGGATGGTATCCGTATTTTGCGGCTGATTTTTCTGCTCGTGAAGGATGAGCGGCCGGTGCCATTCTTCTCGCTGGCGGCGCTGCTGCTGTTTTTGATCGGGGTTGGGCTTGGTGTGCCTGTCGTGCTGCAATTCCTGCATACCGGCCTGGTGCCGCGCCTGCCGACGGCGCTGCTGGCGGTGTCGCTCGTCATGCTGTCGTTTCTGTCCCTGGCGTGTGGGCTGATCCTGGATTCGGTGGCGCGCGGCCGGCGGGAGATGAAGCGTCTGGCCTATCTGGCGATTCCGGGGCCGCCCGATGAGTGACGCAGCGCACGCCACCGTCTGGTTCATCGATTCCGCCTGGTCGCTGTGGGCGGTGATCTGGATTGTGCTTTCGCGCGGTGTGAAGAAATCGGTGCGGCAGGAAAGCGTTGCGTCGCGCGCACGGCATATCGTTCCGTTGGCGGTTGCCGCCGCTTTGCTGGCGGCGGATTGGTCGGGCACCTGGCTCGGGTTGCCGGTGCTGCAGCGGGCGCCATGGATGGCGCCGGCGGGCGCCGCGGTCACGTCGGCCGGGCTGGCGTTCGCGCTGTGGGCGCGGCTGACGATCGGGACCAACTGGAGCGGCACGGTGACGGTGAAGGAAGCGCACGCGCTGGTGCAGACCGGGCCTTACGCGTTGGCGCGGCACCCGATCTATACCGGCCTGCTGCTGGGGTTCGTCGGCACCGCGGTCGCGATCGATGCGTGGCGCGCCGTATTGGCTTTCTTGCTGGCCGCGGCGTCGTTCCTGCGCAAAATGCAGACCGAGGAGGCGTTCATGGTCGATACGTTTGGTGGGGCGTATGTATCGTATCGCGCGCGGGTGGCGGCGCTGGTGCCGTTCGTTTGGTAATCCAGCCGCGAAGGTGGTTGATGTGCGCGGGGCCGCAGGAAAGATTTAACCACGACGAACACGGAGATCACGAAGGAGAAAACCACGACGAAGAATTTGCTCTTCTGATGGGCTACTTCTTCTTTGTGCGTACCGTTTCGTGTCCTCCGTGTTCTTTGTGGTAAATCTGTCTTGCGCCTGAGCGCGGGTTCAACGGCCCGGGCGGCTGCTTATTACATCGCCTTTCCTCAAACCAATCCATTGCCCCACCGCGACCGCCCCATCGAGGCCGCCGCGTTGGCGCCGAGCGTGCGGAACTGGTCGGAGATCGACGCCAACTGCGCGTCCCATTGCGGATTGATCGGCTGGCCCTCGGCAGAGGCGTGAAAGCGCACCATCATCATGATCAGAAAAATCGGCCGCACGAACGCGGCGCGGATCGGACCGACCAGCAGCAATGCCACCAGCACCGTGGCGATCGCGCCGCTTTCACGGATCGCGTGCGGCAGCATCAAAGTCAGCAACGCGGCCGGAATCAGCAGCGCAATCCATAACAGGACGGTCAGCACCCATTCCAACACCACGCACCAGATCGCGGTCTTCAGCACCGGCTTGGCGTTCTGCGCGTAATAAACCAGGCCCTCGCGGCTCGTGGTCCATGGGTCGGCCGAATTGCGCGCCAGGTTGTAGGAGAAAATCACCTTGTCGATATAGCGCGTGGCGGCCTTCAACACGCGGTCCACCAGGTTGGCGATCGTCTCGAGGCCGGGGATCGGCAGCATTTCCGCCGTCATGTCCATGGTACGGTGCACGCTGCTCACGATGCCGCGGATCAACGCGTGCAGGCCGAACAGCACATTGATCTGGGCGAAACGTTCGGTGACGAGCCGGCGGCCATGCGCGAACATCGATCCGTCGCCATTGGCGATGCGGCCCTGCGTGATCAGTTCGGTCAGCACGGCAACATGGCCGCATTCGATCAGATGCAGCACATAGCGCACCGCCGTGCCCCAGATGAAGCTGGCGGCCAGCGCCCAGCCGACAATCCAGACCAGGCCGAAAATGCCGGCGATATGGCTGCCGAGCCACGCGCCGCCGCCCAGCATCACCACCAGCCAGATCAGCGTGACAAGCGACGCCGCCATCAGCACGCCGAAGCGCGCCAACGCGTACGGCAGGCTCCGCATCATCAGGCCGATGGCCGTGCTGAGCGAGGCGTCACGCACGGCGAGCGGATAGCCGTGCGACGTTGGCGCGCCTGGGGTGAGCCAAGGCGACCCGGTGGTATCAGTGAATGACATGGACGCTCCTCATGCTTGGGAATAACGATATTGTTTAGATTAAGAAAAGTCTTCTTTTTTGAAAGAAAGAAGCAAAAAACTTTTGCTCTTGCGCCGTCATCAAGTTGCGTGAACTTGCGGAAGCTTGCGCGGAGCCAAACAGAGAAAAGTCTTTTGGTTCTTTTTTTCAGAAAAGAACGCTGTCTTTCTCAGTCTGCCGCGTAACTCGCCAACGCCATGCCGTGCCGTATCGGCACCAGATTGGTAACAAAACGTTCCGCGCAGGCCCGCCAGGAATATGTCTCGGCGAACGCACGGCACGCCGCGCGATCGCCGTGCGCCAGTGCCATCAGCGCCGCGTGGCGCAAATCCTCATGCACGCAGCCCACCGCGGGGCCGCCGGCGCGCAGCACGTCCTTCGGGCCAGTGGCCGGGAACGCCGCCACCGGCGTGCCGCAGGCCAGGCTCTCCAGCATCACCAGGCCGAACGTGTCGGTGAGCGACGGAAATACCATGACGTCCGCGCTGGCATAAGCGTGGGAGAGCGCCTCGCCATGCAGCGCGCCGGCGAAATGCACGTCCGGAAAGCGCCGCCGGAGCGCCGCCAGTTGCGGGCCGTCGCCGACCACCACGCGGGATCCCGGCAAATCGAGATCGAGAAAGGCCGAAATGTTTTTCTCCACCGCCAGCCGGCCGACATAGAGAAACACCGGCTGCGGCAAATCGCGCCACATGTCGCACGGCTCCGGCTTGAACGCGCCCAGATCAACGCCGCGCGACCAGGCGCGCAAATGCCGGAAGCCGCGATCCGCGAGCTCCTGGCGCAGGCTTTCGGTCGCCACCATCAGCCCATGGCCGGCATTGTGGAAATGCCGCAGCCAGGCATAGGACAGCCGCGTCGGCAGCCGTGTCCGCGCGGCGAGATATTCCGGAAACCGCGTGTGAAATGCGGTGGTGAAAATCCAGCCGCGGCGGCGCGCCAGGCGGCGCGCGGCGATGCCGAGCGGCCCCTCGGTCGCGATATGCAGCGCGTCCGGCCCGAATTCCTCCATCAGGCGCGACAGCTTGCGCCGCGGCAGCACGGAAAGCCGAATATCGGGGTAGGTGGGGCAGGGCAGAGTTCGGAACCGGTCCGGCCCGATCACCTCGGCGCGCACGCCAATGGCCTGCAATTCACGCAGCAGCGTGGCGAGCGTGCGCACCACGCCGTTGACCTGCGGCCGCCAGGCGTCGGAGACGATCAATACGCGCGATGGCGGGGGCCGGTCTTCACGTGCAAGCCCCGGGAGCAGTCCGTCAGGCAGGTTGCGCCACCGTGACACGGCGCGGCTCGAAGAAGCTCAGCCGGTTCAGCGCCGCCCAATCGATCAGTTCCAGCGTGCCGTCATGATGCTCGACCAACGCGGTGCAGCTTTCCACCCAATCGCCGGTGTTCAGATACAGCATGCCATCGACATCACGCATCTCGGCGCAATGAATGTGGCCGCAGACCACGCCGTCCAGGCCGCGGCGGCGGGCTTCGCCGGCCAGCGCACTCTCGAACCGGTCCACCGCCTTCACCGCCTCCTTCACTTGCCGCTTCGCCCATTGGCTCAGGCTCCAGTAGGGATACCCGAGTCGCCGCCGGACCATATTGAACCAACGGTTGATGCCCAACGCAGCGGTGTAGGCCCAGTCGCCGAGCAGCGCCAGGAATTTTGCGTAGCGCACCACGCTGTCGAACTGGTCGCCGTGGATGATCAGCAACCGCTTGCCGAGGCCGGTGACATGCACCGCGTCATCGGCGAACCGCACGCCGCCCATCTCCAGGTTCATTGACAGCCAGGGGCGGAACATCTCGTCGTGGTTGCCGGGGATGTAGAGCACCTCGGCGCCGCCGCGCGCATGGCGCAGCAGCAGCCGCACCACCTCATCATGCATTTCGTCCCAGTACCAGGATTTGCGCAGTCGCCAGCCGTCGACGATGTCGCCGACCAGGAACAGCTTGTCGCAGCGGAACGAGCCGAGGAAGTCCGCCAGAAAGTCGCTACGGCATCCCTTGGTGCCCAGATGGGCGTCGGAGATGAAGACCGCGCGGAAACTGGATTTATGCGAGGTGGAGAACGCGTTCATGTGTCCCGCCGCCTGTCGGTGTCAGCCATATGTCGTGCGGCAGCCCATACGGACTTGCGCCGCGTCGCGTCAGTGAACTTTACGTGACGTGCCCAGCATGCTGCAACTTTCAGCAACGTCACGGTTCCGTCGCAGGGTTGCAACAGAATCGTAATGTCCACCGGCAATACTGGCGATTCGCACCTTCCGGATGCAGCCGCGTGATCGTTATTTTCAACCCGACGGCCGGCCGAAGGCGCACCCGGCACTTGTGGGATGTGCTGGATGTGCTGAGCGGCAGCGGCGTGCGGGTGCGCCTGCATGAAACGACGCATCCCGGCCACGCGACCTTGCTGGCCCGCCAGGCTGCGTCCGAGGGCGCCGCCCTGGTCGTGGCGGCCGGCGGTGACGGCACGATCGCCGAAGTGGCGGCAGGCCTCGCCGGCAGCGCCACGCCGCTCGGCATCATCCCGCTCGGCACCGCCAATGTGCTGGCGCTGGAACTCGGCTTGTCCAAGGGCGCGCGGCAGATCGCCGCGGCGCTGGCGTTTCGGCGCACGCGCACGCTGTGGCCTGGGGTCGTCACCGGTCCGTCGGGCACGCGGTTGTTCGTGCAGATGGTTGGGGTCGGTCTTGATGCGCAGGTCGTACACCATTTGCCGCGAGGATTGAAGCGCTGCCTGGGGCCCGGCGCCTATATCTGCCAGACCATGCGCGAAATGCTGCGCTACAGCTACCGTCCCATTCACGTGCGGATCGATGGCACCGACGTCGAAGCCGGCAGCGTTGTGGTCACCAAAGGCTCGCTCTATGCCGGCCACTACATGCTGGCGCCGGACGCGCGGCCGAGCGAGCCGGGCTTTTCAGTGGCGCTGTTCGGCGGCACCGGCCCGTTCGCCGCCGCCGCCTATGGCGCGGCATTGGTCCTGAACCTGCTGCCGCAAGCGCCCGGCATGCGCCTGCTGCGCGCGCGCCAGGTGGACATCCGCGCCGACTTCGACGTTCCGGCCCAAGCCGACGGCGACCCCGCCGGCGCGGCGCCGCTTGCGGTGCGCGACGCGGCTGCGCCGATAGAAGTTGTTGTTGGGTAAAGGAAGGCGGCGGGCGGAGCCCCCCGCCTTCCTTCACTCAAATAACAAAATTCCACCGCGGTGCGTCGGCACGCAGCGCGGCGGCGACGTTCGCGGCCATATGGCTGGCCTGCACGCGGATGTCCGGCACCGCGGTGCATTCCCAGAACATCCCGCGCACGATGGGCCCCAGCGCCCAGATGCGTTCGGCCGGCGTGCCGTTTGCGCCGACGACGTGCAGGGTTTCGGTGACTTCCAGCCCCAGGCCGTGCGAGTCGACGCGGGCAAGGCCGCTGGCGACCAGGCCGGCGATAAGTTGGTCGCGGGTGCGGGCGATCGGGCCGAGTCCGTTGGCGAGGATGACGCGCTGCACGGCGAGCGTCTGTTCGGTCGCGGCGCCGCGGGGCCGGTAGCGGACGTGGGCGAGCGCGCCGTCCGAATCGATTTCGGTGACGCGGCCGGCGATGATCTGCAGGCTGCCGTTGCGCTGCATGTCGGCGATCAGGTCGGCGTGCGGCGGCGCCATGCGGTGGCGATGCACGTCCCAGGCGCGGCGGGCATGGCGGAGGAACCGGCCGCGCTCGGCGGCAGGCAGGCCGCCCCAGATGCTGGCGGTCAGCGGCCGAAGGCTGTCGATGACCGCGCGCCAATCGATGCCTTGCGCGGCGGCCGCGCGGACTTCGCGGCGGATGCGCTGCATCAGGCGGCGCACCGACTGGCGTTCGTCGTCCGTCAGAACGGGGGTGGGCCATGGCGGGGCGGGCGCGTGCCGGTGCGGCAGCAGGCCGCTGCGCGACAGGGCGATGATGCGGCCGGCAAATCCCCGGCGGCGCAGCGACAGCACCAGATCCACCATGGTGAGGCCGGTGCCGACGATCAGCACCGGCTGGTCGCCGGTGAGCGGGTTGGCGGCTTTGGCGCCCCATGGGTTGGCGCAGATCCGCGGGCTGGGGTTTTCTTCCGGTGCGATATTGCCGACCGCGAGCACGATGCCGGCCACGTCCAGCGTCGTGCCGCCGGCGAAACGCAGCGCAAACCCGCCGGCTGGGAGCGCGGTGGCCGCGATCGCGTCATCCGGCATCAGGCGAAGCTGCGCATGGCCGGCGGTTTCGCGCAGCGCGGAATCGAGCAGGCTGCGCAGATACTGGCCGTAGAGCCCGCGGCTGGCGAACAGGCCGGCAGCGGTCGCGTGCTGGCCGTGCGGCGAGGTGGCGGCGCGTTTTTCCAGCCAGTCGGCGAAGTGGGAAGGGGCGTCGGCCAGCGCGCTCATGTTGGTGGCGCGGACATTCAGCAGATGTTCGGTATCGCCGGTGGCGTAGGCAAGCCCGCGGGCGAATTCCGCCGCCCGCTCGCACAGCAGCACCGGCTGATCTGCCGGCACCTGGCGCAGCAGATGCAGGGCCGCGATCGTGCCGGAAAACCCGGCGCCGATAACGGCGATGGGGCGCTTGCCCGGTGGCGCGAGGGCGCGCTCGGCCGGCTCGCTGAACAGCTTCAGGACCGGTGGAACGGGACCGGGCGCGGCTTCGGTCATAGCGGTGCTCATGTTGATGTTCCCTTGTCGTGCGTTACCACCCGGCGTCGTGGGCGGACCAGCACATGATTGAGGGAACAGTCTCACGAAATCGGGTTATTTCCTAGTGAAGAGGTATGAAATAGGCCACTTTCACGTTTGCGCCGCACTTTGTCGTGGTCGGACCGCACGGCTTCTGCATCTCAGAAATGGATCGCCCGGCCATACGCATCCAGCACCGCCTCGTGCATCGTTTCGCTCACAGTCGGATGCGGGAATACCGTGTGCATGAGCTCGGCCTCGGTCGTCTCCAGCGTGCGGGCGATGGCGTAGCCCTGGATCATTTCCGTGACTTCCGCGCCGGCCATGTGGGCGCCGAGCAGCGCGCCGGTCTTCGCATCGAAGACGACTTTCACGATGCCATCCGGTTCGCCCATCGCCACTGCCTTGCCGTTGCCGATGAACGGAAAACGTCCGACGCGGACCTCGTGACCCAGTTCCTTCGCGCGCGCCTCGGTCAGGCCGACGCTGGCGACTTGCGGGCGGCAATAGGTGCAGCCGGGAATGTTGGTCCAGTCGATCGGATGCAGGCCCGGCAACCCGGCGATCGATTCGACGCACAGCACGCCCTCGTGGCTTGCCTTGTGTGCGAGCCAGGGCGGGCCCGCGAGATCGCCGATGGCGTAGACGCCAGGCTCCCCGGTGCGACAAAAACCATCGATCTTGACGTGGGTTTTTTCGACCACGACGCCGGTGCCCTCCAGGCCCAGATCCTCGGTATTGCCGACGATGCCGACCGCGGAGATGACCCGGTCGACGGTGATTTTTTCGGTTTTCCCACCGGCCTCGACGGACACGGTCACGCTATTGGTCGCGCGGCTGAGCGGGCCAAGTTTGGCGCCGGTCAGGATGCGCATGCCCTGCTTTTCCAGCGCCTTGCGGACGAAGGTCGAAATCTCCGCGTCCTCCACCGGCAGAATGCGGTCCAGCACTTCCACCACCGTGACCTGCGCGCCCATGTTCTGAAAAAAGCTGGCGAATTCGATGCCGATCGCGCCGGAACCGACCACCAGCAGCGATTTCGGCATGATCGGCGGCACCATCGCCTCGCGATAGCTCCAGATCAGCTTGCCGTCGGTCTCGAGGCCAGGCAACTGGCGCGCGCGCGCGCCGGTGGCGAGGATAATATGCGGCGCGGTCAGCGTTTTGGTAGTGTTCCCCGTGACCGTAACGGTGTTCTTGCCGGCGAGACGGGCCTGGCCGTCATGGACCGTGACCTTGTTTTTTTTGAGTAGAAATCCGACGCCGGTGCCCATTTGCTTCGCAACGGCTCGGCTGCGTTTGACGATCTTGTCGAGGTCGAAGCGGATATTGTCGGCGGCGAACCCGAAATCGCCGAGGTGATGCAGCAGGTGGTTGATTTCGGAACTACGCAGCAGCGTCTTGGTGGGGATGCAGCCCCAGTTCAGGCAGATGCCGCCGAGATGCTCGCGTTCGATCAGCGCGGTCTTCAACCCGAGCTGTGCGGCGCGAATGGCGGCCACGTATCCGCCGGGGCCACCGCCAATGACGATCAGGTCGAAGGCGTCAGGCGTGGGCATTCTTTGCCTCCTTGGCAGGAGCCTGTTCTGCTCGCCGTGAAAATTTCAACACAAAGCTGACAAAGAGCACAAAGCTCACAAAGTAGAACATAGTCATCGGACCATTCGCCGCAGTCCCTGGGTGAACAGTGTGACATTGAAATTCATCAGAAATCCTAACCTGAGCGAGGAAAATTTCAGGTATGTCAGGAGCTGCGCCTCATGGACACGGGTGAGCGTATCAATGGCTTTGACCTCGATGATGATCGCGTCCTCTACGACCATGTCAATTCGATAGCCGGCCTCAATTTTCTCGCCCTCGTAGAAGATCGGCAGGGCGACCTGGCGTTGGTACGCTATCTCGCGCAGACGGAATTCGCGCGCGAGGCAATGTTCATATGTCGATTCGAGCAGTCCCGGTCCAAGTGACTTGTGGACCTTCAGGCCTGCATCAACAACAAGCTTCGAAATCGCATCAATCTCGTTCGGGATCGCTTTGTGTTCTTTGTGTTCTTTGTGTCCTTTGTGTCCTTTGTGTTCTTTGTGTTCTTTGTGTGCTTCCTGTTCAACTTCGGTACTATCCATCGGTGAACCCCATCTCAAGATGTGGCGAAGCCGGACCAGAATATGATTGCTGATCGCCTCCATTGCGTCGCGCCGCGATATCTTTCAGTTTTGGTCTGGCGCGAAGGAGGCGGGCTGAAGCCCACCCTACGGGTACGCCGGAACGGCCAGCTTGAATGATGTGAGTCACTAACATTATCACAGCATCAAGCTCAGCGGGTCCTCCACGATCGACTTGAATACTGACACGAATTCGGCCGCCAGTGCGCCATCGACGGCGCGATGATCCACCGAGAGCGTGACGGTCATGACGGTCGCCACCGCGAGTTGCCCATCCTTGACCACCGGGCGCTGCGTGCCGGCGGCAATGGCCAGAATGCCCGCCTGCGGCGGATTGATGATGGCGGCGAAATCCTTCACGCCATACATGCCCATGTTGCTGATCGAAAAGCTGCCGCCCTGGAATTCGTCCGGCTTGAGCTTGCCCGCCCGCGCGCGCTCGATCAGTGATTTGGCTTCGTTGCTGATGGCGGCGAGGCCCTTGCGGTCGGCCTGGCGAATGATCGGGGTAATCAGCCCGTCCGGAATAGAGACGGCGACCGATATATCGACATCATGGTAGAGGATGATCGCGTCCTCGGTGAAACTTGCGTTCACCTTCGGCACCCGGCGCAGCGTGACCGCGGTTGCCTTGATCAGCAGATCATTCACCGAGAGTTTGAACGCGCCCGGCCCGTCCTGCGGTGATTTCGTATTCAGATCAGCCCGCAATTTCAGCAGCGCGTCCAGTTCCACGTCGATGCTGACATAGAAATGCGGAATGGTCTGTTTTGCTTCGGTCAGGCGCCGTGCCGTCACGCGGCGGACATTGTTGAGCGGCAGCGTCTCATGTGCGGCCGTGATCGGCCCGGATGCCGCCGCGCGCGCGGCGACCGGCGCGGGTGGCGGGGACGAAGGCACCGCGGCTACGGGCGCCGCCGCACCGTGCACGCTCTCGATATCCGCGCGCACGATGCGGCCGTTCGGTCCGGTTCCGGTGATACGGCTCAGATCAATGCCGGCCTGCTGCGCGATGCGACGCGCGAGCGGCGATGCGGCGATGCGGTCGCTGCCGGCATGGCCATTGGCGGCGGGCGGTGCTGCTACCGGCGCCGGCGCCACGGTCGGCGGCTCGACTTTTGGCGCGGGCGTCTCCCGCGCCTTGGCCGGCGCGGCGGCAGCCGTTTCGCCCGCGTCGACCAGCACCGCAATCGGGTCGTTGACCTTTACGCCCTGGGTGCCGTCCGGCACCAGAATCTTGCCGAGCACGCCTTCATCGACGGCTTCAACCTCCATCGTCGCCTTGTCGGTCTCGATTTCAGCAATCACATCACCGGCGCGGATCGCATCGCCCTCGGCCTTCAGCCAGCGCGCGAGCGTGCCCTCCGTCATGGTGGGCGACAGCGCAGGCATCAGGATATTCGTCGGCATCGTTGGTCCTTCAGGCAGAGAAAAAAGTCTTCTTTTTTGAAAAAAAGAAGCAAAAAACTTTTGCTCTTACGCCTTCATCACCTGGCGCATGTTTGCTTCAGTCTACGCGGAACCCAACAGACAAAAGTTTTTTGGTTCTTTTTTTCAAAAAAGAACACTTCGTTACTGCACGATCTTTTTCACCGCGCTCACCACCCAATCCACCTGCGGCAACGCCAATTTTTCCAAATTTGCCGCATACGGCAACGGCACGTCGGCGCCAGTAACGCGCACTGGTGGCGCGTCCAGCCAGTCGAACGCGTGCTCGATCACCTGCATCGCCACCTCGGCGCCGATGCCTGCATAGGGCCAACCCTCCTCAACCGTCACCAGGCGGCTGGTGCGCTTCACGCTCTCCACCACCGTTGCGATATCTAGTGGCCGCAGCGTGCGCACATTGATCACTTCCGCCTCGATGCCGTCAGCCGAGAGAATTTCAGCCGCCTGCAGCGACGTACCGACGCCGATCGAATAGCTGACGATGGTGACATGGGTGCCCGTCCGCTCAATGTTCGCGCGGCCGATCGGCAGGATGAAATCCGCATCCTCAGGGCACGGAAATGACTGGCCGTAGAGAATTTCATTCTCCAGGAAAATCACCGGATTAGGATCGCGGATCGCCGCCCGCAACAAACCCTTGGCGTCTGCCGCCGAATAAGGTGCGATCACCTTCAAGCCAGGAATATGCGCGTACCAGCTCGCATAATCCTGGCTGTGCTGGGCGGCGACGCGCGACGCAGCACCGTTCGGGCCACGGAACACAATCGGGCAGCCCATCTGCCCGCCGGACATATAGCGTGTCTTGGCGGCGGAATTGATGATCTGGTCGATCGCCTGCATCGCGAAATTGAACGTCATGAACTCGACGATCGGCCGCAGACCGTTCATGGCAGCACCCACCGCCATGCCGGTAAAACCGTGCTCGGTGATCGGCATGTCGATGATGCGTTTGGGCCCAAAACGATCTAGCAAGCCCTGGCTGATTTTGTAGGCGCCTTGATATTGCGCCACCTCCTCGCCCATCAGGAACACGCTGTCGTCGCGCTCCAGTTCGGCTGCCATGGCGTCGCGCAACGCTTCGCGCACGGTGATCGGTTTGCCCGGCGCGAAATCGCGCGCGGGCGCACCCAGCGTAACCGTGGCGGCGGCGGGCGCCGGTGCTGCCGCGGGCACAGGCGCCGGTGCCGGCGCCGTGGCTGCTGCCACAGCTGTGCCGCCGGCCAGCAGCGCGATCGGCGTGTTTACGGCGACGCCATCGGTCCCTTCGGGCACCAGGATTTTTTCCAGGCGCCCTTCGTCCACCGCCTCCACTTCCATGGTGGCCTTGTCGGTTTCGATTTCAGCAATGACATCGCCGGCGCGCACGTCGTCGCCGACCTGCTTGAGCCAGCGCGACAATTTTCCCTCTGTCATGGTCGGCGACAAGGCCGGCATCAGGATGTGCGTCATGCGGCTTAGCTTTCGGCCAGAATGTCGGTCCAGAGCTCCGACGGATCGGGTTCGGGCGCGGATTGCGCGTAATCGGCCGCGTCCTGCACGGTGGCGCGGATTTCCGCCTCGATGCGTTTCAGTTCCGCCTCCGCCACGCCGCCCTCGAGCAGGCGGGCGCGCGCGTGGTCGATCGGGTCGTGGTGCTCGCGCATGGACTGCACTTCCTCGCGCGTGCGGTATTTCGCCGGATCGGACATGGAATGACCGCGATAGCGATAGGTCTTCATTTCCATCAGATACGGGCCGTTTCCGGCGCGGCAATACGCCACCGCGCGCACGGCGGCGTCGTGTACCGCGGCCACGTCCATGCCGTCCACCTGCACGCCGGGAATATTCCAGGGGGCGCCGTTCTTCGACAGGTCGCGCGAGGCGCTGGCGCGTTCGACGCTTGTGCCCATACCATAACGATTATTTTCTATAACATAAATACAAGGCAGTTTCAGCAGCGCGGCGAGATTGAAGCTCTCGAACACCTGGCCCTGGTTGGACGCACCCTCGCCGAGATAGGTGACGGCCACGCGGTCATTGCCGCGATAGAGGTTACTGAACGCCAGCCCGGTGCCGATGCTGACCTGCGCGCCGACGATGCCGTGGCCGCCGAAGAAATTCTTTTCGGTGCTGAACATATGCATCGAGCCGCCTTTGCCGCGCGAATAGCCGGCGGCGCGGCCGGTCAGTTCGGCCATCACGCCGCGCGGTTTCATGCCGGTGGCGAGCATGTGGCCATGGTCGCGGTAGGAGGTGATGACTTGGTCGCCGTCGGAGAGCGCGAGTTGCACGCCGACGACGACGGCTTCCTGGCCGATATAGAGGTGGCAGAAGCCGCCGATGAGGCCCATGCCGTAGAGTTGGCCGGCCTTTTCCTCGAAGCGGCGGATGAGGAGCATTTGGCGCCAGGCGGCCAGCAGGCGGTCCCGGGGGAAGCTGGGCTTGGGTTTGGCGGCCATGGGGTCCCCAGACAAAGTAAGGCCAGGGGCTCTGCCCCTGGACCCGGTGACGCGCTAGCGTGCTTCGCACGACGGGGACAAGTCCCCAGACCCCATTACTTAAGGCGTACACCAAAAGAGTGGGGGTCTGGGGCCTCAGGCCCCAGCGGGGTCCAGGGGCAGAGCCCCTGGCCTTTTAATACAGCTTTTTCCCCGGCCCGTAAGGCACCACCAAATCCGCCGGATCGGCCACCTGCGCCTCCGCCCGTGCCCGCTCATCCAGCGTATCCGGATCGACATGCGCATCGCGCAACCCGTTTACCCGCGTCTCCCACCGGTCCCGCTCGGCCTCCGCCTCCGCCAGCGTCCGCTCCTCCGCCGCTAACTGCGCGCGGCGCACCGCGAAATTCGTCAGCCCATGCTCGCCCCGGCTCGCATTCCAGACGAAATACGCGGTCAAACCCATGAACAGGGTCGGCGCCACCATCGCGGCGGCGAAGCGTTTGGCGGCACGAATCACGTTCATGGCAGCAGTGTTTGTCCTCGCGACGACACGCGGCACTGAATCACGCCACCGCCGGATTTTCAATATGACTCAATGGTCTGGGCGCCTTTTTTCCCACAAGATCCGCGCCTCCGTATCGCCGCCCGCGCCTAACGCCAGCAGCCCCAGCGCAATGGTGCCGACCACCCGCGCCTCGATCGCCGTATCGTGCGCCGTGCCGTGCCAAATCGCCACAATATCCGGTTCCGGATCGGCCGGTGTCGCCTGAGTCAGCACCGGCAGCACCTGCATCTCGCGGCCCCGTTCAGCGGTGAACAGATGCGCCTCGACCGCCTTGACCGGATTGCGCTCCGCCTCGCCGCCGCCGCCCTTCAGCACCAGCAGGCGCTCGCGGTCCAACAGCGCGGCGGCACTCAGATGCACCTCGATATAAGGCGGGTGGAACACCCCATCCACGCCGGCGGGCGCGTCGCCGGGGTTCAACAGCCGCGCCACCGTGTTCATCGGCGACCGCAGCCCCAGCAGCTGCCGCAGCCCGAGCAGGGCGGCAAATTCCGGGCTGAGCCGCTCCACGCCGACATAAGCGAAACCGCGTGCGCCCAGGTCCCGCGCGGCATCCTCCGCTGGCGCAAGGCCAAGCCGCGCCAGTGCCGCCGGCACGCTCATGCCACCGGAAAATTCGTTGCTGCCGTGCATCAGCACCGGCCAGCCCGCCTGCCCCAGGGTCAGCGCCGCGAGCAGGAACCAGGGCGCGCCGCGCGTGCGGCCGGCGCCATAGGACGGCCAATCCAGCGCCACCGACAACCCAGGCAAACATATCCGCGCGCGCGCACCATCCACCAGGCCGGCGATTTCCGCCGCATCCTCGCCGCGATAGCGCAGCAGCATCAGAAAGGCGCCGACCTGCACCGGGTCCGGCGCGCCGTCGAGCAGCAGGTGCATCGCATCCGCCGCCTCCGCCCGCGTCAGCGCGCGGGATCGCCCCGGACCGCGGCCCAGCGTGGCGACATAGGTGGCAAAGCGCGCAACCGCGTCGTCCATCACGCCGCGGCCACAGGGCAACGAACGAGTGTTAGTTCTTCAAGAAAGGGAATCAAAAAACGTTCCTGCCCTACGCACGATCATTACCGAGCCAGGTAGGCGACAAACCATGAACGGACCCTGTTGCCAAGAGTATATCGATGGCGCGGAATAAGGCGCAGTTTCAAAAGCGCCGCAGTGACGCGGGTTTTGACACGCTTTATGGCTTCGAAGAGAAATGCAGGGCGCTGGTGTTTCGACTTGGGCCGCGTCATGCCAAGTAGCAAAAGTCTTTTGCTTCTTTTCTCAAAGAACAAGGCCTTCCTTATGTCGGCAACTGCCGCGCGATATAGGGCGGCAAATCAAAACTGCCGGCGTGAATTTCCGGCGTCCAATAGTCGGTGGTGCCGAGCACGCCGGCTGCTTCCGCACGGGCGCGGATCTCGGCCACGCTCTGCCGCCCGATGTCCGGCGTTTTGGCGGCGATACCTAATGTCATGAAGCCGCCGACATAGGTTGGCACGGCCGCGACATAGGCCGAAACATGCGGCAAAAACCGTTTGCGGCGCAGGCTGGTTTCGCGCAGTTCGTCTGCCTGCATGAACGGCACGCCACATTGATTGACCACCAGGCCGCGCGCGGTGAGCACACGCGCACAGTTTTCATAGAACGAATCCGTAAACAGAACCTCGCCCACGCCAATCGGGTCGGTACTGTCTACGATGATGACGTCGAAACTGCCGGCCGGCGCGTGCGTGACGTAATCGATGCCGTCGCCGACGATGATTTCGGCGCGCGGATCGTTCCAAGCGTCACCGGCGATCGCCGGTAGATGCTGTTTCGACAAGCGGATGACTTCGCCGTCGATTTCGACCATGACGGCACGTTCCACACCGCGATGTTGCAGCACACGGCGCAGCACGCCGCCATCTCCGGCGCCGATGATCAGAACGCGGCGTGCCGCACCGTGCGCGAGGAGCGGGACGTGCGCGAGCATTTCCTGGTAGACGAATTCGTCACGCTCGGTGATCTGAATGCAGCCGTCCAGCACCATGACGCGGCCGTGCGTGAAGCTTTCGAAGATGACGATGTCCTGAAAGTCGCTTTGGACACGGGCGAGTTCGCGCTTGACCAGGAAACGCTGACCCCACCCGGGGTAGAGGGTTTCGTTAAGCCAGGAGTCGGTGGCCATGCGGAATGCGCTCCACATAAGAAAAAAAGGCCAGGGGTTCTGCACCTGGACCCCGCGTGGGCCTGCGGCCCCAGACCCCATCTGTTTGAATACGCTTAAGGTAATGAGGGTCTGGGGACTTGTCCCCGTCGTGCGAAGCACGCATTCGCGTGACGAGGTCCAGGGGCAGAGCCCCTGGCCTTCTTCTTACTTAAAAGACCCGCCCACGCCGTTGCTCATCAACATCAACCCGCTCCGGATTGAATGCCGCCTGCAGCACCGGTATCGCCTTATGCGGATCGCACGCACCGCACATGAAGATGTCGATGGCCGCGAAGTCACGCTCCGGCCACGTATGGATGCTGATATGGCTTTCCGCCAGCACAACGACGCCACTGACGCCGCCATTCGGCGTGAAATGATGGAAATGGCTATGCAGAATGGTCGCACCTGCAATGACGGCACCGTGCCGCAATGCCGCATCGATGTGACTGGGACTATCCAGATTACTGGCCCCCCAGAGATCCACGAGAAGGTGCGTGCCGGCAAATTTCATGCCGTCCTTCTCGACGAAGTAATCCGTTCGTTCCTCGCCCCCAAAGACAGGGAAAGAAGCGTCGGTGCTCTGGTTATCGCTCGGAAACTCCGAGACCATCCCCAGTTGAGCAAGTGCGTTCATCACGTACCCCCAATCCAGTAGATGGCCTGTTGGGCAAAATCGCCCCCTTGGGCCAAGGAGGGGGCAAATAGGGCCCCCACCCCCCCCATGCAAGAAGAATTTTCATGGAAGTCCGTGAAGATTCAAAAGTGTGCCGTTAGTGGGCGTCGTAGCTGGCCAGTGCCGCGGGCACGGCGCGCGCCGCGTCAGCTTCACGCGCGGCCCGCGGCAGGTCGCCAACGGCCCGTATCGGCTGCGTTGCGAGCGCCTGAAACAGTTGCGCGCGCGGTCCGGCCGCGAGTCGCGTCGCGTCACCGCTCTGCATGCGCTGTATGAAAGCCATGTCGCCAGCCTCGGACGCGGCGCTGGCCAGGCGCAATACCAGGTCCTGCTGCGAGTCCGTCAGCGTGCCGCTGGCCGGCAGGCTGGCATGCACGAGGGCCTGGAGCACGGTCTCCGCGGCAGGCCAATCATGCCGTTTCTCCAGCAGTTGGGCGCGCAGTTCCAACGCCTCCGGCGTGTCCTGAGCCGCCAGCAGTGCCAAAGCCGCGTTGTTATCGCCATCGAGCAACAGGGAACGCGCCTGTAGCACAGCACGATGGCTGGTGAGTGACGCAGGCAGCCCGGCCGCATCCGAAGATGCCAGCGCGTCGCGGGCGCCGACGCCATTCCCCTGATCGAGCCTGAGCGTGGCCAGCTTTGCGCCGAGACCGGCCTTTGCCTCCGGCGCCGCTGTCGCTGCCATCAGCCGGGCCAGAATCGGGTCGGCGCGATCCGGCAGATCCAATGCGAGCAGCTTGTCGAGCAGCACCGGCGCCAGCGTTTCGCTGGCACCCTTCTCCGACAGAAGGTCTGCGTTCTCGCCCACCAGCGCCACCAGATCGAGCGGCGCCAGGTGCGACGCGGCGTTGGACGCCAGCAAATCCGCGATGACCTGCCGTTCACCGTCATGCACCCGGTCGTGCAGGGACGGGTATAGCGCCTCGGCCTCACGCAGCCCCGCGAGCGCTGGGCGCCACAGGCCGGCCTTGCTGCGCAGTGCCGCGATCCGCAAACGCAGATCGGCCTCGAGCGCATCATCACGCCAATCATACAAGTGAGCGTCCAGCGCGTCGGCCGCCGCGGCTGGCGTCAGGATCCCTGCCGCCAGCCGCATTTCGATCGCATCGCGCGCCGCGGCGGCGGCGGCCTTGCGGTCCCACCCGGCCGCGACACGATCGAGTATGGCGAGCGCCGCCTCGGTTTTGCCGCCCGATTGCAGCGCCAGCGCGCGCGCTGGATCCAGCGTGGCGTCCGCCGTCCGCGCCAGCAGCGCCGCCGCCGCTTCTTTCTGACCGAATTTTAGCAGCTTTTCGGCGACCAACGGCATCAATCGCCGGCGCAGCGGCTCGGGATAGGCTAGCAGCAGGTGCCAGGTGTCCGCGAGCGTCGCGGCCGCACGGGCATCGGGGGCTGGGTGCAACGCCGCGCGCCAGAGTGAAATTTCGTCGGACGACCCCAGCGATGGCGCGGAGAGCCCGGCACCGTCGCCTTCCCCCGCGAGCCAGTCCGCCATCGCGAGCAGGCCGGCTGCGTCCGGATTGGCGGCCTGCGACGGATCTTCCCGCACCGCCAGACGCAACAGCGATCCGGCTTCACGGCCCATCCCGAGCGCCAGCATGTCCTGCGCGGCGCGGACGCGCGGCTGAAACCTGGCCAGTTTCGGTGCCCGCGCCATCGCGACCATGTCATGCACCATGCGGGCGCGCAGCAGTGCCACCGGCAGCGGCGCGAAGTCGAACCGGCGGGTCAGCAAGCCCGCATCGGCCATTGCCTGGTCCACCGCGCCACCCATGACGGACGCGACCGCCGGACCGCTCGCCGTGGCGACGGTAAATCCGGCTTTCGTGGCGCGCAGCGCCAGCCGGTCGCTGGGTGCGGCCAGCAGCACGCCGGTCCAACTGCGCAGCAGCGCGACATCGGGGCTGCGATGCGGCACAACGATGCCCGGCCCGTCACCGCGCACGGTGCCGACCAACAGCCGTGCGCTGGTAACGGGATCGTCCAAGACGACCGTATCAGCGGCGAACTTCGTCGCAATGGTGACCATGCCGTCCTTCATCGAGACCGCGGCAGAGTTGCCCGTGCTCTCCTGGGGCACCACCGCGACCACCCAGCCATCCGGGCGCCGATGCAGGGTCAGGCGCTTGCCCGGTGCCAGATGCAGCGTCAGCCCCGTGGCCGCTGGCAGCAACGTGATCCGCGCACCGCCGAAAACGGGGTCGTCCTTCAACTCGGAGAGGTCCACCGGCTTGCTATCGTCAAAAATGACATGGGCGGCGCCGTCGCGCGGAAACGCCGCCGCGGCGACCTCGCGGTCGAACGGCACCAGAATGGCGTCGGCGCCGCCGGCCGACTCGGGCGGTAGCCGCACGGCCACCAAACCATCTGTCGGCACCGCCTCCGCCGCGGGCGTGAACGGTGTTGGGGCGGGGGCTGCAAGCGGCGTTGCCTGGACCGAGGCGAGCGCAGCAGCCGATGTCTCGACCGCTGCGGCGGCAGATCCTGCGGCCGAAGATGCGCCAGCCGCTTGGCTGGCTGGCTTGGCCAGGCTGGGCTGCGTCTCGGCCGGAGCCGCCGGGATGGGTTTCGTTGCGGCCGCGTGGGTCGCCGGCGGACCCGGCGCCGGGTCCGCCCGTGCCGTTCCCCCCTGCGCCCAAGCACCAGGCGTTGCCGTTGCGGCCGAGGCGGCCGGGGGATGTGCGCGCTTGCCCGGCGGCACGGCCGACTGCGTGTAGACATCGACCACAACGCGACCCGGCATTTGCCACAATACCGGCCGCGTCCCGGCTGCCAGTTCCAGCAGCGCGCCATCGGTGCCGCCGGTGATCGCCAGAATGTTGCGGGTGCCGCGCGTGGCGCCAGGCACGTCACCTGCCCCCGGAAGCAACACGCGCAGCGTGCCGCCATCCGCCGGCGCAAGCTGCGCGGTAACGCGCGGCGGCACCAGAAACACCACGCGGCCGAAATTTATGTGGTCGCCCAGCCGTATCGCGGCGCGGCCGGGACGCCCTGCCCCGCCGCGTTGCGTCACAGTCGGCGTCGCCGGCTTTGCCGGCGCATCATAGCTGACCGGCTTTGCCGGCGCATCATAGGTGACCGAATTCGTCGGCGCATCATAACTGACCGGCTTTGCCGGCGCATCATAACTGACCGGCTTTGTCGGCGCGTCTTGGCTGACCGGCTTTGTCGGCGCATCATGGCTGACCGGCTTTGCCGGCGCATCGTGGCCGGTGGCAGCACGGAGCGACACCGGCACCAGTAATGCGGCGAGCAGCGCAAGCTCTGGCAGGGCGCGCTTCATCAGTCGAAACTCGCCAGCAACGCATCGATGTCGGATTGGCCCATCGCGTTGGTCGGCAATTGCGGGCCGTTCATCAGCGACGCCGGATCAAACGGTTTCGGTGCGTCCTCTCGCGCGCCCGGCGGCGGCGGCGGGCCCGCCATCTGGTCGCGGCTGAACACGTCCATGATGTGCGATACTTTCCGCTCGATCGCCTGCAAGGTCGCGACCACCTTGGTGATGCGCTGGCCGGTGATGTCCTGGAAGCTGCACGCCTCGTAGATGCGCATCGTCACGTCCGTCACCACGCAACCGGCGTCCCCGGTCAGCGTCGGCCCCAATTCGTCAAGCTTTTCGCAACATTCCAGGATAATATTGGTTGCCACCGCCGTGTGGGCCACGATGGCGTCGAGCTCGTCGGTCGCCGATGGGATATGGCTGTCATTGATATCGTCGGCCTTCAACGCGGCGATTTCGGCCCGCGCGTTGGCAACCGCTTCGGCCAGCTCCGACACTTCCGCCAGCAAGGCCGTCTCGTGCGGCGTGAGGTCGCCGCGCATAGTCCCGAGCACCGCGCGCACCACATCGGCCACCATGTCCGGATTGCTCTGCGGATAGCGCTCCGCGAGATAGGCCAGCCGCTGTGGCAACTGCACCGGATCAAGCATGCGCCAAGACCTTCTCGATCTTATCACGCAGCGTTTCGGCATTGAACGGCTTGACGATGTAGTTCGATACGCCGGCCTGCTTGGCCGCCACCACATTCTCGGTCTTGCTTTCGGCGGTGATCATAATGAAGGGCAGCGCCTTCAAGCGTGCATCCTGCCGCACTTCCTGCAACAATTCGAGCCCGCTCATCGGCTGCATGTTCCAGTCGCTGATGACCAGGCCGAAATTGCCTGCGCGCAGTTTTGCTAGGGCTTCGGACCCGTCGCCGGCTTCCTCCACATTGTTGTAGTCGATCTGCTTGAGCAGGTTGCGGATGATGCGCAGCATGGTCTTGTAATCATCCACAATCAGAATGTTCATGTTCTTGTCGATGCTCATTGCGATCTCTCAGCCTTTCGGGTCGGGGGCGGATTGGGGCGGCTTGTCGCCGGCAGGCGTCACCGCGCGGGTACGCAATTCGGCCAGCAATTGCGTGGCCAGCCGCGCGCGCTCCGGCTGCATTGCCGCCAGGATCGGCGCTACCTTGCGTTCCGACATACGGTCCAGCACGCCAAGCAGCACCTGCATGTCCAGCGCATCGAAAATCGTTGCCGCATCGCGCGGCTTCATCGCCTCATAGATATGCACCAGGCTCGTCCAATTGGCGCTGTCGTGCGATTGCCGCGCCGCTTCGAGGGATTCGAGCTTGGCCTGAAGCGCGTTCAATTCGGCGACGCGGACTGCGAGCTTCTGTTCCGCTGCCGCCATGACCGCGTCGCGCTGCGCCGCATCGCGCTCGCGCGCATCCAGCAGGTCGCGCCGATGCCGCAGGTCGAGCAGCAGACTGCGTTCGGCGTCGCTGACCGGCGGCGGCGCGACAGCCGCCGGCGCAGGCGGCACACGGGGTGTTGCGGTCGTCGCCATGGCCGGCGTCGGTGGCGTTTCGATGGGTGACGACGCGGCCGCGGGCGGCGGTTCGGCGGCGACGGCGTCGCCCGTCGTCAATGCCCGCATCAAGCCGATCGATTTCAGCGCCATCAGCAGCGCCATGACGCCGATCGTCGCCGGCAGGACACGTGGACGCGGAAACGCCATGCTCATGTCAGCGCGCCGCCCGCAACGCGCGTAGCAGATCGCGTTCGGCTTCACTGCGCAGCTTCTGGCTGCCGGCGGGCGCGGCGATATCGTCCATGGCGCCAAACCCGGCCGGCGCCGCCGGTATCGGCTGTGATGGCGGCGCGGCCGGCGTGGAATAGCTCGGCGCGTGCTGCGATGCCAGGTGGCCCAGCCCCATGGACGCGTGATCGCCCGCCATGCGGGCGGCGCGCACCGCACCTTCCAGCCGTTCGGCCTGCCGCTCCCCACGCTCGCCTAAAAAAGCGAGGTCGTCGCGCAGCCGTTGCGCCTGTTCGATTTGCCGGGCAATCTGCCGGCCGGCACCATCGGTCGCGACGCGCAACCGTTCCACCCCCGCTTCGGCCTGCCGCGTGCTTTCGTTGAAACCAGCCACGAGATCCTCCAGCACCGCCCGGTCGCGCTTCAACACCCCCAGGGCACGTTCCAGCCGCACGGCGTGGAACAACGTGATCCCCAAAAGCAGCACCAGCGCGCCTTCCAGCAGAAGCTGTGCATTCCCCATTCTGCGCTCCGTGGGTTATGAAAAGGTTAGGCTGGCCGCCTCATCGTTCGCCGAGGCCGCCGCGGCATAGCAACGGCGTATCGATCCGCACGGCGACGCGGTTCTTGCGGCGGCCGACATGGCCATCGAACAGATGCACGGTGCCGCAGCGTATCTGCACCGGGCCGCCGGCCACCGCGTTCAGCACGATGCGATGGCCCGGCCGCAGGTCGGTGACATCGCACAGGCGCATGACCTGTTCGTCAAGCAACACGTCCAGCGCGATGTCGGTGGTCCATAATTCGTCCGCGAGATGGGTTTCCCAGATCGAATCGCGGCCGAATTTTTCACCCATGAATTGTTGCAGCAGCAGTTCGCGTACCGGCTCCAGCGTGGCGTAGGGCAGCAGCATTTCCATGCGGCCGCCGCGATCCTCCATGTCGATGCGCAGGCGGCCGAGCACGGCCGCGTTGGACAGCCGCGTGATGGCGGCGAAGCGCGGATTGACCTCCAGCCGCTCGAACCTGAACGTCACCGGACAGAGCGGGTCGAAACTGGCCGACAGGTCGGCCAGCACGACGTGGATCAGCCGCTCGACCAGCGTGCGTTCGATCGTGGTGTATGGGCGGCCTTCGATGCGCATGGCCGCGGTACCGCGACGGCCGCCGAGCAGCACATCGACGATAGAGTAGATCATGGCGGAATCGATGACCATCAGGCCGTAATTGTCCCACTCTTCGGCCTTGAAGACGGCGAGCATGGCGGGCAGCGGAATGGAATTGAGGTAGTCGCCGAAGCGCAGCGAAATGATATTATCGATCGAGACCTCAACATTGTCGCTGGTGAAGTTACGCAACGAGGTCGACATGATGCGGACCAGGCGGTCGAACACGATTTCCAGCATCGGCAGGCGTTCGTAACTGACCAGCCCGCTGGAAATGATGCGCTGCATGCCGCTGGTGGCTTCGCTGCCGGCCGGCCCGTCATCGAAGCCGAGCAGGCTGTCGATTTCGGCCTGGTTCAGCACGCGCGCGGGCTGCGTCGGGTCCTCTCCGGACTCGGTCTCGGCGCCCCAGGCGGCGGCAAGGTCGTCGTCTTCGTCCATTGTTATGAAGCACGGAAGAAAATGTTCTTTTTTGACAAAAAGAACCAAAAAACTTTTGTCTGTTTGGGCCCGCGCAAGCTGAAGCAGGTTCGCGTCAGGTAAAAACAGCGCAGGAGCAAATGTTTTTTGCTTCTTTTTTTCAAAAAATAAGTGCTTTCCTTCTTCACTGGATGATCATTTCGACAAACAGCACGTCCTGCACATGGGCGGGTGCCACCGCGATGGCGGCGCGGCTGAGCAGTT
>Ga0116226_10000179_pt1 | contig 50121 bp, 44 predicted proteins | sample S1TSphfallax_FD_89692 | JGI IMG/M metagenome (GOLD analysis project Ga0116226, IMG submission 89692) | Host-associated microbial communities from peat moss isolated from Minnesota, USA - S1T2_Fa - Sphagnum fallax MG | ecosystem: Host-associated > Plants > Peat moss > Unclassified | place: USA... | reverse complement strand
TTTCCGAGCACCGAAGCGGAGCGACCGATGGGTCGTGAGCTCCGCTCGGTCGCTCGCCGAGCGAACGGAGCGCAAGAAAAGCGCGTCAGATGGCCACCATAGTAGAGTTTTCAAACGGACTCTCACTGGTCGTGATGAGCGCACATTCCGCGTCGTCCAGCGCCGACGGCAATGCGGTCGGAACAGGCCGCTCCGGGGAAGGTGTCGCGCTAGCAGCAGCCGTGCTCTTGACATAATAGAACATAATCGATTACGTTATATTATGGCAGCAAATAGTCGAATGGCGACCGCCGTCCAGGCCCTATGCGTCATGGCCTATCGCGGGGCGGACGGAATGACGTCGGAGGTGATTGCCCGCAGTCTGGGCACGAATCCGGTTTTGGTCCGGCGACTGCTGAAGGACCTGGAACGCGGTCAACTGGTCCGCATGCGGCCCGGCAAGGATGGCGGTGTGCAGTTGGCTCGGGCGCCTGAGCACATCACGTTAGATCTGGTCATCCGTGCGACCGAAAATAAGGGCGGCGTGTTTGCGCTCCGGCAGGGAGGCAACCCAAACTGCCCGGTCAACCAGAACATGGCCCGGCTGCTGAACCCGATCCTCATCGCCACTGATCAGGCGGTGGCCGATACACTGGCGCGAACCACCATTGCCGACCTTACCGCCCAAATACCGCAGCGTGGGGCTCAATGATGCGCCGTTCCGCCTCCCCCAATCAGGTGCTGGCAATCGTCTGCGTTGGCATCATTCTCGCCAATTTGGATCTGTTCATTGTCAACGTGGGCCTGCCGAACATCGCGCGGGATTTCAGCAACGCCACGCTGGAGGATCTCTCCTGGATCTTGAACGGCTACGCGATCACCTATGCGTCCCTGCTGATCTTCTTCGGGCGCCTGGTCGAACGCTATCGCCGCAACATCAGCTTTCTGGCTGGCGTGGGATTGTTCACAGCCGCATCCGCCGCCTGCGCCATGGCCACGAGCGTGAACACACTTGTCGCCTTCCGGGTGCTGCAGGCCGCAGGTGCTGCGTTGATGACGCCGACCTCGCTCGGCTTGCTGCTCGCCTCGTTCCCACCAGAACGGCGCGGCGGCGCCGTGCGAACATGGACAGCCATTGGTGGTTTGGGCGCGGCGCTGGGCCCTCTGATCGGTGGCGCCTTGGTGGTGTTCAACTGGCGCTGGATTTTCATCATCAACGTCCCAATCGGGCTCGCCGCGATGCTCGTCGGGTGGCGGATGCTGCCGGATGTGGCAGGCCACGACGTTCCGCGGCCGAACCCCTGGGCCGCAGCGCTCGTCACCGCCGGCATCGGCGTCGTGACGTTCGCGATCATCAAAGGCAACGACTGGGGTTGGATTTCGCCTCGGATCGGGCTGTGCCTTATCCTTGCTGCGGTTCTGCTCGGATTGTTTGTCCGCCATTGCATCCGATCGCCGAACCCGTTTGTTGATCCCGCCTTATTCCGGAACCGCCACTTCACCGGCGCGGTCCTGGTCATGGCGCCCTATTCCGCCGCGTTCGGCGGTATGCTGTTGTCCATCGCCCTGTATGAGCAGGGCGCCTGGGGTTGGTCCGCCTTCAAGACCGGCCTGGCAGTAGCGCCAGGGCCGCTCTTGGTGCCAGTGACCTCGCTCCTTGTCGCAGGACGATTGATCAAGCGGTTCGGTCCCGCGACGGTCGTGACCGCCGGAATTCTGTGTATGATGGTGGGACTAGGCGTGTGGGCGACCACGGTCGGTTTGCAGCCGAACGGAGCGGCGGTCGTAGCTGGCATGGTGCCAGTTGGCATCGGCGTCGGCCTGACTTTTCCGACGCTCATGGGCATCGGCATGGGGGCGCTACCGCCGTCGTCGTTCGCCACCGGATCGGGCGTGATCAACATGATCAGACAGGCCGGACTGGCGATCGGCGTTGCGCTTTTTGTTGCGGTTCTCGGTGCACCGTTGACGCCGATCGCCCGGACGGAGGCGTTCCACGTGGGCTGGTGGATGATTGCACTGATCACGGCCACAGGTTTGGTGCCGAACTTCCTCTACATTCGGCGTCAAGCGGGGGGCGTTGCGCCGACAGCAGCGGCGCGAGTGACACCGAGATAGAAACGGCGGCGCTCATGGACTCATATCGCTCCATGGTCCTAACCAGCGGTCGCCTTCGCAAACTGTCTGGGAGAGGTGCCGATGACGCGTTTGAACGCGGCTCCGAAAGCTGTCCGACTCATAGTCGACGGTAGGTGCCACGACCGCGATGGGCATCCCACCATTGGCAAGACGATAGGACGCCACGATCATCCGTCAGCGGGTATGCCTCGCGCCGTTGAAGGCTGGGGGTTCAAAGGAGCGTGTGCCCCTGTGCAGGTCTGGGCAGAGCCCAGCCTTCCTTGCTTCGCCGGGCCACCCTAGGCAACGGGTATCACGGTCACGGTGTCAGGGAGCCGAGAAGTTGGCATCGGTTGCGGCCTTCGCGTTTTGCAACGTACAAGGCGGCGTCCGCTGCCTTCACCAAATCCGCGGTACTCCCGGCGCTACTGGGTTGGATGCAGGCCACGCCGATACTCGCGGTCACCACGGAGGCCGCCAGCGACGCTGCGTGTGGGATGGCCAGCGCTTCGATGGCGGCCACGATCCGGTCCGCCACCTGCTGGCACTTGGCGGGCGCCAGGCCCGGCAGGATTACCAGGAATTCCTCCCCGCCATAGCGGCCGACGATGTCGTGCTCCTCGCGCAACTGCTCGTAGATAGCGGCGGCCACCTCACGCAGACAATCGTCGCCGGCCTGATGGCCATAGCGGTCGTTGAAGTTCTTGAAGCAGTCGACATCGAGCATCGCCAGTCCCAGCAGGCGCCGCTCGGCGGCACAGCGTCGCCAGGCATCCTCGAGCCGCCGGTCGAGCGCACGGCGATTGACCAGGCCGGTCAGACCATCGCGCTCTGCCATGTCACGCAGCGCCGCGTTGGTGGCCAGCAGCTGCTCGCTACGCCGCGCCTCCTGGCAGACATGCAGGTAGTCGCGACGCTCCTGGCGTTCCAGCCGATAGGCCGTCACCAACGTCAGCACGATCGTCGAGACAACTACCAGGAACGTGGATTGCACCGCGATTGGTGAGATCGTGCTGTCCCGCAGGCCGGCCGCTACCACCAGCAACGATAGCAGGCTGGAGACCACCACATAGCGAAACCGTGCCTGCAGACAGAGATTGCCGTACAGCAGAACCAGGCCGATCCCATTGAGATAGCTGACTTTGTCCGGTGAATGCGTGAGGATGAACAGGCCGACGACGATGGCCACACAGGCGACGGTGTAGATCGGGCAGATGACCTCGGCTACCCAGTAGGGCACCGGCCGGCTAATGATCAGGATCAGGGCGGGCATGGCGGCCGCGACGAACAACAGGCGCGCCACAACCGCGAGCTTGAAGATGTCCGGAATCATGCGCGCGTCGGACACCAGAAACGCCATGAACACGGCCAGACCCAGCAGCCCGATGCGCCAGACGTGCCGCACCCGGGCGGGCCAACGATCATGGTCGAAACGCCGCTCCAGCACCACCGGGAAGGACAGGCGATACCACGGCGCCCCCAGAGCATGGTCGAGCATGATATGCCACTGCTCAGGCTCGATCGGATCGTCGGGACCTGGGTCTGTCGTGAGCGGCATGGCGCCTGATACCGATCGGCGGTGAGATTAACTTAGCAAAGCAAGCAAGGCCGGGCTCTGTCCAGACCCGCAAAGGGGCGAGGGCTCGTACCCACTTGGTCGATCATTGCGATGGCGTGCACAGTTTGGGCCCCGCAATCGCCAGAAAAACCGACCATGTCGGTCTGCTTTGGTGATCTGTGCTGGCAGTTCGCATTTCGTATGCGGGCGGCTCGAATGGTACTATTTGACACGGTATGGTAGTCGATAGGTCGGTGCGTCCCGCGCTGGCCATGGCAACCTCGCTCGATCCTGGGCCAGGGATAAATCTGGTTTATCGGCTTTTGGATGAGTGTGGCCGCGCGCCCTGCGGCGGAGCGGTGGTCGGTCGCTGACGGACCGCCAGTATGGTCACCATGGCGTTGCCTCGGTCCTGACGTGGCTGGTGCAGCCTTCGAGAGCCAGGGCGATGCCACCGCGCGGCCGATCCCACGAGCCGATGTCGGACGTCTCGATGTGGCATCCAGCGGTGGCTGCCGGCAGGGCGAGGTCGTCCAAAGTCGACGCGATCGCGGGGCGCATGAATGGCGCCAGGGCTGCAAATCCGCCGCCCAGAATGAACAGCTGGATATCCAGGAGATTGAGCAAGTTGGCCAGTCCCACGCCAAGATGGTGGCCGGCTTCGTGGAGGACCGCGCGTGTCGTGGCGTCGCCGCCGCTGGCGGCGGCAACGACGTCCGCCCGGGTCGCCGCCGCCACGCCGCGCTGGCGCAGTCGCTCGATGATCGAGTAGTCGGAGGCATAGGCGGACAGGCAGCCAAGGCTGCCGCAGCGGCAGGGCCGGCCTTGCGGCACCACCTTGGTGTGACCGAACTCGCCGGCAAATCCGCGCGTGCCGCGATACAGGCTCCCATCGAGGAACAGCCCCGCGCCCACGCCGCTGCCGCTTTCCACATAGGCGAAATGGCTCGCGCCGGTGCCGCGGCCGAACAGGAATTCCGCCGCCGCGGCAGCGTTGGCATTGTTGTCGATATAGAGCGGCCAGTGCGTGCCACGCGCCAGCACATGGCGGAGCGCCACATCTCGCCAACCAAGATTAGGCGATTGCGCCAGCACGCCGTCACGGTTCACCAGGCCTGGAATCGAGATACCGACCGCGCGCACTTCGCTCGGCTTTCGGCCGACGGCCGCGGTGATCTCCGCGATGCCGGCCCGCACCTCCTGGGCAAGCCGCGCCGGCGTTGGCAGTGCCCGGGTCAGTGCATGCAGGGGCTCGCCGTCGAGCCCGGAGACGACGTAGCGAATGCCCTCCGGCCGTGGATGCACGCCGGCCAATAGGCCGCCGTGGGGGGAAATCGCGATGCTCTCCCCGGGGCGACCGGGACCTTGTCCCCCCCGTCCCAGGGTGCGCTCGATCAGCCCCGCGGCGGCGAAGTTTCTGATCACGGCGGAGACGGTCGATTTGTCGGTACCGGTCATGTCGGCGATCTCGCGCTGCGAGACATGCGGACGCCGGCGGATCGCATGAAAGATCCGGGACGCGCTGATATGATGCAGATCGGCGGGGTGCATGATCTTCTGGCAAGTGGGCCGGGCCTACTTGCCGCTGCCTCCGAGCAGCCCGCGGATGAACGCCTTCTGGAAAATCAGGAAGGCGATCATCATCGGGAGGATGGAAATGACTGTGGCGGCCATGATCGGACCCTGATCCACCTCCATGCCGCCGATCAGCGTATAGAGTGCCACTGGCGCTGGGTTGGTTGTGGGATTGCTGGTGATTGTGAGGCCAAAGAACAGGTCGTTCCACACCGCGCGGCTCTGCACGATCGCCAGCGCGGTCAAACCCGAAACCGAAGCCGGCAGCAAGATCCTGAAGAAATAGCCGGCCGGGCGGCAGCCGTCCAGCTGGGCCGCCTCGAACATTGATCGGGGCACGCTGCCGAAGAAATTGCGCATGAAGAACGTGCAGAACGGCACGCCATACGCCACATGCACCAGGCTAAGGCCGGTGAGCGTGTTGTAAAGGCCAAGGGAGCGCACGATCAGAAAGAGCGGGATCTGCACCACCTGGTAGGGCACCAGCATGCCGGCCAGCAACAGGAAGTAGATGGCGCGACCGTAGGGGATTCTGACATGCGACAGCGGAAACGCCGCACAGGCGCCGACCAGCACGGACAGCACGACCGAGGGCACGGTGATCGCCACACTGTTGAAGACGCCTCTGCCGATCCGGTGCCACGCGTCGATATAATTGCGCGTGTAGATACCTGACGGCAGAGACAGGACCGTTTGCAATTCGCGGGGCGACTTGAACGACGAGATGAGGGTGATCAGCAGCGGTACCAGGAACGCCAGCGCGACCAGCAGAACCAGCACATACCGACCGATCCGCCCCAGCTGGCGGCGGGACATCCGCGCGCGTCGCACTGGCACGGACCGCGACGCCGCCAGGGACATCCCGCTCACTCGCGCACGTCCTCGATGCGGCCGGAGAGGTAGTAGATGTACGGCATCACCAACACGGCGGCGACCGCCAACAGCAGGACCGCGACGGCGGCCCCCGCGCCGAGATCGAAGCGGGCAAAGGACGTCTGATACATCTCGATGGCCAGCACCGAGGACGAGTTGTAAGGACCGCCTTGCGTCATTGCCCAGACAATGTCGAACACCCGCATTGAATCCACACCCGCCACACCGATGATGACAATGGTCGACGGCAACAGCAGCGGTAGCTTGATCCGCGTCAGGATCAACCAGGGCGAGGCGCCGTCGATGCGTGCAGCCTCGATGACGTCCGTCGGCAGGTTTCGCAAGCCGGCGAAATAGATCAGAAACGTGAAACCGCTCCAGGCCCAGAGTGACGCCCCCATAATGGCGTAGGTGTTGATGGTGGGGTCACCGAGCCAGTTATATGTCCAGCCGCGCAGGCCGATCGCCCTCAGCGTCTCGGTCAGCAGCCCGATATTGGGATCATAAATCCAGCGCCAGGTTGCCGCGACGGCCACGGTGGTGATCGTGAAGGGCACGAAGAATATGGTGCGAAAGATATAGCTGCCCTTGAGGTCGGCATCCAGCAGCAGCGCCAGCCCCAGTCCCACGAGCGTGGGAGCCACCAGATAATAGACCAGCCACTTCATGTTGTTCGCCAGCGCGTGCAAAATCCGCGGCTCCTGCAGGATCTGGACATAATTGTCCCAGCCTACCCAGGTCTCGTCTGGCGACATGCCGTCCCAGCTGAATCCGGACAGCCGGATCGTATCGGCCAGCGGGTAGATATAGGCGCCGAGGTAGAGCACCACGGGGACGAGCAGGAACAGCGCATAACTCACGTTGTGCCGCCACTTTGGTAGCCATGCCATACGCGCGGCCTACCAGGAGATGAATTTACCAGATTCTTTCAGCGTCTTGCGTTTGGCTTCCAGCCTGCCCAGCGCGCTGGCGAAAGACTGGTCATCGAGGGTGGCCGCATAGCGCTCGACCTCGGTTGCGAAGTCGAGGTGGAAGCCGGTCGGGATCAGCAGGTATGGGTTGGGCAGTGCGATATAGTCGCCGCCCGCGGTCATCTTCTCGAACTCCCGCTTGCCGATCGTATTGTAGAAATCGGTCGGGGCTGCGGAACTGACCGCAAGCGCACCCTTGTGCTTGTTGAACGCGGCCTGACCCTCGGGGCTTGCGACCACCTGCAGAAAATTCAACGCCGTCTGTTCCTGCGATCCCTTGTAGGCGACCACGACATCGGTCTGGAAGATCGAGATCTTGTCCAGCCCTGGGACTGCAAAGAAATCATAGTCCGCGCCGCCTTTCCAGCCGCGTGTCTCCATATAGCCGGACGCCCAGTCGCCCATAATGCACATGGCGACCTCGCCGCGCATCATCTGATCGACGCTGTCCGACCATTTGCCGCCGGACCATGTCTTAGAAAAATTGGATGCGATCCGGCTTTTGAACAGGTCGAAGGATTTGCGAATATCTGGCCCGTCGAGTGGTATCTCGCCACGCGTGAACGCCCAGAACCCATCGACACCGAGGATAGTGATCATCGGCCCGTACCATTGATAGAGCACGAACGCGGCTGGTGAATGTGCCCCCAGAGGAGTAATGCCGGCGGCTTTGACCTTGGCGCAAACATCACCGAACTCGTCCCAGTTCGCGGGTGGCTTCAGCGACAGCCGGTCGAACAGTGCTGTGTTGTAAAAGCAGTTGCTGATGATGCTGGCGCTTAATGGGATCGCGAAATGGTCACCACCGATCGACACGATCCGGCGCACGCCGTCCGAAAAGATCTTGTCACCATTGACCGCATCCCACGACGCGTTGATCTTGAGTAGCCGTCCGCTCCTGGCGGCATCGAGCAGTTCATAGCCTGTGTTGTATTGCGACACGGCCGGCGGCGAGCCGCCCATCAAGGCCGTCTGCAACTGCTGGCGCAGGCCAACGGCCCCATCGGGGATTACTCGATTGGCAATCGGCGTGTTGGGGTATTGCTTGCTGGCGACAGCCAATACGGCGTTGACAGCGTCCAGCTCGCCGCCCGCGCCGAGATAGTTCCAGAACTCCGCGACCTGTTCGGCAAAGGCTTTGGACGCCAGCCCTGCGGCGCCAGCGAGGAGAGCGAACGTGCGCCGCGTGATGGACGATTGGTGGGCCATCTGATCTTTCCGGATTGAGAGACGAGCCCGGAGGGCCCATTTAATCTAACTATCATACAAACCTTAGCGCCGGGGTTTTGACTGTCAACGATGCGGTGCATCAAATTGCAGCTTTGTCCTGTCGTTGCTCAATAAAATGCGATTTTTCGGTTACTGAACGCGGTGTCGTTGCTGTCTCTTCTACCATGATCCATGGGAGGTCTCTGATCTCGACGGGTCTTTTGATCACCGGCAGCAGCTTTAGTTGACAGGAGCTGTTTCGGAATTTACCAGTTTGTACAGAAGTCAGAGGAATAGGGATCGCATGGCGAGGAAGCGTGTTGCGGTCCTGGGGTTCCGTCACGAGGCAATGCTGGCCTGCCCGTTCCTCACCGACGCGTCGACCACGCTGTTTTACTACGGCCACGAGATCCCCGGACTGCCGATCACCACGGTCTCCGGAGCGATCGATGTGTTGCGCGGGCAGCCCGACATCGAGATTGTGCCGCTGATTTTCGTCCGCACCCTGCCGGGCGGCGCGTTCAGTAAGGAAATTTATGTCCGCATCAAGGACGATAGCCTTAGGCTGCTGACGCAACATGGGCCGTTCGATGGCGTCATGGTGCTGAACCATGGCGCCGCCGAAGTCGACGGCCTTGATGATCATGGTGATACCGACTACATCGTCGCGATCCGTGCAGCGATTGGGCCGGACGTGCCTATTGCCGTGCCATTCGATATGCACGGGCAGGTTACCCCGGCCTTGCTCGACGCGCTGACGGTGATGAGTTGCTTGCGCACCGCACCCCACAGGGACAATTACGAGACCAGTCGGCGCGCCGCCGAGCAGTTGTTGGCGGTGATGGGCGGTGGCAGGCGGCCGAGCAAGGCTGCCGTGCATATTCCGATCATGGCACCCGGCGAGAAGGTGATGACCGACTATTCCCCGGCGAAGGATCTGTTCGGCATGCTGGCGGAGTATGATCGGCGACCGGGCATTGTGGAGGCGCATATCTTTGTCGGGTTCGGCTGGAACGACCGGCCATGGTGCGGCATGAAGGTGGTGGTGCTCGCCGATGATGACGCAGGCCTGGCGCTCGCAACGGCGAAGGAGATCGCCGCGAAGGTGTGGGACGCGCGTGCCAGCTTCGACCTCCGCATGGAAACCGCCGATGTGCGCGAAGGGCTTGAGCGTGCCCGCGATGACGGCCGGTCGGCCATCTATTTGTCCGACTCGGGCGATAACGTCACCGCCGGAGCCGGCGGGGATCTGACCTTTGTGTTACAGGAGGCTGTTGATCTCGGCTTGCCAGACGCGGTCGTCGCAGGGATCTTCGCGCCGGCATTGGTCGCCCAATGCGCCACCGCCGGCGTCGGCTCGGTGGTCGATCTGGAAATCGGCCATCACGTGTCGGCGCGTCCGCAGCCGCGCATCATCAGGGCCGTCGTCGAGGCGCTCGGCGACCGAGTGGATACCTCGCAATACGAGAATCTGCGCGAGTCGCGGGCGCCCTGGGCCAGAGTTCGCAGCGGCGGCATCATCGTCACCTTTCACGCGGCGCGGGTCGATGTCGTCGGGCCCGGCCATTTGGAGGCGGTCGGCATCGACCCCGCGACGCATGCGATCTACGTGGTGAAGGTCGGCTACGCCCATCCGCAACAGGAGGACATGCTGACCCGCCACATCTGCCTGATCAGCGAGGGCGTGGCCGATCTGGATTTTCGCCGACTGACCTACCGACATATTCCCCGTCCCTGCTATCCCATGGATGCGACCATGGAATGGTCGCCCGACCAGGGGGTTTTCGCCAATAACCGCGGTATCGCGTCGTCCTGAGGGGCCGCCGTGCCCTCGTAACCTGAACTGGATCCGCCTCATGTCCTCGACCCGACTGATACCCGACCAGGCGTCAGCTGACTTGCATCCTGGGATCGCCGCGATGCGGGTCGAAATGGCGCGCCAATGCGGTGACGCGCTCTCGACGATGGCGGCGGCAGCGCCGATGGCCGCGGACATCGCGGCGGCGATGCTGGCGTGTGGGCGCGTCGTGCTCTACGGCATCGGCGGGTCGCATTATGTCAACCTTATGGTCGAGCCGCTCTATCGCGCGGCGGGGCTGGATATCCGCGCGATGTCCGCGTCGGAGGCGCTCATCGCACCCTTGCCGCCTGCGCCGCGCCTCGCGTTGTTCGTCTCGCAGTCAGGTGAGTCTGGTGAGATCGTCGATCTGCTGCGCACGGCGCCCGGCGCCGAACGTCGTTTTGCCCTGACGCTGAACGCGGACTCCACGCTGGGGTGTGGTGTCGAAGGCGCGATCGTCGCGGTCGGCGGTCCGGAAGGCGCTTTTGCCGCCACGCGAAGCATCATTTTGACCTTGGCCATGCACGCGGCGATCCTCGAATCGCTCGGCCAGCCACAGGCCGATCTGCGCGCGCTCCTGGCGCGGGACACAGCACCTGACATGACCGCGATCGCGCGTGCGCTGGCGGGGTGCGATGCGATCGCTTTCGCGGGCCGGCAGGTTTTTCACGGCGTTGCCGGGAGTGCCGCATTGTCGCTGATGGAACTGACCCGAATGCCGGCCATCGGCTTCGAGACCGGCCAGTTCCGCCATGGACCTTTCGAATTCCTGCGGCCCGGCATCGGCGTTGTCCTGATGCGCTCGTCGGGTGCCGATCGTGGCTCGATCGCCCCGATCGCCACCGCCACGTTGGATGCTGGATGTGTGACCGCCGTGCTCGATGCCAGCGAGGACGACTTGCCGGCGGGATGTCTGCGCGCGGCATTGCCGCCCGGTGACGGGCTATCGGCGGCGGCAGCCATGTTGCTGGCGTTGCAGCAGTTCAACATCGCGGTTGCCTTGCAGCGCATTCCGCGCGGCGCCGGCACGCCGCTGCGAACCTCCAAAGTGACGGTGTGAACCGGCGTGGACGGTGATCGTGCGGGCCGCCATTTCATCGGCGTCGATCTTGGGGGCACCCATCTGCGCGTGGCCCGTGTGGACGGTGTGGGCGCTATCCTCGCGGGCACGCGCGTCCGCACCGATCGGGAGGGCGGTCCACTGGCCGTGGCAGCGCAGATCGAGCAGCTTGTCGCCAGCCTGCGCGACGACGTGACCGTTGCGGTGGGCGTCGGTATTCCCGGCGCGTTCGACCGGGCGACCGGCACTGTGCTCGGCATCCCCGCACTGCCCGGCTGGGCCGGCATGAATCTGGTCGCTCGCTTGCAGGACAGCACAGGCCTGCCTTGCATCCTGGAGAACGATGCGACGGCGGCCGCGATCGGCGAGTGGCGTGCCGGCGCCGGCCAGGGGTGTGCGCATTTCGTTTATATCACCATCAGCACGGGGATCGGCGCCGGCGTGATCGTGGATGGACGCGTGCTGCTGGGCGCGCGCGGCCTCGCCGGGGAAATCGGCCATTGTCGCATCGCCGATGCGTCGGACCCGTGTTCCTGTGGTCAGATCGGCTGCTGGGAGGCCGTCGCCTCCGGCACAGCGCTCGGCCGCCGCGCCGCGCGGGTCGCGGAGGCTGATCCCACCGGCCTGATGGCCCGCCTGGCCGCCGGGGGACAGGTGACCGCGGCCCATGTCGGCCAGGCGGCGCGGGCTGGCGATGCGCGGGCTTTGGAGCTGTTGGCGGAGGAGGCAGTCTGGCTCGGCTACGGCTTGGTCAATGCACAGCATTTGTACGCGCCGGAGCGGATCGTCATCGGCGGTGGCCTGTCAATATTGCTTGACCTGATGGCGGACGAGATCGCGGCCGTGGTCCGCGATCGCACGCTGCCAGGCTTTCCGGAAGCCCCAATCCTGCGCGCGGCATTGGGCGACGACGCGGGCACAATCGGTGCGGCGCTTCAGGCAGGACTCACCTACTAAGAGGCTGTTTGAAAACTCTTGCGGCGCGGTTTGATGAATCATGCCCGGGACTGAACAGACTGGGCAAAGGTCAGTCTTTAGGGCGTTTGGTATCAATTCCAAAAAACCAGGTTCGGCTTACCAACGACGAGCGTTCCCGCAAATGGTTGCAGCCGATGGATCCACGTGAGCCATTGAGCCACCAGGATTGAGGATCAGGCCGCGTGCTTGAAACGCGATACAGCAAATCGCGCGATATTCTCGTCTACCGCCAGGCCGAGCACGCGTTGTGCGGTGAGTTTTGCCAGCATGGGACCGTGGCAAAAACCCTCATTCGCGCCAGTGGAGACGAACAAGCCGTCCTGGCCTGGAGCTTCGTCCAGCACGGGGTATCCATCGATGCTGGAGCCATCATAGGCACCCCAGGCCTGGTCGAGGGTGAGGTTGGCAAATTGTGGGACGATGCGGACTGCCACATCGCGGTTGGCATCGAGCGTGTCCACGCGGATCGCGCCGGGGCCTGGGAAGTCACTGAGGCCAGTCCAACCGCCGCCCAGGATGCAGCTTCCGCTGACGAGTTGTTTCAGCGTGAGCCCGCCGGCCATGCGACGGATCGCGTGGGGCAGGAATGGCACTGCGGGAGCGGTCGTGCAGGCCTGGAAGAACTGGATTCGCAGTGGCACCGCCAGTCCGAACGGCACCATCAGTCCCATGCTCCATGGTCCGGCGGCGACGATCACACGACCAGCAAGCAGCGTACCCTGTGGGGTTGTCAGCCGCCAGCCCTGCCCATCGGGGGCCAGCGCGATGACGTGGACGCCCTGCCGAATGGTCGCCCCGCGGCGGATGGCGGCGGCGGCAAAGGCGCTGGTTGCCAGAGCGGGGTCGGCATGGCCGCCGAGCGGACAGAACAGGGCGGCTGTGATGTTGGGGGAGAGGTAGGGAGCTTGCCGGCGCAGTGCCGCGCCATCAAGGCGCTCCACCGCGAGATCAGCCGCCTTGTAGCCGGCTGCCAGGACGTCCATTGCCTCGGCCTCGGCGGCGGTTTCGGCGGCCAGCAGGGTGCCCTGGTCGACGTGCTCGCCAAGCGGTGCGTCCAGTTCCGCGGCTAGAGTTCGCCAGCGGCCCAGGGCGCGGAGGCGGAAGCCGACGTCGTCGAACTGCCGGGCCTTTTCGTGGATCAGGTTGAGCGTACCCGCGTTGCGGCCAGAGGCGGCGGCCCCCAGCATGTCGCGTTCCAGCAGCAGGGCCCGGGCGCCCAGCCCAGCGAGCTCATAGGCCGTCGCGGTGCCCAGCAGGCCGCCGCCGATCACCGCGACGTCGACGGCGCTCACGCCCGCGCCGCCAGTTCGGCGGCATCCACCAGCGCGCCGAACGAGGCCGCCTGGCCGAGCCCGAGATAGGAGCGGCGGATCTGCGCATCGTCGAGCAGCGTGGCGCTGGCCCCCGCGGCGGCGACGCGGCCTTGCGCCAGCACATACGCCCGATGGGTCACCTGCAGCGCCTTGCGGACATTTTGTTCCGCCAGGATCAGCGCCATGCCATCGGCCACCAGGGCGCCCAGCGCGTCGAACACCTCGTCCACCATCACCGGCGACAACCCGAGCGAGGGCTCGTCGACCAGCAGCAGGCGCGGCCGCGCCATCAGCCCGCGGGCGATCGCCAGCAGCTGCTGCTCGCCGCCGCTGAGCACGCCGGCGGCGAGCCGCTGCTTGCGGCCGAGCACCGGAAAGCGCGTCATCATGGCGTCGAGGTCGGCGGCCGCCTCCGTGCGGCTCGTGCGGGTGAACGCCCCGGCCTCCAGATTGTCGCGCACCGACAGACGCGGGAACACGCGGCGCCCGGCCGGCACCTGCACGATGCCCAGCCGCACGATCCGGCTGGGCGACAGGCCGGCGATCGGCTGGCCGTCGAAGCGGATGCCGCCGGACATCGGCACGATCTGGCCGGACAGGCAGCGCAGCAGGGTGCTCTTGCCAGTGCCGTTATGGCCGATCAGCGCGATCGCCTCGCCCGCCGCCAGCCCCAGCGACAGGCCGTGCAGCACCTTGCGACTGCCATAGCCCGCCTCCAGCGTGTCGACGACCAGGGTCATGGGCGGCTTGTCACGCCGGCACCGCGTCGCGTCCGAGATACGCCTCGATCACCCGCGGGTCGGACGCCGCCTGTTCGGGTGCCGCGTCGACCAGCACGCGCCCGCTCTCGAGCACGACAATCCGGTCGGCGAGCCACACCAAGGCCGGCACATTGTGCTCGATCACCACCAGCGTCAGCCCATGGGCGCGATGCAGGCGGCGCACCAGCGCCAGCAACTCGGCGGCCTGGGCGTCGTTCATGCCGGCGGTCGGCTCGTCGAGCAACAGCACGCGCGGCCGCGTGTTCAGCGCGCGCGCCAGTTCCAGCCGCTTGGTCTGGCCGTAGGACAGGGCCGCGGCATACACGCCGATGCGATCGCCGAGCCCGACCTCGCGCAGCAGCGCCTCGGCCGCCGCGCGTTCCCGGGCCTCGCTCGCCGCACGCTGGGCGGACGGCAGCAGCGAGCGCACCAGCGAGGCGTCCTCCCGCTGATGCGCGCCGCACAGCACGTTCTCGGTGGTGGTCATGCCGGGGAACAGGCGCAAATTCTGAAACGTGCGGGCGATGCCCTGGCGGGCGATCCGGTGCGGCCGGGTGCCGGTCACCACCCGCCCGTCGAGCAGGATGTCGCCGGCGCTGGGCGGCTCGATGCCGGTCAGGATATTGAACAACGTGGTCTTGCCGCTGCCGTTCGGCCCCATGATGCCAAGCACCTCGCCGGCGCGCACGCCCAGGCTGACGCGGTCCAGCGCCGCCACGCCGCCGAACCGCTTGGTGATGTCGCGCGCCGCGAGGATCATGGCACCTTGGCCAATGGCCGCAGCCGCAGCGCCCGGCGCAGCCCGTCCGACAGGCTTTGCAACACCGGCGGTGCGGCGCGGCGGGCGCCCAGCAGGCCCTGCGGGCGCCAGATCATCACGCCGACCAGCAGCGCCCCGAAGATGCCCGGCCGGTAGGTCATCAGCCATGGCTCGCTGCTGCGCAGCGCCTCGGGCAGGCCGATCATCAGCACCGCGCCGAGCACCGACCCGGGGATGGTGGCGAGCCCGCCGAGGATGGCCATCTGCATGATGATCAGGCTCTGCTCCAGCACGAACTCGTCGGGCACCACCAGCCGCAGGCTGTGCGCCAGCAGGCTGCCGGCCAGGCCCGCCATAAAACAGCCGGCGCCGAACGCGCGCACCTTGCCCCACACCACGTCCACGCCCAACGCGCGGGCGGCCACCTCGTCATCGCGGATCATCTCCCAGGCCCGGCCGACCGGCCCGCTGGTGATGCGCCAGGCGGCCCAGGCGCACAGGCCGGCGACCACGCCGGTCACGCGAAATATGTCGGCCTCGGTGCGCGCCTCCCAGCCGAACAGCGCGATCCGCGGCACCTGCGGCAGCCCCATCGGGCCGCGCGTCAGATCCATCCAGGCGTTGGTGATCACCAGGAACATCTGGTTGAAGGCGATGGTGATCAGGCTGAGGAAGTCGCTGCGCACCCGCAGACACGGCAGCGACACCAGCATGCCCGCCGCCCCCGCGAGCACCCCGGAGGCGGCGAACGCGCCGAGCCAGGGCACGCCGAGGCGCATCGTCAGCAGCGCCGAGGTATAGGCGCCGATGCCGAAGAACGCCGCCTGGCCCATCGAGACCATGCCGCAATAGCCGGTGATGACATTGGCGCCGATCGCCAGCGGAACATAGATCAGCGACAGGTTGATCACATGCAGCCAGTAGCGGCCGGGCACCGCCTGCGGCAGCCAGATCAGAAGTGCCGCAAACAGCAACACGCCCGCGGCGGCGCGCGCGGCACTCATGAGCGCTGGGTCGCCGCCGTGCCGAACAGGCCGTTGGGGCGCAGCAGCAGCACGGCCACGATGATCACCAGGCTGGCGCCGTCCTTGAACAGCGAGCCCGCGAACACCACGGCCGCGGCCTCGGCCAGGCCCAGCAGCAGGCCACCGACGAACGCGCCATAGAAATTGCCGACGCCGCCCAGCATCGCCGCGGCCCACGCCTTGGTGGTCGCGAGCGCCCCCATCTGCACCCACACCGCGTTGAAATACATCGCGAACAACGAACAGCCGGCGACCCCGATCAGGCCGCCGATCGCGTAGATCGCGGGGATCAGTCGGTTGACGGGAATGCCCATCAGCTCGGCCGCCACCAGGTCCTGGCACACGCAGCGGGTGGCCCGCCCCCAGCGCGTGCGCTCCAGCAGCAACGAGGCCACGCCGACCAGTACGCCGGCGATCGCCAGGATCACCAGCGGCTGCGCCGGCAGGCTGAAGCCGCCGACGCTGACCGTGCCGCGCGGGATCAGCTGCGGGAAGCTCATCACGTCCGGGCCCCACAGGCCCTGGGCCACCGAACTGATCACCAGGCCGGCGCCCAGCGCGCTGATCATCGGCACCGTGCGCGGCGCGTGCCGCACCGGCCGATAGGCGACGCGCTCCACGCCCAGGCCGAGCGCCGCGCCCACCACGCAGCCCAGGATCAGCGCCAGCACCGGCGGCACGCCCATGCCGATGAACGCCAGTGCGGCCATGGTGCCGAACATGATCACGTCGCCATGGGCGAAATTGATCAGATATAGAATGGTATAGACCATGCTGTAGCCGACGCCGATCAGCGCATACACACTACCGACCGCGAGCCCGTTGATCAGCTGGGCGACCAGATAGTTGGCGGTCACCAGCCTACGCCTTGCGCAGCGCCTCGAGCCCGGTCTCGTCGATCTTGACGCCGGTCGAGACGAACTGGCCGCCTTTCACCTGCAGCACGAAATGCGTTCGGTTCTTGGTGTCGCCCTTGGCGGTCCAGGCATAGGCGCCGCCGACCCCGGTGAAATTCATCGCCTTCACCGTGTCGATCAGGGTGGCCCGCGTCGCGCCATGCTTCTCGACCGCTTCCTTGACGATCCACAGAATGTCATGGGTGAACACCGCCACCTGCGACGCCAGTGAATTATATTTGGCGCGGTAGGCGGCGAGGAAGCTCTGGGTCAGCTTGCTGTCGGAAAACGGGTCGTAGGCGGCGAGGATATAGCTGCCCTCGGCATTGCCCAGCGCCAGCTCGATGTATTTGTCGTAAAGATTGGAGTCGGGCCCGACCACCGGGATGCCGGTCAGCCCGGCATCCTTGGCCTGCGCCAGGAACAGGCCGCCCTCGGTATATTCGGTCATCAGCATCACGCCCTCGACCCCGGCCGCCTTCATCTGGGCGATCACCGGCTGGAAGTCGCGGTCGACGTTGGGGGTGAAGGTGCCCTCGGCCACCAGCTGGCCCTGCAGCACATTGACCGCCTTGACCACCTCGTTGCGCAGGCCACGGCCGAAATCATTATTCACAAAAAAGATGCCGAGCTTCTTCTTCTTGAGGTTGTTGATCATGAACCCCGAATATTCCTGCGCGCCATAATCGTCGCGCCCGGTCAGCCGGATGAAATTCTTCCAGCCCTGCTCGGTGATGCTGGGATTGGACGAGGACGGGCACAGCACCGGGGTGCCGGCGTCGGCGTAGATCGGCATGGCCGCCAGCGTGGAGGAGCTGTTCACGTGGCCGCACACCGCGAAATACTTGTCCTCGTCGCCGACGATGCGCTGCGCCACGGTGGCCGCGTCCTGCGGCGTGCCGCGATCGTCGAACAATTCGAACTTCAGCGGCCGGCCGCCGATGCCGCCTGCGGCGTTGATCGCGGCGGTCGCGATCTCCGCCCCGCGATTGCCGTTCAGCCCCATCGCCCCCGAGCTGCCGGTCAGCGGCGTCGCGATCGCGATCAGCAGCGGCTCGGCCGCCCTGGCGCCCACATAGGGCATGGCCGACGCGGCCGCCGCCGCCATGAATGTCCGTCGTTTCAGTGTGCCGCCCATCGCTGATCCCCTGCCATCGCCGCCGCCGATCGCGGCCATAGAAGCAAAATCAGGGCCAGCGGTGATTGGCACGCGCCCCATTTTGCTTGGCGCGAGCATTGCATCCTGATGCGACTGCACGATCAGGACCGCCCGACCGACCGATGACCGCCCCCACGCCGCCCCCCATCACCCGCACCACGCTCTCATGGCTCGACCCCCGCGCCGGGCTGGACGTCACCCCCCTGCCCGACGCGGCCGCGCGCCTGGACGCCCTCGCCGCCCGTGTGCACGACGACCTGGCGGTGCTCGACTACCCGATCATGCCCTGGGTCACGCCGCGACAAGCGCCGGACGGCTCGACCCATGTGTGGGACGTGCTGATCGCCGGCGCCGGCCAAGGCGGGCTGGCCACCGCCTTCGCGCTGCGGCGCGAAAAAGTCGACAACGTCCTGCTGGTCGATCGCGCCGCCCCCGGTCAGGAAGGGCCATGGGTGACCTACGCGCGCATGCTCACCTTCCGCTCGCCGAAGCACGTCACCGGCCCGGACCTGGGTATCGCGTCTCTCACCCCACGCGCCTATTACACCGCCCGGTTCGGCGAGGCGGCATGGGAGCGCCTCGGCAAATACCCACGCCAGACCTGGCAGGATTACCTCGACTGGTATCGCGCCACCCTCGATCTGCCGGTGCGCAACCACACCGACGTGCGCCGCATCGAGCCGGTCGGCGAGCTGTTCCGCGTGCATGTCCGCGCCACCGGACCGGACGGGCTGGAGGGCGTGGTCTGGGCGCGCAAAGTGGTGCTGGCCACCGGCATCGAGGGCAATGGCGACTGGCGGTTGCCCGATCTCGACCTCGCCAGCATCCCGCGCGACCGCTACAGCCACACCAACTGGGTGTTCGACGTCGCCGCCCTGCGCGGCCAGCGCATCGCGGTGCTGGGCGCCGGCGCCTCGGCGTTCGACACCGCTGCGGCCCTGCTGGAGGCCGGCGCCGCCGAGGTCACGCAGTTCGTCCGCCGCGCCGACATCCCCAACGTCAACCCGGCGCGCTGGATGGAGCGTGCCGGCTTCCTGCGCCACTTCGCCGACATGGACGACCTCACCCGCTGGCGCTGGATGCGGATCTTGTTCCTGCGCGCGGGACCACCGACCCAGGACGGCATCAACCGTTGCGCCGCCTTCGCCAACTACCGGCTGCGCAAGGGCACCACCTGGCGCCGCGCCAGCTACGACGGCGCCGCGATCACGCTGGAGGCCAGCGACGGCAGCATTGGCCGCTATGATTTCCTGGTGCTCGGCACCGGCTACGTGATCGACGTGCGACGCCGCCCGGAGCTGGCCGATTTCGCCGACCAGATCGCGCTCTGGCAGGACCGCTTCACCCCCCCGGCCGGCGAGGCGAACGCGGTGGTGGCCGGCTTCCCCTATCTCGGACCCGATCTGTCGTTTCAGGAGCGAACACCGGGCACCGCCCCGTTCCTCGCCAACATCCATAATTTCACCTACAGCGCCACTGCCAGCGTCGGCTATTCCGGCGCCTCCCTGACCGGCATGAAATACGGGCTGCAGCGCATGCTGTCCGGCATCACCCGCAGCCTGTGGCTGCAGGACCAGGCAGCGGCCCTGGCGGCGATGCAGGCCTATGACGAGGTCGATCTCGACGTGACACCGCTCGACCCGCACGCCGGCCAGGTCGCCGTGCATGCCATGGCGCCATCGCCCGCGCCCTCTCCGGCGCCCGCTGCCGTCGTTCCGGTCGCCGGGTGACCCGCACGCTGATCGTCGGCGGCGGCATCATCGGCCTCTGCACCGCCTGGCATCTGGCCGAGATGGGCTGCCGCGACATCGTGGTGCTGGAGCGCGACCACGTCGGCGCCGGCTCCACCGGGCGCGCCTCGGGCGGCATCCGCCAGCAATTCGCCCGCCCCGTCGAAGTGCGGATGGCCGTGGAATCGGTCGCGTTCTGGACGGCGTTCGACAGTGCGTTCGCCGCCGATCTGCGCTTCCGCCAGACCGGCTACCTCTATCTGCTGACCACCCCCACCCTGGTCGCCAACGCCGAGGCGAACGTCGCCATGCAGCGCGCGCTCGGCGCGCCCAGCCGCCTGCTGACCCCGACCGAAATCGGCCAGCTGGTGCCCGAGGTCGATCTCGACGGCGTGCTCGCCGGTAGCCTCTGCCCAACCGATGGTCGAGCTGCCCCAATGGGGGCAGTGGTGGCGCTTGCGCGGGCGTTGCGCGCCCGCGGCGTCGACATCCGCGAGGCCGCCGCCGTCACCGACATCACCCGCACCGCCGATGGCGTGACCGGCGTGGTGGTGGACGGCGCCCCGCTCGCCGGCGACGTCGTGATCAACGCCGCCGGCCCCCACGCGGCGTCGGTCGCCCGCCTGGCCGGGCTCGCGCTGCCGGTACAGGCGGTGCGCATGCACCAGTTCGTCACCGCGCCAGTGGCGGCCCTCACCGCCGGCCGGCCCGTGCTGGTCGAACCGGCGACGACCTTGTTCGTCGCCGAGGAAGCCGGCGGCGCCCTGCTCGGCATGCGCCAGGAAGGCGCCTATGGCGAACATCTGGACGTCGATGACGGCTTCCTGCCCCTGGTGCTGGCGGAGGCGGCCCGGCGGATCCCGGCCCTGCGCGACGCGCCGATCGTCAATGCCTGGGCAGGGCTGGTCGAGATGTCGCCCGATCACGTCGGCATCATCGGCACCGTGCCGGAGTTGCCCGGCTTCGTCTGCGCCAACGGGCTGTCCGGCCACGGCTTCATGCTGGCGCCCGCCGTCGGGCGGATCGCCGCCGGCTACGCGCTGGGCACGCCACCCGAGGAACTCGACCTCGCCGCCCTCAGCCCGCTGCGGTTTCGCGCATGAGCCTGCCGTTATCCGGCCAGGTGGCCCTGGTGACCGGGGGCGGCCGCGAGATCGGCCGCGCCATCAGCCTGGCCCTGGCCGGCGCCGGTGCCAACGTCGCGATCGGCTACCGCCACGACGCCGCGCGCGCGCAGCAGACCGCGGCGGACATCATCGCACGCGGCCGACGCGCCTGCGCCATCACCGGTGACCTGGTGCGGCGCGCCGACGCCGAGCGGGTGGTGGCGGACACCGTCACCCAATTCGGCCGGCTCGATCTGCTGGTGATCAACGCCGGCGCGCGCGGCCGCGCGCCGTTGGCCACACTGGACGAAGCAGCCTGGGACGAGGTCGTGGCGGTCAACCTCAAAGCCGCTTTCCTGATCGCCACCGCTGCGGGCCGCCACATGATCGCGCACGGCGGCGGCGGCATTATCACCATCGCCGGCGCCTCGGCCCACCGCAGCTACCCGGGCGCCGGCGCCTATGGACCGAGCAAGGCCGCCCTGGTCTCACTGACCAAGCAAATGGCGCTGGAATGGGCGCCCCACGGCATCCGCGTCAACGGTGTCAGCCCCGGCCCGATCCGTGACCCGGACAGCGACTGGGAAACCCACGAGCCCGGCCTGGTGCGCCAGTCCGCGCGCATCCCCCTGCAACGTGTCGGCACCCCGCAGGAGGTGGCCGACGCCGTGCTTTATCTCGCCTCGGCCAGCTACGTCACCGGCCACATGCTGCTCGTCGACGGCGGCAGCGCCGAGACGTGGTACGTCACGGCTGATGGCGGGCGGTTGTGAGGGGGGTCTGTCGAAGCAAGCAAGGCTGGGCTCTGCCCAGACCCGTAAAGGGGCCGCGGCCCTTTGAATTCCCAGACTCAAGGGTCTTTGGCGAAGGGGGCCTACTGCGACGTTGCAACCCCCGAGTAGGCCCCCTTCGCCAAAGACCCTTTACATCTAAGGTCCAGGGGCTTGGCCCGTCGCGCGAAGGCGCGCTCCGGACCTCGCGCGAAGGCGCGCTCCGGACCTGGCGGGTCCGGGCAGCGCCCGGCTTGCTCGCTTCGACAGACCACCCCCAAAGCCGTCCGCCATTAGCCAAGGAGCACCACGATGGGCGAGAAGATCATGTGGAGTCGTCAGGAAGACGTCGAGCGCGTCTGGGTTCATGAGGGTAAGGAGTTCAGTCACCGCCTCATCACCAAGACGCATCAGGGTTCGTCGTTTTCGTTCCACATCACCACCTACATGCCGTTCTTCGAGACCATCGTGCGCGGCGATGGGGTGCATGAGGTCGTGTTGTTCTGCATGCACGGCTGGTCGCGTCAGATCGACCTGTCCGACGGCCGCGAGCATATGTTCCGTCCGGGCGACGCCATGTATCTGCCGGTGCGCTACGACTACCGGCACATCGTCGGCGACGCCGGGCTGGTCATCGCCGTGTCCTGCACGCCGTCGCGCGCGCCGCTGGAGGTGTGACCGCGTTCAGGCCCGTGGCCGCAGCAGGCGTTGCAAAAACGCCTGCGTGCGTTTCTGACGCGGCGCGCGCAGCACCTCGCGCGGTGGCCCGCGTTCGACGATCAGGCCGCCATCCATGAACACCACCTCGTCGGCGACATCCTCCGCGAAGCCCATCTCATGGGTGACGACCAGCATCGTCATGCCCTGTTGGGCCAGGCCGCGCATCACGCCGAGCACCTCCTCCACCAGCTCCGGATCAAGCGCCGAGGTCGGTTCGTCGAACAGCATCAGCTTCGGCCGCATCGCCAGCGCGCGGGCGATCGCGACGCGCTGCTGCTGGCCGCCGGACAATTGATGCGGGCGGTGCTCGGCGTGGCCGGCCAGCCCCACCTGCGCCAGCAGCGACGCCGCCCGCTCGGCGGCCGCCTGGCGGGACAGGCCGCGCACCGCCATCGGCGCCTCCATCACGTTCTCCAGCGCCGACATGTGCGGAAACAAATTGAACTGCTGGAACACCATGCCGATCTCGGCGCGTTGCCGCCGCAGCGCGCGGCCGCGCCGCAGCCCGATGCGCTCGCCATCCAGCCACACCTCGCCGCCGCTGCACGGCTCCAGCCAGTTCACGCAGCGCAGCAGCGTGGTCTTGCCCGATCCGCTGGCGCCGATCAGCGCCACCACCTGGCCCGGCATGACATCGAGGTCGACACCACCCAGCACCGGCTTGCCGCCAAATTCCTTGCGCAGCCCGACCAGACGCAACAGCGGCGCCGACCCTTTGCTCATCTCCAGGCTCATCGTCCGAGCCTATGGTCGGCCGCCCACCCGGTCAAACCCGCATGACCGGTCTCGATTTTTCCGCGGTCCTGGCATTATGGCCGGCGCTGCTGGCCGGGGCCGGCATGACCCTGCTGCTGACCGGCTGCGTCATGCTGGTCGCCACTCCGACAGGCCTGCTGCTGGCGCTGGGACGCGACCGCGGGCCCACCCTTCTGCGTGTCATGCTGGCGACGCTGAGCTGGCTGGTGCGCGGGCTGCCGCCGCTGCTGCTGTTGCTGCTGGTGTTCTTCATACCCTCGGATTTCGGCGTGAACCTGCCGCCGTTCGCCGCCGCCGTCAGCGGGCTCGGGCTATATATGGCGTTCACCTACGCGGAGGTGTTCCGCGCCGGATTCGCCGCGGTGCCGCCAGGCCCGGTGCAGGCGGCCCATGCCCTGGGCCTGTCGCCGCCGCGCATCCTCTGGCGGATCGTGCTGCCGCAGATGCGCGCCGCCGTGCTGCCGCCTTACATGTCCCACACCAGCTCGCTGCTGAAGAACACGGCCCTGGCCACCGTGGTCGCGGTGCGCGAGCTGACCTCGGTCGGCAAAAGTCTGTTCGCCGTGACCTACCGGCCGCTGGAAACCTTGTTCGTCATCGGGCTGATCTATGCCGCGTTCAGCGTCCTGCTGTTCCTGGCGCAAAGCCGACTGGAGCGACGCGCGTGAACCCGGAATTGATCCGGGAGTACGCGCCGCTGGTGCTGGCGGGATTCGCAACCACCCTGGGGCTCGCCGCCCTCGTGCTCCTCCTCGCGATGCCGCTGGCGCTGGCCGTCGCGATCTGCCGGCATCTGCGCCTGCCGCTGCTGGGGCGGCTGTGCGGCGCCTATGTGCAGACCTTCCGCGCCGTGCCGGCGCTGATCGTGCTGTATTTCGCCTTCTACGGCCTGCCGCGCCTGGGCCTGTCTTTGCAGCCGTTCCCCGCCGCGGCGCTGGCGATGACGCTGACCAGCGTGGCCTATGTCAGCGAGGATTTCCGCGCGGCCCTGGCGTCCGTGCCGCGCGGCCAGTGGGATGCCACGCACGCGCTCGGCCTGCCGATCGGCCACGCGATCCGCCGCATCATCCTGCCGCAGGCCCTCCGGGTGCTGGTCCCGCCGGTGATGACCAACGCCATCGTGACCCTGAAGGCCACCTCCGTCGCCTCGCTGGTGGGGGTGCGGGAACTCACCGGCGCGTCACTCGCGGCGATGGCGATCACCTTTTCGGCGACCGATTTCCTGGTGCTCGCCGCGGTGCTCTATCTCACGATCACCGGCGTGCTGGCGGGTCTGCAGGTGGCGGCCGAACGATGGGTTCGCCGCCGCTACGGCACCGGCCCGTAGCCCGGGCCGAAGCGCTGCGTGATGTCGCGCAACGCCGCCGCCGCCGGCGCCGCGTCATGCACAGCCCCGGCGCGCAGACCCGGCGGAATGCGCCCTTCCAGCGCCTCCTCGTCGATATAACGCTGCAGGCTGGCCTCGGCGACGCCGCCATCGGCGGGCATCTGCTTGAAGCCGAAATAATGGCTGCCCAGAAAATGCTCGGTGATCCCCGGCGGAAATCCCAGACCGGGATCGTCGCCCATGTGCTCCCGCACGATCGCCATCGCCCGCGCATACCGCGCCTCGTCGCGCAGAAACCGGTAACCACGGATCATCGCGCGCAGAAACGCCGCCAGGCGCTCGCTCTCTTGCGCCACGAAGCGCCGCGTCGTCACGATGCAGCGTTGCGGGTAATCGACCGGATACGCGGCCAGAAAATCGAACAGCACCGGATAGCCCGCGGCACGCAGCTTCGGCGCCTCGGCATGCAGCAGCATGCGCGCGTCCGCCACGCCCTCGCGAAACGCGCGATCGGCGTTCTGAAACAGCGGATAGGGCGCGCCATACACCAGCGTCACGTCACGGTCGGGGTCGATCCCTTCGCGCCGCAGCAGAATGCGCAGCGGATGCCAATCCACCCCGCTGCCCTGCTCCACCACATGGATGCGTCGACCGCGCAGGCTCGTGACATCGGTGAGCTCCGGCACGCCGGTCAGCACCTGCCCGACGCCGTTGGCCATCGCGCCGACGATCACCAGATCGCCGCCCGCCAGATGATCATGCAGCACCTTGGCGGGCGAGATATCGAGCCCGATGTCGATGGCGCCGGCATACAGCGCGGCCGTTGTGCGATCATCCTCGCCACTTGCCGCCACACTCACCGGCCCCGCCGCCTCGGCGTCGAACCAGCCATGGCTCAAGGCCACGAACGGCGCCGCGCGATGGTCGAAGTGATGATGGCCGGCGGACAGGCGGAGCGCTTCGGGCATATCGGCATGTCCCTTGCTTGGTGAAACTTGTCAAGGAGTTGTCGCATGCGTTCCGCTCTGCTCGCCGCCCTGTTGCTGATCCCAACCCTCACGCCCGCCATCGCCGCCGACGCGCCCGACCCGGTCGCCGACGCGATGCACATGTCCGGCGGCGCTGTGAGCTTCCTGCCCAAGCCCTGGCCGATGAAGGCGCTGGTCAAACCCGGCCAGCTCACCGTGACGGTCACCGGCGAGGCGCCCCCCGGCGATTTCGTCGATCCCAAAACCGGCGAGCTCACAGGCTTCGCCCACGACCTGTTTCTCAAACTCGGCGCCGATCTCGGGCTGCCCGTCGAGTTCGTGAAGCTGCCCTTCGTCAGCTCCCTACCGGGCCTGAAGGCGAACCGGTTCGACCTGGCCTGCGCGTCGGCCGCCTGGACCACCCAGCGCCTCGCCACCGACGACTTCACCATGTCCAGCCCGATCGCGCTCAGCGGCCTGATCGGCCTCACGCTGAAAGACTCCGGCATCACAGGCTGGGACAGCACAAAAGGCCGCCGCATGGGCGGCGTGCAAGGTGAGATCTATCTGCAGGACGCCCGCAAACATTTGCCGGAGACCGGCACGGTCACCGAATTCCCGGGCTCGCCCGAACTCGGCCTGGCGCTGCAGAACAAACAGATCGACTTCCTGGTGACCAACTCCACCATCATCCGCTTCATCCTCGCCAACGCCCCGAACGCCGCCGAGCTGCGCGTGATCGGCCCGCCACTCGAAATCTACCCGGGCGGCCTGTGCATCAATTCGCGTGAGGGCGACCTGGTGAAGGCGGTGAACGCGCTGCTGGGCAACTACCGCGCCGACGGCACCTTGAAGGCGATCTTCGCGAAATACGGCGTGCCCACTTCAATCGTCGATCAGTTGAAGGAGATTGGCTACTGAACGTCACCGGACTGGTTTGTCCTGCTGCCACAAACCATGAGAAAAGTGTTCGTTTATGAATATACTGCTGAATGATATGAGAATTTTTGGCCGTTTTTTCAAGATTGCCGCAAAATACGTGAACATTCATCATCGACAAGCTTTTAGTCTCGACACGATGGTTGGACGCAGCCAGCGCGCCAACGCATTGGCGGAGGAGGGCTTGATGCGCAGGAGCGGCAGCACCTAGTCGCGTACGGCCCGCCAGCGTGCATGGTGGCGATATTGCGTGGGCCCTTGTGCATCCCGACCGACCGCTTGGAGAAGTCCCATGGCTCTTGGGTAATCGGTCGGCAGGCAGTCATTTGCGTGAAACCCTGACCTACTTACGGTGGTTGTCCAGAAAACACGGTCACTCGCGCCGCGTTTGCCGACTGCAAAGAGAGGCAATTTTCATGCGCCAAACAACTGCAGCTGCTTTGGCTGCCTCTGCCGTCATAGCGGCCCAGTTGAGCGGGGCACGCTACAATCCCGCGCCTGTCCACCCGGGGACGGCGGCGTGGTATGCCGCATTGCGCAAGCCGTCCTTTACGCCACCGGGTCCGGTGTTCGGACTGGCGTGGACAGGATTGGATGCACTGCTTGGCTACGCAGGCTACAGGCTGCTTATATCGCGACCATCCAGTCGGCGGCGCGCAGCGTTGGGTGCCTGGCTTCTGAACCTGTTGGGTATCGCAGGGTTCTCGTGGACCTTGTTCGGACGCAAACGGCTCGACGAAGCTCTGGAAGTGACGGCGGCCATGGTTGTCACCACCGCAGCGACTTCAGTCACGGCAGCCTCCGTGGATCGGCGCGCTGGATATGCGTGCCTTCCACTGCTTGGGTGGGTACTGTTTGCGGCGGTGCTTCAGGAGGAGGTCTGGCGGCGTAATCGGTAGCATGATCTCCAGACGAGGCCGCTGAGCTGGTGATGAACCGGCGGATATTCTCCGGCTCCCGTACCCACGCCACGCTGTAATCGAGCCTGATAAAATCAGCGTGAATCTCTAATCATCGACGCCGTAGGCCGACAAAATGTGTTTCGGTGCGTCATCGGGACTGAAAAACAGCGTGCAAAACTTTCCAGATTCCGCGGCTAAACAGCGTCCAATAGTTTCCACCCCAGTTCATGCGATCATCCGGCGTTTTGGCCGGAGCATCTGGGGTGTTGCATATGGACTTAATTGCCGAGATCCGGCGTCGTAATTTGGTGAGCAAGGAGAGCATCAGTTCGATTGCACGTGACCTGAAGCTGTCGCGGCCGACGGTTCGCAAGCAGTGCCGGGCGCGCCACGAGCCGCGCTACCAGCGGCGCGAGCAGCCGGCGCCGGTGCTTGGCGCCTTTCAGGAGACGCTGGAGGCTTGGCTGCACACCGAACGCACCCTCCCGAAAGCCCAGCGCCGCACCGCCCGGCGGCTGTTCGAAGGATTGCAAGGTGAGGGGTATCGCGGCGCCTATGACAGCGTGCAGCGCTTCGTGCGGCGCTGGAAGGCAGCCAAACTGGCGGTATGAGCCCGAGCGGCAAAATACCCACCAAACACACCACCGCCGCCGCCAGCTTCAACTACGTCTGCACGGTCCGGATAGAGCTGCTGGACACCGACCCGCTGATCTGGCGCGGGGTGGAAGTGCCGACCTCCATCACGCTCAAGGTACTGCACGACATCGTCCAGATCGCCATGGGCTGGCTCGACCAGCATTTGGGGGAGCTTACGATCGACAAGAAGAGCTACGGGCTGCCGATGGATGAGGACTGGGGCACCGCACCCAGAACCGACGCGATCAAGGTCCGCCTGCGCGACGTGCTGAAGCCACGCCGGACGACGATCGAATACCTCTATGACTTTGGCGACAGCTGGCACCACAAGCTCATTGTCACCAAGGTCCGCCCCGGCCTGCCCGGCGTCTCCTACCCGAACTACCTAGGCGGCGAATGGGACTGCCCGCCCGAGGACTGCGGCGGCATCCCCGGCTACTACAACATGCTCGACGCCCTCGCCGATCCCGACCACCCGGACCATGCCGAGGTCGCCGAATACTTGGAAGACTGGGACCCCAAGGAGATCGACGAGTTCCCCCTCCGGATCGCCCTCGGCCGCATCGCCAATCGCCGGAATGCGGCCCGCACCAGGATAGCCAAGAAGACCACCTAACCCACAGCGCCAAAACGTCAGACCTCAGCCGCGGCCTTCGCCGGATGGACACGCATCGAAAACATGTTCGCAAAGATCAAGGATTGGCGGCGCGTCGCAACGCGTTACGACCGATGCGCCCACACCTTCATGTCGGCCATCGTCATCGCAGCAATCACGCTATTTAGGATCAATGAGTCCTGCGCCTGGTCCACCCAGATGCCCCGCAGATAGTCAGGCCCACCGCGAGGGGGCGACCATCCATGGCCGTCACGCCCGTCGCGATGTCCTCGTTTCGATCCGCGCCCCCGCGAGGGGGCGATACTCGGAGCCGGGCAGCACGCTGCTCCATTCGTGTTTCGATCCGCACCCCCACGATGGGGCGACACAGCGTAACGGCTGGGATAAGGTTTCGCATAGGTTTCGATCCGCACCCCCGCGAAGGGGTGACTGCGCCAGTGTACTGCGTTGAAGGGAAACCAAGAAGTAGCTTGTTCGCGCGAACCCATCGTAAAGCCAGAGCACGCTTTGCCAGCCGCTGGGACGAGCAAAACTCACCACCCGCCCAGCATATGCAAAGGAGCACGTCCACGCTAGGCACCTTCGACCTCCACCACCAGGTTGGCGCCGTCCTTTCGCAACCAAGCGCCCTCGATGGTCATACAGCGCGTTAAGCTTGCGCCGCATCGCTAGCTCACCTCATTCAGCAAGTTGGAACGTTTTCCGCCTACAGCCGCTCGACATGGATCAAGGCGCACTGTCGCGGGCAAAAAAGATGTTGCTGCCGCGCAGAACACGGAATCTGCTAGTCCTCTAGCGACTCGGACATGGGACCTCGGTAACAGAGTGACAGGGGCAAATTGCGTAAAACGGACAAGAGACTTTGCAGCCTTCTATGGAAAGCAGAATCAAGTTCCCGAAAATATCCTTACAGTGTTACTCAGAAACGTTGACGGGTCAGCGTTCGATGATTTCAATCGTTTCGGGCAGGCCGTCCCGATCTACGGTGATGACATAATCGGTAAAGGCGCGCGCCGCAGGCCAATTGTCGGTCTCCTCGGCGCCGATCGGGCGCCGCTCTTCCTTGAAAGCACGCCAGGTTTTGACTCGCGTGAACAGATCCTGAGCGTGCGCATTGCCCAGCGCCGAGGCGTGGCGAAAAATCACCAGCTTACGGGTGGCCATCTCACCTCGGGCGGCCGAGCGGTCATGCTCGAACATATTTGTCAGCGCTTCAAATAAGAGCGCTAGATCAGCCTCCGAAAAGCCGGTCCCTTTGGTCGGATGGGACGCCAACGGTGCTGAAATGAACCCGTGTGCCCGATAAAGACCGTAGGGAACAATATGCTTGCGGCCCATAGTCCGCCCGCCCTTGGACTCGTTGTCGGCCTCCGTGGTGGCCGCGAGGCGCGTGATGGAAATTTCCAGCGGCATGATCGGTTCGACCGAGGCGGCGAAGGTAATCTGCACGGGGCCGCGTACTTGCCCGGCGTTGACACCTGTCGTCATCACCGCGCCGAAGCTGCGGATGTCCCAGAAATTAGCGCACATCCAGCGGGTCAGGTCACGCGCCTTGCTGGCATCCTTAGGACCCTGCTTCAGCTCCTTGGCGTCCTTCACCTCCGGCATTACCGCAGCCCAAGCCCGCTTGTGCTCGACATTCAAAGTAGCACCGTCGCGTATGTAGATTTCATGGCCCGGCTCGTCTTGCCGTGCCAACGCCACATAATTACGAATTTTCCGCTTGAGCGCGACGTCTGACACCAGACCTTTGTTTGTCTCAGGGTCCAGACGCGGCATGTTACCGGCATCCGGATCGCCGTTTGGATTACCGTTGGTGACATCAAAATACAGTACAAATTCGTGGCGACGGCTGACGCCTGCCATGTCAGTCGTCATCATCCACAATCTCCTCGGGTTCGACGTACTCGACAGGTTTTCCGGCATATTGCGCCTTGCGTTGATGGTAGTAGCCGATCGCAAATCGTCCCTGCGCTTCGAGCCGTAACGTGCGTGGTAACTCGGAAGGCAAGTGCTCCGTGATGTCCTCGATCTCGCGCTCGATCCAGCCGCTCTTGCCCTGCTTGCGCAGTTTGCCGAGATGGTTTTGAACGCCACGCAGCAAAATCGGAAACACGCTGGCTGGGGTCGCCGAGGCGGCCCCGAAATAGTGGTCTCGGATGGTGGCGTTCACGCGACCCAACGCCACACGCTGGGCGATCTCCAAGGCGGCAAACATACGCCCAAGTTGGTAGGCAGCATTCGGGTTGTCCCGTTCCAGGCCCACGGCAATCTCCTCCTTCTCGTGTCCTAGGCGAAAGTCGCGCGCCAGAACGGCACGGATGGCCGCGGCGTGCCAGCCAGTAGCGGGGTCATCTCCAGCACGGAGACGAATAATGGTGGCGCTTAACAAGGTGCGCGGATACTGCCCGCCCCCGAGCACCGCGCGCATCAGTTCGCCGGCCAAAAAGGGAGGGATGTTATCGAATTTTTCCTGTAAGGCCGTGGTCTTTACCAACAGGCGTGAGACGGAAGGCACCGCCGCTCGCCACGGTTTTGGCTCAATGGACACATCCCGATGATGCTCAGCTAGTCGTCCGGCAAACACCTCGAAATTGTCCTCCATCCAGTATCGTACGGATAGGCGCGCGGCGTTGGGCGCGAGACCGAGAATGTGGAAATGTACGTCGGCCTCCAGCCTCGGATCGATCGTCTTAAGGGGACGCCCCCTGGCCACATCGCCAAGGGTGTCGCGCAGCTTGACCGAATTATCCTTGTCTTCACCCGGCTTATCAGGGTCGCTCTCATCGAACTGCGGATTCAGCCAACCGGCAAACAGGCTTTCGGCTGCAGCGGCCGCATCTTCCCCTACGCCCGATGAATCCGCCCAAAACACGACAGTCGCGTCACCTATCGGGCGCGGTAGTCGGTTGGGCCTGCCGCGATCCAGCAGACGGTTCAGCGCGGCCCCGTATCGAAAGGCGGCGGCCTCTGACGTAGGGGCATTATCACCTTGCTCTTTGCCGTAGGAGGTGAAGGCATCGAGATTGAACGAGACAAGCGCAGCGCCAGATGTCTGGGCCCCCTCCACACCCCTGATTGTCGGATGCAAACGACAAACGCTGGCATTGGCGCCGGTGACGAGGCAAATATTCGTTTGTCCTGCTCTGCTTCCCTGTTGCGCCAGCAAACGTCGGGCCGCATCACGCTCATGGATCAGCTGCTGGTCGCCATCCAATCGAAAAACGATATTGGCGTCGAGCATGTCCTGGACGAACGGTGCCGCGTCGAAGCGGTCAGGCGACCAGGTTTCCAAGAAACCGCGGAACGCGAGCAGGCCTTCGTCTTCCTCCTCCAGGGCCAGCAATGCAAGATTGGCTGACTTGAACGCTGCATGCTCGTCGGATGTACGCCTTCCCTCTCCAGCAGTACGGCCCAGCGTGTAGGCCGTCTTGTCCCAGAATAAATTCGGCAGAATCCCCAGGGTACGCTTAACAGCCGACGGAACTTCTAGCAATCGAGGCTGTGGCTTTTTGCCGCTTAGATAACGCAGATCGGTCTTGTCGATGGGCACTCCATCCGATGAAAGAACAAGCGCGAAGCTGATCTTTTCCCTCGAATAGCCAGGAGACTCGGCTTCTCCCCGTGCCGCCATGCGATGATAATACTGGTCAAGCGCCTGGAGCACCGTCACGTTACGACACCCTCGGATAGTCCAGCCTTTACATCGAGCACTCCATCGCGCAGACGCGCGCGAAAGAACCGGGACGACTTGTCGCCGCTATGGTCGATATCATAGAGCATCCAGCCTAGATCGCGCTCGCGCTGATCAGGCGGGAGAGCGCTTGCCGGCAAAGGCGCACCCTCCGCGATCAAGGAAAAGTCGGCAGCGAACTCTCGTGTCCCCAAGCAAGGCCGATGGAAGCACTGGCCGGATTCCGCCCGACGATTAAACATCGACTTATGCTTAGCTGGCGTGTCGTCAGATGCAGCCCTGGACGTCAGTTCGAAGTGCGCCTCAATCACGTAGGCAACGTTGACAAGAAGCGTGGCTGCGCGTTGCTGACGATTTTGCTCCACCACCATACCCAAGCCTGCAGCCGACCCTGCCCGCATCGCGCGTTCGGCGGAGACACCGCTGATCTTGGCGCCGACCTCATTGCGCCGGAAGGACTGGAAACGAATTGGCTTCAGAACATGGATGCGGTCGACAACCCACAGAATGGCAGGCTTCCAATGAATAGACTCGAGAATGCCCCGAGCCGCAGAGGGTGTCATCACGTCATATGACACACGCTCGACCTTCATCTCTGGGCGCGTGAAACAAGCCCGATCGCCCCAGACGTGCAGCCTTGTTCCAAATGACATCGCTCTGTCCGGACGTTTATAACGAATCTAGATCCATTTGGGGGTGGTCGCCCGACAGTCGAAGCGGACTGAAGGAGCGGTGTCAACACGGCCCATTCAGCATCGGCCACATCACTGGCGAAGGGGAGCCCGTCGCGCATATGCTGCGTGTTGGTGGTTACGGTCCACATGTGTTTGTTCATCAACATGCAGTAACGTTCGACCCCCGGGTCAGAATTTGTAGGTTAAATCCAGCCCGGCCGTCAGCGGCTGATTGGTGACGACTCGGTTGAATGCCGCGCTCGGCAGGGTTTCCTGAATCAGGTTGTCGAGTTGCGCGCGGGTGTTAAAGATGTTGTTGCAAAACAGCGACAAGGCCCACCCGTCATCCGACTGGATGCCCGCACGCAGGTTGGTGAGCTCGTAACCCGGCAGCTTGTTATAAACACCGTTTGTCGCATACCCGTAGTTAAACGAAAGCGAGGGGCGCGCACTGACATAGGAACTGTCCACCAGCGCCGTGAACAGAAGCTTATCGGTCAGCGGGTGGGTGTAGCCGAGCTGCACGTCGGCGGTCAGGTGTGCGACGTCCGGCAGTTCGCTCGGCAGCTGCCAATGCGGACCGGGATCGAGCACATATCCCGTGTAGCCGCCCGACATCTTGACCTGAAAGCCAGCGCCGAGGTTGAAGCGGCCATCGATCTCCGCACCGTAGATATACGCGTGCTTGCCATTGATTTGGAGCGGCCAGTCACCCGGCATAGCCTGCAGGGTGATGTTCTCCCAGTCTTCGAAAAATACCGCGGTATTGAGCATCGCGCGGTTATTGAGGAACGTCGCCTTCTCGCCGGCCTCGTAGCTCCAGACATTGTCGGGCTTGTAGGTCGCGGGCCAGGAGTTAGGAAAATTATATGGTGCGACGACCGAACTCCAGTACGGGCCCGTCACGGGATAGAAGTTGTTGCCACCGCCGGGGCGAGCGCCGCGCGCGACTGTGGTGTAGACCATCAGCTGCGGTCTGATGTCATAGCTCAGGGTGACCTTGGGATTGATCCCCCAGGAATTCAGATGGACGATTCCGGTATAGGCCGGGAGCGCCGCGCCGAACGCCGTGCCCCAGCCACTGATCGTCGACGAGAAATTGGAGTCGTAATCATAGGCACGCAAACCGCCGGTGAGCCTCAGCCGGTCAGTGATCTTGTAAGTACCCTCGGCATAGACGGCGGACGACAGCATCTGTGTCGGAGAATTCGCCCAAAACCATTGCGTCGTGGTCGCCGGCGCGCCAGTGCCAAGATCGGCGTAGACCGAGGGGTTGAGCGTGTTGCCCTGGAAGTTCCAGCGCGACCAGTAGTCGCTCACATACGCACCGGTGACCCAACTGAAGCGATCGGTGTCCTTGTCGATCGATTGCAGGCGGATTTCCTGGCTGATCTGGCTGGTTGAGTCGTTTTCGATGCCATACACGATGCCAGTGCCGCTTGGGCCGTAATAGCCGGGTATCGGCAGGCCGTTGTTGCCGGCAACCGTCACACCGGTTTGCGGATTGTTGAAATTCTCTGACCCGTCCTCTACCTGCGAGGAACGCCGGGTGAAAAACCCCGTCATCGTAGTGAGCTTGACATCGTCCCCCGTGTAGGTGGCGTTGAGCTTATAGATGGCGATCTTGTCATTGCCGGGCTCGGGGATGTTGAAAGGCTGATATCGCGTCTCGGTGCCGGGGAACTGGTCGTAGGCGCTGATGCCGCTGGCATGTACGGTCTGGTAAAAGAACGACGGCTCGATCGTCAGATTGTCGGTCGGCTTGAGCAGCAGGGAGACCCGGGCGCCGTAGGTCCTGCTGCTGTTCGACCCGGGATAGCTCGCCACCACCGGTGCATTCTGCACGTCGCCGCGCGTGGCGCCGTTGTCTGTCGTTTGCGGGAATGGGTTGGCGACGATGCGCTTGATCCAGCCGCTTTCATCGTCCTGCGACAGCACGACGCGCAGCGCCGCCTTGTCATTGCCCAGCGGCAGATTGCCCATGAGGTTGTGGGCGTAGTTGAACCCGCCGCCTTCGGTGCCCGATAGCGTGCTTTGCAGAGACATGTGGTATCCGCTCGGGTCGGGCGGTGCCGTCATCAGGTTGACGGTGCCACCCATCGCCCCGGCTCCGCCGGCCGTGCCCTGCGGCCCACGTCCCACATCGAGGCCGTCGAGATCATACAGTGACGGCGTGAACACGACCTTGCCGTTCTGCGCGTTCGCCGGCGGTGTCAGCATGATGCCGTCGATATACATGCCAGTGGTCGGCATGTTGCCGCCGACCGCGCTCATGCCGCGCATCTCGATCTCGGTCTGGCCGGGATCACCCTCGTTCTTGAGCGATACGTTGGAGGCGGTGGAAACCAGCTTGTTGAGATCGGTGGCACCACGGTCTTGCAGATCCTGCGCGGTGATGGCCGAGGTGCTGGATGCCGCCGCCTGCGCGTGCGCCGTGGAAGCCTGCCGAGGGGCGGTGACGACCACGGTCGGCATCGGCGCGTCCGCCGCCGGCATCAGCGGCGCGCCGGGTACGGCAGCTGGCGCGTCGGCGGCGCGGGCCGTGGCCTGCGCGCACAGCAGGCCGATGACCGACAGCGCCACAGGGGACAGCGCCCCGGTAGATGGCGCGAGGCGGGACACGCGGCCGGACAGAAATCCGCGCGTTGCGGAATAGCGCGTATGATCGACCATCTCAGGACTTTCTTTGAGATATAGCTCGGCCCATCCCGTCGGGACGGCTGACGCGTACAGGGTGTTGACTCACAGATGCGGCGATCCGGGCCGTTGTCGGCCGCCGGGTTTGCAGGCAACGACGGGGCTCATGCCGGCGATCCCGTTTTGAGGATCCACAGATGCGCCAGCGCCGCGGCGCCACCGCCATCCTTCACGCGGCGCCAGGCGGCGATGGCGCGGTCGGGCTGGCCGGCGCGGAACCAGGCCTCGCCAAGGCGCAGATTGGCGTCATCGGGCCATTTCAGGCCGCCGCGCGCGATCCCGGCCTCGATCAGCGAAATCGCTTTCCTGGTCTGGCCGAAGCCGAGATAGGCGATGCCTGCGTTGACCAGCGCGTCGCCAGTTTTCGTGTCAAGCGCCGCGGTTTCGCTCGCGGCCAGGGCCTGGCGCCCGGAATCGGCCTGCCGATCGATGAAAGCGCGCAGGCGGGCCTGGCGCGCGGCCTGGTCACCGCTGCCGAGCGTGCCATGCGCAAACCCGTCCTCAAGCGTCGCCTTCGCCTCGCCCGAAAAGCCCGCGAGCACGGCCGTGTCGACGTAATCCTCGTACTGATCTGGAGTGCTCAGCAGACCGAGCGCGATCTTCAGCCTGTCGACATCGAGTTCCAGTCGCCCGGCCGCGAACCCGGGGCGCGCCTGCGCCGCGGCCAGCAACTGCGCCCAGTAGTCCGGTTTCGGGAAATGCGTGACCAGCGACTCAAGCGCGACCCCCACTGCATCCTGGTCGTTCTGTCGGTTCGCCGCATCAAGCAGCATGCGCAGCGTCGCCTCGTCGGGCGCAGTACCGCCCTGCGCATCCGCCGCGATGTCGCCACGCACCAGGGTGACCGTGTTCGCGTAGTCACCCGACAGATAGGCGCTCTGCTCCAGGATGACGCGCGCCGATGGCTCTGACCCGCCGGTTGCCGCGTAGCGCGTCGCCCACGCGATCGCCTGCGGATAGTTCTGCTGCTTGAAATACAGCGCGGCGATGCCGAGGCTGACAGATGACTTGTCATCCGCCAGCAGGCTGCCATTGGCGTCCATGGTCTGATAAACCTGGCTCGCCAGCTCGGTCTGTTCAGCCTTGACCGCGGCGATCAAGCGCAGCCGGTTGATCACGCTGTCCTCGTACTGTGTGTGCCGGGTCACACGATCCGTCGCCGCCAGATCACTCAGCGCCTCGTCGATCCGGCCCGCGGTGATGGCGCGTTCGGCTGCCGACAGTGATTTCGCGAGATCTGGCCGCACCGTGTCCTGCTTGCGCGTGACAGTGCCGCTGCCGCTGCCGCTGCCGCTGCCGCTGCCCGCGGCGATGGCGGCAACCGGGCCGGCAAGCAGCGCCGCAGCGAGAACGACCGGGGGGATCCGGGCCCGCGCCCGCCACATCCCGCTCATTCGAGTGGCTGCGCCCGGCCGACGATGCCGAGCTTCCTGACACCGAGCTTCTGTGTCGAGGCCAACACCGCGGCAACATACTTATAGGTTGCCAGCCGATTGGGTTTGATACGGACCTCGGGCTGATCGGCCTGGGCGAGAACCTCCGTTTCGATGCGCCGGTCAAGCGTCGCGCGGTCGGGAACGATCTGGCCGTTCCACAACACCGTGCCGTCGAAGTCGACGTCGATCGTCACCGCCTTCGGCGGGGCCGCGTTCGCCGACGGCGGCGCGTCGGTTGGCATGTCGAGTTTTACCGCATGCGTCTGGATGGGAATGGTGATGATCAACATGATCAGAAGCACCAGCATGACGTCGATCAGCGGGGTCGTGTTAATGTCGACCACGAAATCGTCCTCGCTCGAGGATTGTCCAATAGTGATGGCCATTGACTACCCTCTTCGTCAGTTCGCGGCCTGGGCGACCGGCGGTTCGGTCAGGAAGCCCACCCGGGCGATGCCGGCCTGCTGGCAAAGATCGACGACCTTGCCGATGCTGTCGTAGCGGCCGGCGAGATCACCGCGGATATGCACCTCGGGTTCGGGCTGCTTGCGCGCGGTCACGGCGAGCCAGCCGGCGAGGGTTTTCAGGTCGGGTATGCGATACACGCCCCAGTAGATGTCGCCAGCCTCACTGACTGATATCACGATGTCTTCCGGCTTGGTCTGCGTCGGAACATTGGTTTCCTTCGGCAGCGCGAGATGGACGGTGCGCGTCACGACCGGCACGGTGATCAGGAAGATGATAAGCAGCACCAGCATCACGTCGACCAGCGGCGTGGTGTTGATGGTGGATTGCAGCACGTCCTCGTCCGCATCAGGCTGCTCGATCGTCATTGCCATGGCTGATTAATCCGCCGCGACATGGTCGAAATTCGCCGCTGCAGCGCCGCGCAGCCCCCCCATCGCCTGGCTCGCGGCCACCTGCGACAGCGGCACGCCGGTCACCAGGAATGTTGTCAGGTCGCCGCTGTAGATGCGCAGCGTGTCGATTGCCACCTTATTGCGCCGAACCAGCCAGTTGTAGCCCAGCACCGCAGGAACCGCGACCGCGAGACCGAAGGCGGTCATGATCAACGCCTCGCCGACCGGGCCTGCGACCTTGTCGATGCTCGCCTGTCCGGCAATGCCGATCGCGGTCAGCGCGTGATAGATGCCCCAGACCGTGCCGAACAGGCCGATGAACGGCGCCGTCGATCCCACCGTCGCCAGCAGCGCCAAGCCGCCCTGGAGCCGGCTGGTCGCCTGACCCAGGGAACGCTGGCAGGCGGTGGACACCCATTCCTCCAGCTGAACCTGGCGCACCTTGCCGAGCTTGTGCAATTCCACCGCGTTCAGGCCGAACGCCGTCATGGCAAAAAACTGACCGGCGGGCTTGAGATTCCTGATGCCGTCGGACGCGCTGCTCGCCTGCCACATCGTGCTGTTGGCCAGCTTGCCGCGTCGCGTCAGAATCGCCTGTTCGACCAGCTTGTTGACCATCACGTACCAGGTAGAGGCCGACATCACGACAAGGATCACCAGCACAGTGTGGGTGATGAAATCACCGTTGTTCCACAGGGCATCGAGGCCGTACGGATTGGCGACGACCGCGGTCGCCTGGCCGGTCATCGCGGTGTCGCCGGCCGGCGGTGCGCCGGACGGTGCTGTCTGCGCCAGGGCCGCGGTGGCGGCGAGGCAGGTGAGCGACAGCGCGAGGCCGACCGACCGGGTGCCGGCCGATCGAACGGTGGCGCGAACACGCTCTTTGATGATGGAAACGAAAAACATCCCTTAAACTCCGAATATCCGTTGCGGCGGAACGGCGCGCATGACGGGTAATGACGATGCGATCGTCGGGTCGTGACAGCCGGTCAGTGACCGACGCCGAACTGGTAGCGGATGAACGACCATGCGGCATTCGGCCGTCCGTCCACCGTGGCGGGCTTGAAGTGGCACGAGATCACCGTCTCACGCGCCGCTTGGTCGAGGCGCGGATAGCCGCTGCTCGATTTGACCCGCGCGTCAACGACGCGCCCGTTGACGTCGATCAGCATCAAGAGCGTGACGACGCCGGCCTCGTTCAGACGACGCGACATCGTGGGATAGACCGGCTTGGCGCAGGCCCGCTCCGGATCAACCACAGGGGGCACCTCGACGCGTGATTTCGGTGGCGCGATTGGCGCCGGCACCGCCGGCGTTGGCTGCGTGATCGCGTTCTCGGAGGGCGGCCGGGTCACGACGAAGCTCGGCAGCGCCAGATCAACCCGTGGCGGCGGGGGCGCCACGAGGTCGGGGGGCGCCACCGGCGGCGGCGCGGTGCTCTGGGTATCCTGAATGACCTTGGTCTCCATCGCCTTTGGCAGCACCGAAATAATCGTCTTGCCCAGACCGCTGAACACCGCATATCCGGCAGCGATGTGGATGAGGACAACGATCAGAATTCCGACGAAGCGGTTCTTCCCGGGACTTTGAGGATCTGCCGTGATCATTGCTTAATCAGTCCGATCTGGGTTTTACGTCGCATTTCCATTGTCGCCCGACATCCGGCGAGATGCGGTGCATCCCAACCAACCACTACAAGGCATATTCGGAAGGTCATCGTCTCCGGCAGACCGTTGCGTCATGACATGAAAGAACAAGCATCACTTTCCGTGGCATGATCGACGTCGACGACGCACTCTAGAACATTCCTCTCACGCACAGTTTCTAGATCGGGATCTCGTAAGAAAACAATGTCGAGTAATGGCCGGCGGTATAAAGACAGCATATGGAAAAGAACGTCGCGGCATATAGAAAGTATATCGACTGGGGCACTCCTGTCCGGGTCATGGCGACGTCTGTGCCGGTGTCGCGGGAGAAGCCGCATGGGCTGGAGTGTTTGCTGACGCTGCATGTTCCAGATGGTGTGCGGCCGGTTGGTTTCGACAACGCTCATCGGGTGGTGCAGCAGAACGCGGTGAGCCGCAGGATCATCGGCACTGGCTGCGGACGATCGGGGCTTACGAATACCGGGGCGCGGCGACGCTGCTCGGTGATTTCTGGACGACAGCGAGTGCGGCGTTGCGCGGGAACGGAGTGATCCTAGGACAACTAATCAAAGTGGGCATTGCTAGATTCGAGGCCATGAAGGCCCGCACCATAGCCGTGGCTCGCGGCGACCAACATATCGCGCCTGACGAGCTCAACGTCTGGTTCCCCTCGACGGAGTCGTTTGCCAAGGTCCTCTCGTCGACGACCCAGACCTGCTGAGCGTGATCATCGACCTGGCCACAGGCTTGCTAGATGAATTAGCGCGCATCACCGGGAGCGCAAAAATCCAACCTGTCGCGCACGTTGAAGACCATGTCCGGCTACGGCCTGATCCGTCTGGAATAGGGCGAGCGAGGAAAGATCACGCCTGAGCTGACCAATGACACCCGCGGTCGCAGTTCTGTTCTGAATTCGTGGGCCACGCTCGATTAAGATGACTGCTACGTTTTACGCTATAGCCCTCTCAGAGTGTGACTCTGAACTCATACGGAACGACCTAACCGTCGAATCATTAGCATAGCTGATGCGGCGTAGAGCAAGGCGGTTGCTGAGGCGATTGTTGACTCAAAGTCCTTTGCCAGACGCCGATTTAACCCCAACCAGGCAAAGCACCGCTCTACCATCCACCAGCGTGTATGGACCTCGAACCCGACTTGTCCCGAAATTTTCAGGACAATCTGGATGGCATTCTCATTCTGATTGTCGTGTGGCAGGTGGGCGTCGTCAGCTCAAGATGCGAACGAGCAATAGCGGTACCACGAACCGTGGACAGTAACGTTACGTAAGATGTCGCCCGCGGATGCCTCCGCATCGCTAGGCAATTCCTATAAGCGGGCACGCCGGCGACCGTCGCAATCCTATGGCGCGGCGATGATTCTCCCCCCAGCCATTTCGGCAAGGAAAATCATGATGCTCGAGTTGCAATTGTTGGAAATCGGCGCCCCGCCACCCGCCGAGCTGGCTTTGCTCGACTGCGCGGGGCCGCTAGAGGACGCGCGTGTGCTGGTGATCGGGGAGGTGACCCTCGGCGTGATGTGCGCGCTGATCCGGCAGGGCTGCGGCGCGGCCGTCGAGATGAAGCTGCACGAGTGTGCTCACCCGGAGCCCGCGGATGTCGTGCTGGCGCCGCATGTCACGACCGCGGATCAGGCGGTTCGCCTGGTGGCGCAGGCGCGTCGGGCGCTCCCGCCCGGCGGACGTGTGGTGCTGCACGACGCCTCCGGCCGACTGGCGCCAACACTCTCCGCCGCCCTGCGGCAAAATGGATTTTCCGCGGTCGCCACGCATCCGGCGGCCGAGCATCACCCGACCGGCGGCGTGTTCATCACCGCTGAACGCCCGAGCTTCGGGCCGCGACTGGTCGGCTGACCACCATGTCCCAGCGCACAGACATGGCCAATCTACGGGGATCGATCGTGGCGCTCGCCACGCCGTTCCGGGGCTCGCGGATCGACGATGATGCGCTGGCCGTCATGGTGGAGCGCCAGATCGCGCGGGGGACAGCCGGCATCGTGGCCTGCGGCAGCACCGGCGAAGCGGCATCGCTGTGCCTCGCCGAGACCGCCCGGGTGGCGGCCTGCGTGATCGAGGCGGCTGCACGTCGCGTCCCCGTGCTGATGGGCTGCACCGCAGCCAGCACCGCCCACGCCGTCGAACTGGGCCAGTTGGCCGCCCATGCCGGGGCACAGGGGGTGCTGCTGGCGGCTCCCCCTTATGTGCGACCGACGCAGGATGGCATCGCCGCCCATGTGCGGGCCGTTGCCCACGCCGCCGACCTGCCAGTCATGCTGTATGACGTGCCCGGCCGCACCGGGGTCGCGATCGCCGACGCCACCATCGAACGACTGTTCGAGGACGGCCCGATCTTCGCCCTGAAGGACGCCACCGCCGACCTCGCGCGCCCACCCCGGCTGCGGACGAGGTGCGGCAGCGGGCTGCTGCAGTTCACCGGCGAGGACGCCAGTGCCGCCGCCTACCTGGCGATGGGCGGCGCCGGCTGCGTCTCGGTGACCGCCAACGTGACACCCGCCTTGTGCGCCGCCCTGCAGACCAGCTGGCAATCCGGGGACGTCACCGGGATCGCGCGGGTGCGGGACATCCTGGCCCCGCTGCACGCCGCTCTGTTCGCCGAGAGCAACCCGATCCCGCTGAAGGCCGCCCTGGCGCAGCTCGGCCTGTGCGCGGACGATCTGCGGCTGCCCCTGACCCGCGCGCTGGCGCCGACACGCGAGGCGCTGGCCGCGGCGCTCGCCCACGCCATGCCCGCGGAGGACGCCGCCGGCCGGCGCCCTCGGCTGGCGATGGCGGAGTGCAACAGCCCCCGCCGCGGCACATCCCCAGGCTGTGCAAGAATGTAAATCGGCGTCCAAGTGGGACCCCGTCGAATTTAAGTTTATCTAATTGAAACAATGAGCGTTTTGACAGTTCGCTGCGATACGCTGTCGGCTTTGAATTGTGACCCCTCTCAACATCCAATATCGCATTGATAAGCTGAACAAAATGCCCGGTTTGGTGGGGTCACTCTTGGACGCCGATTGGGGGTCCCGATGACGCGCCGAAACACAATCGCCACCTATGGCCTGGACGACTGTCCCAGCCAGGCAGTGTGGCTCGAGCCCACCGAATGGCTGGGCGCCCCGGCCGCGAAACACTATCCGTTGCACTTGCGGTCCGACCAGTCGGCCCAGCGCCTGCACAGCCAGCTCGATCACAGCCCCTATAGCCGCGCCGGCAAGGTGGCGGGGCGGGAGCCCGTCCATCTCAATCCCGACGACGCGGCCGCGCGGGGCATCAGCGATGGCGACGTGGTGGAGCTGTTCAACGATCGCGGCCGCTGCCTGGCCGGCGCGATCGTCACGGCGGACATCATGCCGGGCGTGGCGCGGCTGGCGACTGGCGCCTGGTTCGACATGGAAGGCGGTTTGGAGAAGTACGGCAATCCGAATGCCCTGACGCTGGACCGCGGCGCATCTGGCTTCTCCCAGGGGTGCGCGGCCCAGAGCTGCCTGGTCGAGGTGCGGCGCTACGACGCGCCGGTCACCGCGTACGTCCTGCCGGCGGGGATTTCCGCATAGGTCGACGATTTTTTCCAAAGCGTCACCAAAGAGAAAACCAGCACTACGACCGGCCGGAAACAAGAAATACTAAACTGTTGTTCGGCATGGAATGCCGATGCAGATTGAGACACCAATCAAACGGCAGTTCGTAGATGTCGGTCACCAAAATTATTTCGATCTTTCCGGCAAACTCGAGTGGTTGCCTGGGCCGTTGTTGTGCCTGACCGGACAGAGCGACGGTGAACCCGCCGTCGCTGAGACTCGCCACCTCTCGTTGCAGGCGCCGCTCGGCGCAACCGAACCGTCAGGATCTTGTCGTGACCGAAGACCTTCCCCCGCTCCGCCTCTCGCGCCGCCGCCTGACGCTGGCCGCAGCACTGAGCCCTCTCGCCGCACTCCCCTTGCCGGTACTCGCCGCCACCGACCCGTCCGCAGGCGTCGCGCATGACGGCGGGGACATCGTCTTCCTCATCGACTCGCTCGGCTCGACCTGGATTCCGAACAACAGCGCGATATCCAGCTTCCAGGGCCACGTCTGGGGTCACGTGACCGACAAGCTCGTCTACGTCGATGCCGACGGCAAGGTCAGCCCCTGGATTGCCGAGACTTGGGAGCAGAGCGGCGACGCCACCCAGTTCACGCTCCACCTCAAGGGCGGCGTGACCTTCTCCGACGGCACTCCGCTCGACGCATCGGCCGTCGTCGCCAACCTCGACATCTGGTACGCCGGGCGCGTGAAGGAGGGCATCAACCCGATCGGCCTCTTCCCAAAGACCTACGACCATGCCGAAGCGGTCGACGCGACCAGGGTGAAGGTCTTCTTCAAGGCGCCGACGCTCGGCTTCATCCCGACGCTCGGCTATCACGGCTCCATCCTGGTCTCGCCCAAGACCATCGCGTCGCCCACGGCACAGCAGGCTGACCTTGCCAAGACCTCTGGCAGCGGCCCGTTTCTGGTCGCCTCTTGGAAGGAAGGTGACTTCGTCAAGCTGGTCAAACGAAAGGACTACAACTGGGGCCCAAAGGCAGTCGGCCATACCGGCCCGGCCCATCTCGACTCGATCACCTACAAGATCGTCTCCGAGCCGTCGCTGCGCGTCTCTTCCGTTCAGTCCGGCCAGGCCGACATCGCCTACAACGCCTCCCCACAGGAACTCAAATCCCTGAAGGACGCCGGTTTCTCCATCCGGACGCCCCGCTACCTCGGCTTCGTCAACGGCTGGGCGCTCAACACCGGCCTCGCGCCGTTCAACGACGTGAAGGTCCGCCAGGCGCTCCAGGCTGGCATCGATCGGCAGGAGATCATCGACACCGTCTATACGCCCGACTGGAAGCTGGCGACGTCGTTCATCCAGAGCAACGTGCCCGGGGCGACCGACCATAGCGGCCTGCTCGCCTACAACCCGCGCCGGGCCGAGGCGCTGCTGGACCAGGCTGGCTGGACCAAGGGCCGCGGCGGCATCCGCACCAAGGACGGTAAGCCGCTGCTGTTGACGCTCTATTCCAACCCCTACCTCGCGACCTCGAAATCGGTCGACGAGCTGATCGCCCAACAGCTCGGGCGTCTCGGCTGGAAGGTCGACATCCGCGCCTACGACGTCGTGACCTATGACCAGAAGGTCAGGGTCGGCGGCCCGGCCGTGCAGGCCTACGAAGTCACGCGCAGCTTCATCGACGCCGGCACCGTGGCCAGCATTCTGACCAACGCCAACAACGGCGAGAACTGGTTCGCGCTCGGCGAGAGCGACAAGACGCTCAACGAACTCCGCGACAAGATCGCGGCCGCCGGGTCGGTCGAGGTGCGCAACCCGCTTCTCGACGCACTCCAGACCTATGTGCTCGAGCAGGGCTACTTCATTCCACGCACGCAGATCGTCCAGCGGATCTACGTGCAGTCGCCCGGCCTGAAAGGCGAGACCTACAACGGCGTTGCCTATGCCAGCTACTACACCGCGACCAAAAGCAAGTCACCGGCATGAGCACTGCCTACCTGAGCTGCGCCGCCAAGCGCCTGGGCCAGGCCGTCGTCGTCATCGTGCTGGCCTACCTGCTGACGTTCGTCGTCGTCAGCATCCTGCCGGGCGACCCCATTACCAGCGTCCTGCATGACCCGCAGAACGGGTTCACCGAGGCCCAGATCACGGAGATCATCGCCGCCCAGGGCTTGGACAAGCCAATCCTGGTTCAGTTGTGGGCCGCGCTGACGCATTTCCTTGTCGGCGACCTGGGACTATCCATGCGGTCCAGTCGGCCAGTGGCGACACTGATCGCCGAGGTGCTCCCCTCGACGCTGGTGCTGGCCTCCGCCGGGTTCCTCGTAGCGCTGCTGCTGGCGTCCACGATCGCCTTCGGATCCCAGTTCGTGCCGCGACGGTTCGGCCAGGGCGTGCTGCGGGCCTTCCCGTCGTTGTTCCTGTCGGTGCCCAGCTTCGTGATCGGCCTGGTGCTGATCCACGCCTTCGGCTTCCAGCTTGGTCTGTTCCGCGTGATCGAGCCCGACAGCGCCTGGGCCACCTTCTTCGCGTCCATCGCGCTCGGCATCCCCATTTCCGCAAGGATCGCCGAGGTGCTCATCGCCAACCTCGACCATGAAGCCCGGCAGGAATATGCCGCCGTGGCACGCAGCCGCGGCCTGGGCCCGGTGCAGCTATTTGCCCGGCACCTGCTAAAGCCGTCCTCGCTTCCCGTCGTCACCGTCATCGCGCTCACCATCGGTGAGCTGCTCGGCGGCTCGTTGATCACCGAGACGGTGTTCGGCCGCACCGGGATCGGCAGCCTGGTGCAGCGTTCCGCGTCCACGCACGACCTGCCGGTGCTGCAGGCGGTCGTCTCGCTGGCGGCGGTGGTATTCGTGCTCGTCAACCTGGTGGCAGACCTCGTCTATCCGCTGCTGGACCCTCGCATGAAGCTCATCGGGAGCCCCACGCGTCGGCCGACAAGCGCCGATGACGGCGCCCCTACGCCGGCAGTGTCGGGATGAGCGCCACCTCCTTCTCCATCGCCCTGGCGACCGGGCGGGCGGCCCGCCTCCAGGTGCCCCCGACCGTCATCCTCTCCTTGGCGGTCATCGCCCTCGTGATCGCCTGGTCGCTCGCACCGGGCCTGTTCACGGGCCAGGACCCGGTCAACGGCATCCCCGCCCAGAAGCTGCTCGGCCCCAGCGCCGCGCACTGGTTTGGGACAGACCATCTCGGCCGCGACCTTTATACGCGCGTCGTGTACGGCACGGCGTCCTCGGTCACCAGCGCGTTGATCGCGGTCGTCATCGGCCTCGTGGCGGGCGGCCTCATCGGCCTTCTGGCCGGGTTCCTCGGCGGTTGGACCGACATCCTGCTGGCTCGGCTGGTGGATATCCTGCTGGCGATCCCGAGCTTCCTGCTGGCCATCGTCATCGTCACCGCGCTGGGCTTCGACACCGTCAACACCGCCATCGCCACCGGCGTCTCGGCGGTGGCGGTGTTCGCGCGGGTGATGCGCGCGGAGGTCATCAAGACGAGGCAGGCCGCGTTCGTCGAGGCGTCGTTCCTGCAGGGCGGGTCGCGCTGGTACATCCTGCTGTTCCACGTGCTGCCCAACGCGTCGCGCTCTGTGCTCACGCTGGCCGTGCTGCAGTTCGGCCTGTCGATCCTGGTGATCGCCAGCCTCGCCTTCCTAGGTTACGGCGACCCGCCGCCCGCCTCCGACTGGGGCCTGCTGATCTCGATCGGCAAGAACTACCTGAAATGGCCGTGGCTGGTGTATGCGCCTGCCCTCGTCACGGTCGTGACCGTCCTCTCCGTGAACAGGATCAGCCGATGGCTCCGCAAGACGGACTGACCGCGACGCTCGCCCGCGCCCAGGAACTGCCGGGGCTGACGCCGTGGCGTCCGCGCCCGTTGCTGCAGGTGGACGGGCTGTCGGTGGCTTACGGGCGCGACCAGGTCGTCACCGATGTCGCCTTTGAACTCGCCCGGGGCGAGAGCCTCGCCATCATCGGCGAGTCAGGCTCGGGCAAGTCGACCGTCGCCCGCGCGCTGCTGAGGCTGCTTCCCGGCGGGGCACACGCGACGGGCTGGGTCACATTCGACGGCCAGGAGGTGCTAGGGCTGTCCGACCGTCGGTTCCGGCCGCTGCGGGGCCGAACCATCGGCTTCGTCCCACAGGACCCCGGCAATGCGCTCAACCCGGTGCGGACCATCGGCGCCCAGGCAGAAGAGGCGGCGGCGCTTCTGGACGAGCCCGCCAAGGCCACCCGCACTGCGCTCATCCTCGACACCTTAGCCCAGGTGGGATTCGACGACCCGCGGCGGGTCTACAACTCCTATCCCCACCAGCTCTCCGGCGGCATGCTGCAGCGCGTTTTGATCGGGCTGGCAGTCCTCCCGCGGCCGGCCCTGCTGGTCGCGGACGAGCCGACCTCGGCACTCGACGTCACGATCCAGAAGCGGATCCTCGATCTGCTGTCGCGGCTGCAACGCGATCTCGACATCAGCCTGCTGCTCATCACCCACGACCTGGCGATCGCCGCCGAGCGCGCGGGCTCGCTGGTCGTGCTGCGGGGCGGGGTCGTGCAGGAGGCCGGCCCCACGGCCGATGTCTTCTCGGCCCCGGCGTCGGCCTATGCAAGGAAGCTGCATGCCGACGTCCCGGCCCTGAACCCCCATCGCTACGCCGCACTGCGCGACGTGGGCTTGCGACGACATGAGACCGCCGCCGGCGCTCCACCGAAGATCGCGGTCAGCTCGGTCACCAAGACCTTCAAGGTCGATGGCAAGGCGCTGACGGCCGTCGATGACGTGTCGTTCAGCGTCCCGGCCGGCACCACGCACGCGCTGGTCGGGGAGTCCGGTTCGGGCAAGACGACGCTCATCCGGCTGCTGCTCGGGCTCGAGGAGCCGGATGCCGGTGTCATTTCGGTCGCCGGCGACCAGGTCTCCGGCCGCTCGCACGAAACGCTCCGCGCCGTGCGCCGCCAACTTCAGCTTGTCTACCAGAACCCCTTCACCTCGCTCGACCCGACCTGGAAGATCGAATCCCTGATCCGCGAGCCACTCGACCGCTTCGGGATCGGAACCCGAAGCGGACGGGCTGCGCGTGTGAGGGAGGCTCTGGCCGATGTCGGCCTGGGGGAACACCTTCTGTCCCGCAGGCCGGACGCGCTGTCGGGCGGTCAGCGGCAACGGGTGGCCATCGCCCGGTCGCTGGTCCTCAAGCCGGACGTGATCGTGCTCGACGAGCCCACCTCCGCCCTGGATGTCAGCGTTCAGGCCGACATCGTCGAGGTGCTGCTCTCCCTGCAGGCCGAGTTGGGCCTGACCTACGTCTTCGTGTCCCACGACCTGGCGCTGGTGCGCCAGTTTGCCCATACCGTCTCGGTGATGCACCGCGGCCGTATCGTCGAGCACGGACACATCGGCGACGTCTTCGACACGCCGCAGCACACCTACACCGTCTCGCTGCTGCGTTCGATCCCGTCCGGCGTGACAGGCGTCGCCCCCCTGCCGCAGCCGCGATCCCGGTAATCGCTTCCATCCACGATCGTTCGGCCGCCCGCTTAGTCCCCCCGCCATGCCAGCGACCGCCCGGGTCACTCCTGCGGCGCAATGGCCACTGTGATTCGGCATGAACAAGGGCTCTGACTCATGTGTGGACGGCCCCCTGGGTGCAATAGGTTTCTTCAAGGAAGCTTTGATGCTCGATGCGATTGCCGTGATGTGTCCGGCCTGTTTGTGCGGCCGAGAGCCGCTGGCCCAGATGGGTTCCGCCAAGCAGCACCAAACACTCTCGCGGCGTCGTAAGCGCCATTGAGTCAGGCGGGTTCAGCTGCTCGTCGGATCGACCGATCACCATCTCTTCCTTGTCAGCCCTTTCTGCACCCTCGGCGCCGACGAACGGGTCAGGCTGCGACGGAAGCCTTGGGCATCCGCCACGCCTCGCCATTCGTCATCATGGCCCACGCCGTGCGGGCCATCTTGTTGGCCAGAGCCACCGCCGCGAGCTTGCGCGGTCGGCGTTCCAGCAATTGCAGCAGCCACGGCGAGGCGGTCTTGCTGCCTGGCCTTGCTTGGCGGATCACCGCCATGGCACCCACCACGAACAGCTGTCGGAGCCGCTCGTTGCCTGCTCTGCTGATGCCGCCCAGCCGCTGTTTGCCGCCGGTGGACCGCTGCTTCGGTGTCAGACCCAGCCAAGCGCAGCAGCTCGGCCTGGCCGCCGGTGATGATGCCGGCTTGGACGTAATCGCCGAGCGTGAACACCGCGACGGCCGGGCGACGGATGGCGAAGCAGGGTGCGGCCACCACCGGCGGCACCAGCCCCTCGAACCGCTCCCCGCTTTCCGGCAACTCCGCGGATACACGCGGCGAACCGGCGTGGACTTCGACGCCGACATGGTGCGCGACCAGGCGCACGATCCGCTCGGCGTCGGCGGGCGTCACGCGGCAGCCCGTATCTTCCAGGCCGCCCGAAAGCCGGTCGATCCAAAGCCGGCCGTCGGGATTGAGCATCACTTCGACGATGCTGGGATCTTCGAGATACCCCGCAATCGACGGCCCGAGCGCGGTACGCAGCATGCGCGCGCCTCGGGCAAAGGCTTCGGACCGAAACGAAACTGCCGCCACAACGAACCCCGCGAAATCGCCTCACACGGAGGCGGATGGATCAGCGGGGTCGATTAGAAAGAGGCCGAAATGGGCGAAGGCAACAAGCCTGACGGAGGCATAGGGGTCTGGGATGGAAAGACAGGCCAGTGGGATCGACCTCGGTATCAGCAGGGCCCGCCTGTCCTTTCTGGACCCTGGGTGATCACCTGCAGGCGGCAACCCGATTCATGAATTTCTAAGATAAGCGCATGCCGATTTCATGAGCTAATCCCGACGGCCGAGCCGCCCTACCTGACGTCTGACGAGATGTGGGCGCCCCTATCGGGCAGGAGGACGGATCATGAAAACGCGTGTGCTGGGACGCAGTGGCCTTGAGGTTTCCGCGATCGGCTTCGGCTGCATGGGGCTGAATTTCGGCTACGGCACTGGC